>Ga0307277_10000028_pt1 | contig 43533 bp, 44 predicted proteins | sample ER_DNA_116_FD_194473 | JGI IMG/M metagenome (GOLD analysis project Ga0307277, IMG submission 194473) | Bulk soil microbial communities from the East River watershed near Crested Butte, Colorado, United States - ER_DNA_116 | ecosystem: Environmental > Terrestrial > Soil > Floodplain | place...
GCGGCCGTCGCCGGAAGCTCTTCGATGGCCCCGTCCGCGAGGCCGGCGAGATCGTCCATCGTCCTCGAGAGAGAGGCGAAGGTCGGCCGCGCGGGCTCATACGGCAAGGAGACGGTGACGTCCGCCCGCCCGGCGAGCGCACGGAGGAGCGCCCATTGGGCGCCGGTCAGGTCTTCGAAGCCGTAGGCGTAGACCGGCCGCCCGTCCCAGGCTTCGAGCTTGGTCTCGATTCGCTCGACAGCGTGGCGGCGTTCGAGATCGCGGTCCCAGAGCGAGAGGCGCTCGAGCTCCGCCGCATAGGCCGCGTAGAGCCGTGCGAGGTCGCCCGGCACGTCGTCGGGCCGGAGCAGGCCGGACTCGAGCTCCGAGATGACGGTCAGCAGGCCGGCGGAGAACCCGCCGTAGCGAGCCGAGCTCGAGAAGCCGTTCAGCGACGTGGCAGCAAGGGCTCGTCGCAAGACCAGGAGTCGCTGGCTCTCCTTGGCGACAGGCCGATGTTCACCGTCGGCGCGCGCGATCTGGGAGAAGAGGTCGTCGAAAGTGGCGATCGTCCCTCCGAGGAGCGTCGGCGAGCGGGCGATGAGGTCCCGCTCCACGCGGTCGCGGTCGAAGCGGTTGGGCACGACGAGAACGGGCTCCTGGCCGAGGTTTTCCAGGTAGCGATCGAGCAGGCGCGCGACCTTGCCCGCATTCGCCGGGCCCACGAGCAGAGCCAGCGGCATCGACCCATTCTATGTCTCGGCCCGGCGGACTCTTCCGCCGGGCCGAAAGGGCTCTGACAGCCCGGAAAGGGCCGAGTTCCTAGGCCGTGGCGGCAGCCTTCGGCCGGCGGCCCCGGCGCGCGGCCGCGCGGCCCGGCATCTTGCCCGCGCAGTTGTCGCAGAGGTCGGCCGCCCTGGCTCCTCGGCGAGCATCCGTGTAGGTCACACGCATGGACGCACCTTTTCCTTCGTCCACTTCCTTACCGCAGTTGTCACAAACGAGCACGGTCTTGCGAGCCAATTTTTCCTCCCGGTCAAAGGGATTGAGCGGGCCGATCCTAGCGAAAAGCGGGATGGATTATCCAGCGGTAATTCGCGCGCCGAGGAACGCCTTTGGTGCGCGCGCGTTGCGCGAGAGCTCGTTGTCCTCGACTTCGGCTTTTGCTCCGGAATGCGCGACGAGCGCGAATCCGAGACGCGTGAGGTCCCCCGAAGCCGTGTCGGGACGCGTTCCGCCCACGACATTGTCGGAGATCATGCACTCGGAGTAATCGCCGCAGTAAATGCCGACGCCCAGCGAGTCCTGGACATCATTTCCCTCCACCATGACCATTGACATCTCCGTCAGGCCGAGAGCCCGAAGGGTCGTCTGGCTGACGTGATTGGAGCGGATGTGGACGTTGGAGAAGTGCGTGACGATTCCCTCGCGACCGCCCACGATCGTGCATCCCTCGATCAGGCTCGGGGGCAGATCGAAGCCGAAAGAGATGTCGATTCCCTGGGCGTAGTCGCCCACCGGCGAGTGGATGAGGCAGTCGCGGATGGTGACGCTCGCCCGCCGCGCCTGAATGGCGTCGAGGCTCGTTCCGGACACCCGGACGTGCTCGATCTTGACGTTCTCCGCGCCGTCGATCTCGATGCCGATCTCCCCTCCGGTCACCGCGAGGTTCTCCACGGTGACGTCGTCGGAGGTGATCACGATCCCGCCGCGAACGACGGCGCCCGCGTCGCCGACGAGCTTCTGCGAATGATCGAGGACGATGGGGCCCTGATGGATGCCCGCAGAGAGGTGGACTGTCGGCGGGATGGTCGCCCACGCCACCCCGCCGGCGGACGCGAAAACGGCCGCCGCAACCGCCGCCGTCGCGAGACCCGCTTTCCCGAGCTCGCCGCCGTCCTCCGCATACGAGAGCCGGGCGAGCGGGAAGCCTCCATGGACCAGCACCTGTCCGAGGAGCCACGCGCCTCCGAAGAAGAGCAGCGCGAAATCGACTGGAGCACCGACGTGGGCACCGCGAACGGCGGCCATGACGACGCCGAGCTCGAGCAATCCCAGCGGTAGCGCCAGCCAGCCGGACTGATACGGGAACGTCCTGTGATAAACGACGGAATCGAGGACGACCCCGACGCCGATCATGATCGCTGCCAGCTCGAGCGGCCACCATTCGGCGAGGACGAGCGCGACGGCGCAGGCCGCCAGCAGCGGCAGCAGGGAGACGGCCAGGCGCGTCTCGAGCCTTCCTCTCAGCGTGAACGACATGCCTTGACCCGGCGGAGGAAGCGGCGCGCCGCGTACTTGGCGCCGGCGAGGGTGTCGGCCGCCGGGAACGCCCACTGGCCGGGAACGCCCGCCAGCGAGAGTGTCCGGTCGCCGTCCGTCAGGGCCGGGACGGTCGAGTCCGGAGTCAGCACGATCCAGCCCTCGACCGTGTCGAGGTGGTGCTCGGCCACGAGTCGCGCGAGCAGACGGTCGTGCTGAAAGCCGCGACGAAAGCCGGTCGCGGCCACGATCTGGCTTGCGCCGTCGAGCTCCGCCGCGACCCTGAAGCGGCCTTGCTTTTGCGCCTCCTCGAGCGGATCGTCCCATTCCCGTCCGGGCGGATACGAGGGCGCCGACCACCCACTGAGGAGAAGCGCTCGCTCGTCCGCCTCCGTGCGATGAAAGGCGCGCAGCCCGCGCCGGGTGAAGAGGTGGCGAGGAAGGTTGAGCGGCCTGCGCTCCGGCTCGCGGCGGCGGACGGAGACGACGGACGCGCCTGCGGCAAGCGCGTTCAGCCATTCCGTTGCCGCCGCCATGCCCGCGCCCAGCACCTCGACCTCATCCGCGTACTCGTGAGGCTCGTAGGCGTGCACGACGCGCGGATCGCCTGCGAGCTCCCCGGGAAGAGCCAGGCCGGGATGGCCGGGCGCAAGGAGAACGTGCGCGAAGACGCCGGCATCGTCGACGGCGAAGCCGCCGTCGACCGCCCTGACGGATGCGACGGTGTGCCGCTCGAAGCTCTCGTCCCAGCCCGACCGCTCCCGCACTTCGGCGACGTGTTCGAGGAACTCCGAGACCGTCGGGTGGTACCGGTCGACCAGCGAGAGGATCAGCGGCCAGGTGTCACTCTGGCGAGCCGCGGAGCGAACGGCGAGCCCGGGGAACGACGCGGGCGCCACATGGCCGTCGCTCTCGGAGCGCATGCGCCGCTGGCGAATGGCGGCGGCGCGCCGGCGCCATTGGGCCGCGGGATCCGGGTCCGTTCCGAACACGGCGATTTCGGCCGCCGCGAGCCCCCCATGGCGGAGGGTTGCATACGCGCTCAGGCCCGCGAGCCCGCCGCCCACGATTGCGCACCGTTGCGCGCCGCTCATTTGACGGAGCCGGCGAGGAGTCCCTGGACGAAGTAGCGCTGGAAGGCGAAGAACACCCCCAGCGGCACGATCAGCGAGAGGAACGACGCCGGGGCAATCACCTGGAGGTTGTTCCCGAACTGGCGCAGCTGCGAGAAGATCGCCACCGTCAGAGGCTGGGTGTCACGCGCAAGCGAGAGTGCGACGAGCAGGTCGTTCCACGTCCAGAGGAACTGGAAGATGGCGAGCGAGGCGATCGCAGGCAGCCCCAGCGGCAGGATCAGGCGCACGAAGATGCGAATCTCGGAGGCGCCGTCGATGCGCGCGGCCTCGAGCAGCTCCTTCGGTATGCCTATGAAGAAGTTCCGCAGCAGGAAGATCGCGAACGGCAGTCCGAAGGCCGTGTGGAAGAGAATGAGGCCGAGCTTGGTGTCGAAGATGCCCACGTCGCTGTAGAGCCTGAACATCGGGATCAGCGCCATCTGCAGCGGCACCACCAGGAGCGCGATCACGAGGATGAAGAGCCAGTCGCGCCCGGGGAACTCGAGCCAGGCGAACGCGTAGCCGGCCAGCGCCGCCACGACAATCGGGATAGCGGTTCCCCCGAGCGCGATCCAGACCGTCGTGAAGAAAGCCGAGCGGATCGACTGGTCGCTCCAGATGTCCCTGTAATTCTGGAACGTGGCAAGGCTCGGCTTGGAGAAGATCTCCCACCAGCCGAGGCTGTTGATGTCGGTGGGGCTGAAGAGCGACGTGAGGAAGAGGCCCACCGTCGGCACGAGCCAGAGCACTCCGATGACGACGAGGATGATGTAGACCGGGGTCTTGCCCAGGACGCGCACGATCTTGCTCGCCGTGCTCTCCTCGACGACGACTTTCCGTTGCTCGACTTCGGCAGTCGCGGCGGTCATGCGGCCTCCCGCTTGAAGCGGTTGATGTTGAGGATGAGGATCGGGATCACGAGGATGAAGAGGAAGACGGCGATCGCGGAGCCGAGGCCGAAGTCGCTCACTCCCCCGAAGGAAGTCCGCCACATCGCGAGCGCGATCACGTTGGCGTCGTCCTGCACGGATTGAGGCGCGACGGCTATGACGATGTCGAAGACCTTGAGCACGTTGATGAGGAGCGTGATGAACACGACCGTAAGCACGGGCATCAACTGGGGCACGGTGACGCGTCGGAAGACCTGCCACTCGGTCGCCCCGTCCGTCCGGGCCGCCTCGAGGGTCTCGCGGGAGATGGCCGCCAGACCCGCCGCGATCACGACCATGGCGAAGCCGGCCCAGATCCAGACGTACGAGATGATGATCGCAGGCGTGATCAGCTTGGCTCCGAGCCACGAGACGCCGCCAAACGGCTTGGCGAACGTCGAGGCGCCGATGGCGACCTGGTAGTCGCCTTGCGCGACGCCGTCGAAGGCGAAGGTGCCGTCGTCGGCGCTCTTGGCGGAGGAAACCTTGCTCCCACTCTGGTCGAGCAGCACGACGGTGACACCGGGGAGCCCCAGCTCCTCCGGCTCGACCTTGCCAGGCGTGCCGCCGCCGGGCTTGAAGTCTCTCCACACCACGCCGGTGATCCCGTCCTGCTTGGCCGGGGGCTCGACCGCCTGCTTGGCGGTCTCGGGCACTTCGGTCGAGCGGATCCGAGTCAGTCCGAGCTTGGCGACGTCGCCCGGGGACACCGTGTTCTTGAGCTCGATGCCTCCTCCGCCGGTCGTCGTCAGCTGATCACTCGAGGGCGCCGCCTCGGAGAGGACCCCCTCCGGAGTGAAGACGCCCTTGACCGAGGCGATCGCCGCATTGATGGCGCCCCGGTCAGGTTCCTGCTGGTACATGATCCGCCACGTGATGCCGGCGGCGAAAGCCGAGACCGCCAGCGGCATGAACACGACCGTCTTGAAGGCGACCGACCAGCGGATGCGCTCGGTGAGGACGGCGAACAGCAGCCCGAGGGCAGTGACGAAAGCGGGCACGACGGCGACCCAGATGGCGTTGTTCTTGATCGCCGTCGTGAGGTTGTCGCTCGTGAAGAGCGTCTTGTAGTTGTCGAGCCCTGCGAACTCGCCGAAGCCCGACCCGCGGAAAAGACTTTGGACGATCGTGTAGATCGCCGGATAGATGATCCAGACGATGAGGAAGAACGCCGCAGGCGCGAGGAAGAGGGCGGCGACGCCGTAGCGCCGCCACTGCTCGGATTTGCCTGACGGAGCCCCCTTGGCCGGGGGCTCCGCCGTGATGCTCGCGCCGCTCATCGGAGCGCGCTAACTCCCCTTGTACGCCTTCGCTGCGGCGTCCTCCAGCTTCTGCGCGATGCCGTCCACGTCGCTCGGGTTCGAGAGGAAGTCCTGGAAGAGCTTGAACTCCCCCTGGCCGACCGTCCCGCCGAAGGCCGACGGCTGCAGGTCGGAAAGGTCGAAGCGGAAGTTCTCGGCATTCGCAAGCGCGGTCGCCGTCGCGCGCAGGAGCGGATCCTGGTACGCGCTCTCGGGGACGCCCTTGTTCGGCGAAGCGAAGCCTCCTCGCTTGACCCAGATCTCGGCCGCTTCCGGCGTCGCGAGATACTCGACAAGCGCCCGTGCCGCCGGGCTGTCCTTGAACATGACCACCTGGTCGCCGCCGCCGACCACCGACGGAGGCGAGTCGTTGATGGACGGGAAGTCGAAGACGTTGAAGCCGCTCTCGGGCTTCGCCTTCGTCGAGTTGAGGATCTCGCCTTCGACGAAGTCCGCCTCCAGCACCATCGCGGCCTTGGGCGGGTCGGCGAACGCATTCGTGACAGACGTCGGGAAGTCGGTCTGCAGCGCGCCGCTCTTACCGCCGGCGATGTTGTCCGTGTCGCTCAGGACCTTGGCCATCTCGGTCAAGGCGTCCTTGACCGACTGGTCCGTCCAGGGGATCTCGTGGGTGGCCAGCTGGTCGTACTTGTCCGGCCCGGCCGTGCGGAGGTAGATGTTCTCGAAGAGGTCGGTGAGCGTCCAGCCATCGGCCCCGCCGATCGAGTAGGCGGGGACGCCCGAAGCCTTGAGCGTCTGCGCGTCCTGGAGGAACTCGTCCCAGGTCTTCGGGGCCTCGACTCCCGCGTCCTGGAAGACCGGGACGTTGTACCAGACGGTCGACTTGTTGGCGCCCTTGAAGAGGAAGCTGTAGAGCTTGTCGTTGATCGTCCCCAGATCCACGGCCGACTGGCTGTAGTTCGCGGAGATCGTGTCCTTGGCGAAGTCGATCGGCTTGATCTTCCCGCTGTCCGCGTACTCCTTGATCGTGCCGGGCTGGGCGATCGTCGCGAGGTCTGGAGGATTCCCACCCTGGACCGCGGTCGCGAGCACGGTGACGATGTTGTCCCCGGCCGGGTTGTACTTGACCGTGACGTCCGGGCACTTCTGCTTGAAGCCGTCGAGAACTGCCTGGATCGACTTCTGCTCGGTCGCCACCCAGATGCCCATCAGGGAGATCGTTCCGGAGCCGCACTCCTGTCCTCCGCCCGTGGTCCCGGCGGCCCCCGTCTCACCGTTTCCGCCGCCGCCGCACGCGGCCATGACGAAGACGAGCATTGCGAGCAAACCCAGCAGCGAGAATCGACGCCTCATGAAGGTTCCTCCCCCTTCTCCTTGTCGTAGATACCGAGCCCCGAGTCGGGGTCGAAGAAATGCAACCCGCGGGTGTCGACTGCGACCTCCACGGTCTCTCCTTCCTTCACCTTCGAGCGAGCGTCGAAACGCCCGACCATGGTCGTGTGTTGCTGCGTTCCGGGCTCCTGCACGGCCCTGTCGTCACCGAGATCCTGTGCCAGCTCCTTGACATCGTCGGTGAGCGCCGGAGGCGCATCGACCGTGAAATGAGCCATGATCTCGGAGCCGAGCGCCTCGGTCAGCTCCACCTTTCCCTCGAGGCGTCGGTCGGCAGGCACGTCCGAGGCGAGGGCCGCGTCCTCGAGGTCCTCGGGACGGATCCCGAGCACGATGGGCTTGCCCTCGTAGGCCCGCAACCCCGAGCGCGCGGAGATCAGCTCTTGGTCGAGGACGATCCTCTGGCCGCCCGTCTCGACGGCGTAGCCGCCGTTCGACTTGGCCAGCGTCGCCTCGACCATGTTCATGGCCGGGCTGCCGATGAAGCCGCCGACGAAGAGGTTGACGGGACGGTCGTAAAGCTCCTGGGGCGGCGCCACCTGCTGCAGCTCGCCCTTGCGCATGACCGCCACCCGGTCACCCATCGTCATCGCCTCGATCTGGTCGTGCGTGACGTAGATCGTCGTCGTCCCGAGGTCGTCCTGGAGCTTGGCGATCTCGGCTCGCGTCTGCACGCGGAGCTTCGCATCCAGGTTCGAGAGCGGCTCGTCCATCAGGAACGCCTGCGGGCGCCGGACGATGGCGCGCCCCATGGCGACCCGCTGGCGCTGCCCGCCGGAGAGCGCGCGGGGCTTGCGCTTCAGGAACGGCTCGAGGCCGAGCACCCGCGCCGCTTCCTGCACACGGGTATCGATCTCCGACTTCTTCTCCTTCCGGAGCTTGAGGCCGAAGGCGATGTTGTCGTAGACGGAGAGGTGGGGGTAGAGCGCGTAGCTCTGGAAGACCATGGCGATGTCGCGGTCGCGCGGAGGAACGTGGTTGACGACCCGGTCGCCGATCCGAACCACGCCCTCCGAAATCTCCTCGAGCCCCGCAACCATGCGGAGAGCGGTCGTCTTGCCGCAGCCCGAAGGGCCGACGAGAACCACGAACTCGCCGTCCTCGATCTCGAGGTCGACGTCCGAAACGGCGCGTGTGCCGTCCGGATACACCTTGCCCACTCCCTCGAAGGTGACTCCGGCCATGTTCTCCCTCCCTCTCGGGAGGCGACTTTACCAAGCGGCAACGAATTGGGCCGCCAAGGGAGCCGACTCAGGAGGGTTCGGCGAAAGGTCGCTCGTCCTCCCCCCAAACCCTCCTAGACTCCGCGCCGAATGACCGAGCGGACGATCGCGGTCCTCGAGGGGGACGAGACCGGGCAGGAGCTGCTCGAAGAGGCGCTGCGCGTCCTCGACACGGACGTCGTCGGCCTCGAGCTCGAGCTTCCCCGCTTCGACCTCTCGCTCGAGAACCGGCGCGCGACCGGGAACGAGATCGTCCACGAGGCGGCGCGCGCGGTCCGCGAGCACGGCCTCGGCCTAAAGGCGGCCACCGTCACCCCCGAGGGCAGGGACGATGTCGGGAGCCCGAACCGCATCCTCCGCGAGGAGATCGGCGGGCACGTGATCGTTCGCACCGGTCGCCGGATCCCGGGCGTCGTGCCCATCGGAGGCGCTTTCCACCCCATCTCGGTCGTGCGGATGGCGGTCGGCGATGCCTACGGCGCCAAGGAATGGCGCGAGGGCGAGGGAGAGGACGAGGCCGCCTTTCGGACGACCAAGATCGAGCGGCGCGTCTGCCATGCCGTCGCTGAGTTTTCCTTTCGTCATGCCGAACGGACGCGCGCAAAGGTCTTCGGCGGGCCCAAATACACCGTCAGCCCGATCTACGAAGGCATGCTCAAGGAGGAGATGGACGCCGCCGCCGAGCGCCATCCCGACGTCCCGTACGAGCCGCAGCTCATCGACGCGACCTTCGCGCTCCTGATCAGCGCGGCGGGCGACCCCCTCGTCATTCCGGCGCTGAATCGGGACGGGGACATCCTCTCCGACCTCGTCTTGCCGCTCTTCGGCTCCATTGCCGGGTCGGAGTCACTCCTCGTCGCCTTCAACGAGGACTACACGCCCCGCGCTCTCATGGCCGAAGCCGCCCATGGGACCGCGCCCGCGCTCGAAGCCAAGAACCTCGCCAACCCGATGGCCATGATCCTCGCCGCCTCCGCGCTCCTCAGCCACATGGACGACCGTGAGGCGCGCTCGGCCGGACGGGCGATTCGCGAGGCCGCGCTGGAAGCGGTGTCCGGCGGCGTCCGCACGGCCGACCTCGGCGGCCATGCCTCGACGAGCGAGTTCACGGACGAGGTGATCGGCCGCGTGCGCTCGAAATTGGACACGCATCCGCGTTCAGTTACTTAGGCGTGGTTTCAGGAGCTCGCTTGGTCGCGTATCTGCGGCGAATCGACCCGCGGCTTCCGCGCGCGGTGTGGACGACGGAGGCCGGCGGCCTGGTCAACGCCTTCGGGAACGGCATCACGTTCCCCTTCGTCGTCATCTACCTCCACAACGTGCGCGGCTTCTCGCTCGGGACTGCGGGGCTCGTGCTCGCGACGAACGGCGTCTTCAGCCTCCTCGCGAGCCCTTTCGCCGGATGGCTCTCCGACCGCGTCGGCGGGCGGATCACGCTCGCCGGCGCGCTGGTGCTGATGGCTGTCGGAGTGGGCTCGCTCGCGCTCGCCCACGAGCCGTGGCAGGCGTATCTCTCCATGGCCCTGGTCGGGTGGGGAAACGGGAGCTTCTGGCCGTCGCAGTCGACGATGCTCGCGGGGCTCGCGCCCAGAGAGCGGCGTCACGCGGCGTATGCGCTCCAGCGCGTCTCGCGCAACCTCGGGATCGGGCTCGGCGGGCTGACCGGGGGCCTGATCGCGACCACGGCGAACCCGACGAGCTTCACCGTCCTCTTCATCGTGGACGCCGTCACTTTCCTCGGGTTCGTGGTCGTGCTCGCGTTCGTGCCCGACCCCGAGCTGCCACCCCAAGAGGAAGGCGCCCGCCCGGCCCGCTACCTCGATGTGCTGCGCGATCGGCTCCTGCTCGGGATCGTCGGGCTGAATGTGCTCTTCGTCTCGGCCGGCTACGCGCAGATGGAGCTCCTGCCCGTTTTCGCGAAGAACGAGGCGGGAGTCACCGAGCGGGCCATCGGCGTCATCTTCCTCGTCAACACGCTCGTCATCGTCCTCGCGCAGCTGCCTGTCGCGCATGCTCTCGAGGGACGGCGGCGGATGCCCGGCCTGGCGCTCATGACCGCCCTCTGGGCGAGCGCCTGGCTGATCGTCTTCGTCTGCGGAGCGACTCTCGAGTCCCTGGCGGCCGCCACCGGCTTCGCGCTCGCAGGGGTCTTCTTCGGTCTCGGGGAATGCTTCCAGGGCCCCACCCAGGGGGCGCTCGTCGCCGATCTCGCTCCGGCACGCCTGCGCGGGCGCTACATGGCTCTTTCGACGATGTCCTGGGAGATCGGCTTCGTCATCGGGCCGGCGATCGGCGGGTTCATCCTCGACCGCCAGCCCCTGGCTCTCTGGCCGCTCGCGGCCGGAGGGTGCCTCCTTGCGGGCGTGGGCGCGCTCGTCCTCGAGCGCGGCATCCCCCGTGAGCTTCGTCTGACCCCTGCCTAGCTAGCGCTGTCGAGCGGCGGATTCTGGACGTCGTGCTCGGTCGCGTACTCGTCCACGAGCTTGTCCACGACCTCGGGGCCTTCGCCATAGGCGTAGTTGATCTTCACGAACGGCTCCCACTTCTCGGGGAGCGCGTCCTCGGGAAAAATCGCCTCGACCGGGCACTCCGGCTCGCACGCGCCGCAGTCGATGCACTCTTCCGGATCGATGATCAGCATGCGGTCGAACGTGTGGATGCAATCGACCGGGCACACGTCGACGCAGGAGAGATCCTTGATGTCGATACAGGGCTCGGCGATGATGTACGTCATCACCGCGAGTCTACGTGACGAGCTCCTGGACTAGCTCCGGCGCCCGTTCGGCGAGCGCGGAGCGCACGACGACGCGGTCCAGGCCCGCTGCCTGAGCCGCTCGGAGGCCCGCCGTGTCCGTGTGGTTCGTGAAGCCCATGATGGGCACGTCGGGATACGTCTCCGCTACTTCGTAGGCGTCCACGCGGGCGAGATCGACGATGACGAGGTCGGGCGGTTCGACGCTGTCGGCCGTGGTGAGCTTGTGGCCGTCGAGGAGCACATCGAGCTTGCCTCGAAAGAAGAGATCGACCCCGACCAGCAGGATCGTCGCCACGGAAGGGAATTTAACACCGCAAGCAGGCCTCGAACCACTCACGGGCCCGGTCGACGGCCTTGACACGCGCCCAGGCCTCCCGTACCACCGCCCGGCGGCGCACTTCGTCCAGCCACGCGCGCATCTCGCCCACCGGGTCCGGGCCGGCGGCGAGCTCGTTCCAGCGCGAAGCCGAGAGAGCAATCGCCATGTTCATCTGCCGGAGGTAAGCGGGGTCGACGATCGCCGCTCTCCCTTCCTCGGCGAACCAGGTGGCGACCCGCGCCGAGAAGCACGTCGTGAGAGCGTCGAGATCCGTCAGATGCCGATCCCGAAGAACTCGAGCGTCCGGTTGAACGCGATATTCAGCCACCAGAAGCGATCGAAGAAGAGGAGCAGCCCGAGCGCGACGAGCAGCGCTCCGCTGACCACGCGCACGACGTCGTAGCGGTCACGCACCCAGCGGAAGGCGCCCATCGCGCGGTCGAAAGCCATACCGACGAGAAGAAATGGCAGCGCGAGACCCGCCGAATACACCGCCAGGAGGAGCGACCCCTGCGCCGCGGTGCTGGATTCACCGGCGAGAGCGAGGATGGAGGCCAGCACGGGGCCGATGCACGGCGCGGCGCAGACCCCGAATGCTCCCCCCAGGAGAGCTCTCGACCCCCGCCGCCGGGCCCCTTCGATCAGGCCGGGCGCGGCCAGCCGTTCGAGGAACGGAAACGGGAGCAGGCCCATGAAGGCGAAGCCGAACACGACGAGGATCAGACCGGAGACCTTGCGCACGAGCTCCTGGTTGTCGTCGAACAGTCCCCCGGCGGCGCCCGCTGCCGCACCGAGCGCGACGAAGACCGCGGTGAAGCCGAGGATGAACGGCACGCTCGCCGCGAGAACCCTCCGTCCCCCCACACCGACCTGGACTCCCGAGACCGCCGAGAGGTAGCCGGGCACCAGTGGAAGCACGCACGGGGTCACGAACGAGAGGAGCCCGGCGAAGAAGGCCAGGGGGATCCTTCCCTCCGTCTCCGACCTCCCGTCGCTAAGCGTCGAAGCGGGCGAGCTCTTCGTCGAGCCGCCGCTCGAGCTCGGGATCGAGCCCCGCTCGTCCGTTCCCGGACGGATCGACAGGAATCGGGCCGCTCCGCGTCCGGCTCCAGCGGCGGGCGAGCACGCCGAGAACGACGGCACCGGCCGCGACCCCTACGAGAGGCAGGAGCCACGCGAGCAGGTTGAAACCCCGCCTGGGAGGCGCAGCGAGCACGCTCTCGCCGAACTGATCGACGAGCTGGTCCTTGATCTCACTCTTCGTGTCCCCGGCGGCAATCCGGGCGCGGATGAACGAGCGCATGCGGTCTGCGATCGGGGAGTTCGAGACGGCGAGGGACTCGTGGCACGTCGGGCAGATGAGCTCGCGCTCGAGCTCGGGGAGAGTCGGATGTTCCTCGCTGGCCGCGGCGGCGCCGGCCGCCGCGAGCGCCACGAGCAACGCCGCGGCGAGCATGCGACTCATGACGCGGTTCCGAGCGCGATGCGGATGTTGCGATCGAGCTCCTCCGCGGTCACCGGACCTTCGACGTGCTCCCCCACGAGCCGACCCTGACGGTCGACGAACCAGGTCTCGGGCAAGCCGCTCAATCCGTAGCGCCCCCAGCTCCAGTTGTGCTTGTCGCGGAGGATCGGGTAGCTGACGTCGTAGCGGGCCACGAACCGGCGCGCGTCGGTGCTGAAGTCCTGCAGGTCGACGCCGAGCACCACGACGTCGCGACCGCGCCAGCGCTGCCAGGCGTCCTCGAGCGTGGCGGCCTCGTCCTTGCACGGGGCACACCATGACGCCCAGAAGTTGACTACGACGGCCTTGCCCCGCAGGTCGGCCAGCGAGACCTGGCCCGAGCCCTCGAGCTGGTCGAGCTGGAAGACGGGGGCCTGCGGCTTCTGGCCCGACTTGACCTCCGAGTCGAGCGCTCGCCCTTGGTCCGTGCGGACGACCTGCCACGCGAGCAGTCCGACGAGCAATGCGACCACCAGGACGGCGGCCGCCTGGAGAGCGATCTTCACCCGGCGCGCCATGAGGCGCGAATCACTCTAGCTACGGCGAAACGATGAAAACGGGAGTGCCGATGCGGACTCGCTCGAAGAGCCATTCCGCCTCGGGGATGCGCATACGGACGCATCCGTGCGAGGCGGAGTACCCGATCGAGGCCGAGTCGGGGGTCCCATGGATGCCGATGCCGCCCCAGGAGAGGCCCATCCACCGCGTGCCGAGAGGATTGCCGGGGCCGGGCGGGATCGGGCTCGCGCCGGCAGCCCACGCCGTCGCGGGCTGGTACCACCAGGGATTCCGCTGCTTCGACACGATGGTGAAGCTGCCGAGGGGAGTCGGGTACTGCGGCATCCCGACGGCGACGCCGAACGTCGTCCAGAAGTGCGAGCCCTTGTAGAGGTAGAGCCGGTGCGAGCCGCGGCGCACGACGATGACCGCCCCGAAGTTGGAGCGCGTGTACCGGGGCCGCAGAGTGCGGTAGCGGACGGCGAGCGGGCCTCGAGCGTGGGAAGCAAGCGCGCCCCGGATCATGAGGCGCGTCTGATAGCGGCGGATCTTGAAGCCGAGCCGGGCACGCGTGAGCACCGGGCGCAGGCCGCTCAGGCGCGCGGTCGAGCTGACGGCGGGCCGATTCCAGGCCCTGGCCAGCCGATTCACGAAGGCGCGCAGCCGCGTGACGTTCACGTGCACGCGCAGGTCCACTGCCTGCCCCGGCGAGGCGACGGCGGCGTTGGCGAGGGCCGTGGCGACGTCCGCCGAGCCACCCACCCACCAGGGAGTCGTCCTCTTCACATGCCCGCGGAACGTGAACGTGAAGGGACGCGCGAAGAAGGCGCGAACCGCCGCCCTCGCCTCGTCCGGCGTCAATCCGCCGACGGGCACACCGGCGATCGTGACGCCGTCCGGGAGCGGACTCGGCGGCGGGGCCTCGGCGGTCGTGGTCGCGCCGGTGGTCGTCTCGCCGGCCGCGGTCACTTCCTGCGCATAGGCCAACGGAACGCCGAAGGCGGCGAGGAGGGCGGCAACCACCAGGGCTCTTCTCATCGTGCGCGAGATCCTATTCACCGAGGAGGCGGGGATCATTCGCTATGACGCCGTCGACTCCTGCGCCCAGCGCCCGGGCGAGGGCAGCCTCGTCCTCGACGGTCCACGCCAGAACGGCCGCCCCACGCGCGTGGCAGCGCTGGACGAGCCGAGGCGAGACGAGCCCCCAGTGCAGCACGGCGGCGTCCGCGCGAGTGCGAGTCAGCATGCGTCCGATCCGTGCCGGGAGGACTCGGCGCATTCCGGCCAGTCCGCCCCGGATCAACGGCTGGAAGGCTGCTCGCCGCGAGAGCCCCGCCCGGTCGAAGGGATACGAGAAGCCCGTGGTGACCGTGGAGTCGATCTCCTTCACCGCCCGGAGGCTCTCCGCATGGAACGAAGCCACCACGGAGCGATCGACGAGCCCGCTGGCCCGGAGCAGGGACACGACGCGGCCTTCGACACCCTTCGACTTGAGATCGAGGAGCACGCCCGTCCCGCGCAGGCCGAGGAGCTCCAGCGCTTCCTCGAGCGACGGGCTTGCCCGAGTGAGGCTGGAGGCGTCATGCGCGAGTCGTAGCCTGCCTCGCTCCTCGACCACATCGATTTCGACCAGATCGACGCCGTGATCGATCGCGGCCTGGATGGACTCGAGGGTGTTCTCCGGAGCGAGCGCGGCCGCGCCGCGGTGGCCGATGCGCAGGACGCGCCCCTGGCGCAGGTTCACGGCTGAGTGGGCAGCGGCCGCTCGCCGAGCTCGCCGCCGTGTGCGATGAAGTCGACGATCATGCTGTCGGTCAGCCACTCGACCGGCGCGCGGTCGTCGGTGAGCGGGTCGCCGTGAGCGCTCACGGGCTCGATCCCTGCCCGAAACAGCGGCACGAGCGACCTGGCTGCGGGCGGCACCTCACCGACACGGCGGCGAAGGCTGGACGCCGTCGTCGGGCCGTTGACGGCCACCAGGAGCTCGTTGAAACGGAGGGGCTGCCAGCGCCAGACCGCCGGGAACTCCGCCAGCATGGTGGTGCCGAGGGCGTCTCCGAGCTGATCGTCGCCGGGGACGGCGGCGACGTTGATCGCCAGGACGCCGCCGGGCGTGAGATGGTCGCGGGCGAGCCGGAAGAACTCCCTCGTGGCCAGGTAGAAGGGAATGTAGGGCTGCCGGTAGGCGTCGACGAGGATGAGGTCGTAGCGCTTGTCGGTCCCGGCCAGGTACGGCCGGCCGTCGGCGGTGATGACGCGGAGATTCGGGTTGTCTCCGAGCCCGAAGTACTTGCGACCAGTCTCGGTCACCTTGGGATCGATCTCGACACCGTCGATCCGCACGTCCGGGTAGAGCTTTCCGTAGGCACGCGCCGTGGTACCGCCCGCGTTGCCGATGATGAGCATGTTCTCGGCCGGCCGGCCGAGGAGAGGCGGTACCACGAGGAACATGTCCCACTCGCCTCCCGTGAGGACTGAGTGCGGGTACCAGACGGAGTGCACCGCCACGCCCTCGTTCAGCTTCAGCAGGCGCGATCCATTCGGCTTTTGCAGCACCTGGATGTACTGGTAGGCCGACTCGGTCTCGTAAATGAGCCCCGACGAGGCCTTGATCGTGCTTGCCGGGACGAAGAGGAGCGCGGCGACGCCGACCGTCAGGAGCTGCCAGCGGGCCCCGAGCACGAGCGCGCCGGCCAGGACGAGGAGCGCCGCCGAGAGCAGCATCGTCCGCTGGGTCCCGGTCAGCGGGATGAGGACGAGCGCCGAGGCGAAGGTGCCGACGATGCTCCCGACGGTCGAGAGCGCGTAGAGGCGCCCCGCCACGGTCCCGGCCTCACCGACGTTGTCGAGCGCTAGGCGGATGGCGAAGGGCGAAACGGCGCCCAGGAGAGTCACCGGGACGGCAAAGAGAGCGAGCGCGGCGAAGAAGGATCCCACCACGGCGCCCACCGAGACGGCGTCGAGGCCGCGCACGGCTGCGTCCAGCACCGGTCTCGCGACGAACGGGAGCACGGCGATGAAGAGCGCGGCGGCAATGACGATCCAGCCGAGCAGCCTCGGATCAGGGCGCCGGTCTGCGACCTTTCCTCCCAGCCAGTATCCCAGCGACAGGTAGACGAGGATGAGGCCGATGATGTTGGCCCAGACGATCGTCGAGCTCCCGAAGTACGGCGCCAGGAGGCGCGAGGCGGCGATCTCCGTCGAAAGCGTGCCTGCGCCCGCCGTGAACACCAGTAGCCCGAGGCGCCGGCGGCTGACCGTCGCCGCGAGGGGCACGGCAGCGGATGGCGCCGCCTCAGCCAGCGTCCGTCAGCCGCAGGCAGACGAGGGCGCAGTCGTCCCCGAGATCTCCGCCTGCGAATCTCCGGCAGTCCTCGAGGATGGACTCGGCGAGCTCCTGTGGCGCGAGGTCGCGATGGCGGGCGAGCACCTCGTCGAGCCGCGCCTCGCCGTACAGCTCGCCGTCGCGTCTACATTCGACGACGCCGTCGGTGTACAGGACGATCGAGGACCCCGGCTCCAGGCGAGCCTCCCCGGCCGCGTATTCCTGCCCCTCCTCGATGCCGAGCGCGAGGCCGTTGGCGGCCAGAGGAGTCACGCTCCCGTCGGGCCCGACGATTCGTGCCGGCGGATGGCCGGCGCTCCCGCAGGCGACGCTCCCCGTCTCGGGATCGACGAGGACGTAGAGCATGGTGATGAACTTGCCCACGCCGATCTCGTCCACGATCACGTCGTTGACCTTGGCGAGGAAGTCCGCCGGCTCCGGGTGCATGCGCGCGAGGGCACGGAAGCTGAACTTCGCCATCGCCATGTCGGCAGCGGCCTGGATCCCCTTACCCGTGACGTCGCCGAGGATGATCGCCAGACGCCCGTCGTCGAGCGTGAGGAAGTCGTAGACGTCCCCGCCGACGTCCACGCGGGCGGACGATTCGTAGATGTGCCCGACCTGGAGGCCCGCGACGGCGGGCAGGTCGGTCGGCAGGAGCGAGTGCTGCATCGTCTCGGAGAAGTCCTTCTGCTGCTGGTAGAGACGTGCGTTGTCGATCGCGAGCGCCGCCTGGCCGGCGACCGTCATCGCCGTGTCGAGCGTCTCCCGGTCGATCGGGCGTGCGGGGTCGAGCGAGAGCAGCGTCAGCGTCCCGAGCGTCTCTCCGGGCGTGGCCAGCGGCAGCACGGCTGCAGTTGATCCACGTGCAAGGAAGGGCTCCAGGAAGCTGTGGACGTCCTCGCCGGTCACGAGTCCTGGCTCGAGCAAGATCGGCCTGCCAGCCCGCAGGAGCCGGCGCGCGGTCGGCGCGCTGATCGGCTGCGGGCGGCCGAGGAGCTTGGGCGCCGCATGCGCCAGCTTGGCGTCGGAGACGTGGAGAGCCCTCAGCTCGAGCGCCTCGCCGCGGGCGTCCGGCATGCGGATCGCGGCAGCGTCGACCTGGAAGAGCTCGACCATGCTGCGGGCGACCGCGTCGAGGGTTGCCTGCAGTGACAGGCTCTCGGCGAAGGAGTGCGAGATCTCGTACAGGCCGCGAAGCTGCCGCGCCGCGCGGCGTTCAGCCTCGAGGGTGCGCTCCAGGCGCTCTCCGAGCTCCTTCGCGCGTTCGTGCAGGCGCGCGTTCTGGACGGCGACGGCGAGCTGGCTCGACAGCGCCATCAGGAGCCCTTCCTCCCCTTCGCGATAGGGACGCGGCCGCGTCTTGAAGACCCCGAGCGCGCCGATCACCTCGTCGTGGACCACGAGCGGGATGAAGAGCACTCGGCGAATGCCGGTCGCCGCCCAGGCGGCGTCGAGCCCCTGAAGGCGCACGTCGCGGCGCATGTCCTCGATGAAGACGTAGCCACGCCCGCGGAAGGGACCGAGCGCCAGCTCGAGGAGCCGCTCGGCGAGGTCCGACTCGGTGCCCTCGAGGCCGCGGGCAGCGGCACTGACGAGCTCGTCGCCCTCCCGCAGGAAGATGCCGACGTGGCCGCTCCCGGTCAGCTCGGCGATCCGCTCGACGGCAGTCTCGAGCGTATGCGCGAGCGAAAGCTGGGCGATCGCCTGGCTCACGACCCCGATCACCGTCTGTGACCTCTGCAGCGCTCTGGTGATCAGGTTGACGCGGCGGCTGCGGCGAAGCGCGAGCGCGGCTCGCGCCGCGAAGGGCGAGAGCAGCTCGAGCTCCTCGTCGGTGGGGCCCCCGTCCTCGAAGTAGAGCTGCAGGGCGCCCACGGGAGGCTCGCCGAGGGCCAGCGTCGCCGTCGTATGCCCGTTGCCGCTGCGTGCCGGAGCCGCCAACACGCCGCGCGGCCGCTCGGCCAGCGCCGCCAGCGCCTGTTCGACCGCCTCACCAGAGGTGGGGCGGCTCCCGGAGCCGTGGGAGGCCAGGAAGGTGGGCGGCGCGTCGCTCTCGACCCGCCAGAGGGCAGCAGCGCCGGCGCCCGTCGCTTCGGCGGCCAGCCGGACGACATGCTCGGCGGTGGCCTGTTCGTCGGCGCCCGCCGCGAGAGCCTCGCCGAAGAGCTCGAGCGACGAGCTTCCGTCGCCGGAGCCGTTGCCCGCCGGTTGGCGGTCGAGCCGCACAGCCACACCGACGTGCGCCGCGGCCAGGCGCCCGAGCAGCAGCTCGCGAGGAGTCAGCTGCGCTCCGGAGCGGTAGAGCTCCACCGTCGCCGCGGGTCGCCCGTGGAGAAAGATGGGGTACACGCGGACGCTCGTCGCGCCCGCGCGCTCGGCAGCCTTCCGCAGCCCGTCGGGAAGAGCCTCGGGATCGACGTCACCTTCGACCTCGGGAACCGCGGATCCCGGCAGCAGCGTGCCCTCGAGCTCGGCTGCGAGCGCGGGCGAGGGCGAGTACACCGCGCGAGCCACGAGTTCGCCTCCGGGCGCCCCCGACGTCCGCGCGATGGCCAGGTCCGAGCTCGTCGCAGCCGCGACCGCCTCCACCAGGGCGTCGAGCGCGTGCCCGGTCACTCCCTCGTCGAGAAGGCTCTGCGCAGCCCTCGCGAGCGCATCGACGGCTTCGGGCTCGAGCTCGTGCATGACCCCCGTCATGAACCGAATTATGGACACCTGCCGCGCCACGGGCACCTCCCCACCTCCTTGCGGTGATCCGCCCGAGCGGCAACAATCGGGCCTCATCGGCTCCCCGGCCCCCAAGCGTCCACGTGCGGAAGCACCGCCGATCGACCCGACAGCGGTCCCGCGCGCCTTTGCCCATGCGCGGGCGCGCCGCCGTGCGCGGGTCGAGCACCGCCAGGAACAACGCCGCGCCCGGGTCCGCTTCCTCGTGCTCCTTGGCTTCCTCCTCTTCCTGACGATCTTCCTCTCGCTTTCCATCTGGGAGAAGATCCAGACCGCGTTCGGGATCTAGCGTGGAGCGCCCGCAACCCGGCCTGCCTCCCGGCGCGCTGCGGGCGTCCGGCGAGGGCCTGGCCTGGGTCGGAGGCCTCGTCCTCGCGTTGAGCTCGTTCATGAGCTGGTACACCGTCTCGCTCGAGGGCTTCACGGCCTCGGTCACGGGCTGGCACACCGGCCTCCTCGGCAAGCTCGTCTTCTTCGTGGGGGCAGCCGTCCTCGTGCTCCTGATCCTGCGCGCCACCGGGGTGGAGCTGCCCCCGAGCGTCCCCCTAGGGATGGTCATCGCGCTGCTGGGAGCTACCGCGACCGTCTTCGTGCTCGTCCGCCTCATCTCCATCCCCGACGACTTCGCGCCGGCGGGGCGCAGCATCGGAATCTGGATCAGCCTTCTGGCGGCACTCCTTCTGATCGTCGCCGGCCTGCTTCGGTCGGCGGAAGAAGTCTGAGCCCCGCGATGAAGGCGCCGCCGACGGCGGCGCCGATGAGGGCCCCCACCGCGATGTCGGAGAGGTAGTGGACGCCGACGTAGACCCGCGAGAACGCGATCGCGGTGGCGAGCAGGAAGAAGATCGGAGCGCCGCGCGGAAGGAGGAACGCAAGGATGACCGCGCCGGCGAAGCTCGTCGCCGCATGCCCGGACGGCATCGATTGCCCGACCGTCGCCCTGATCAGCGGTTCCGGGTGCGGGATCGTCTCGAAGGGGCGTGGCCGGCCCGTGGCCGCCTTCAGCGCCAGCGTGAAGAGGTCGGCCGTCCAGACGCAGGCGGCCGTGAGGACGACCGAGAACGCGACCTGGCGCCTGGCGAGGCGCGCGACGGGAGCGGCAAGCGCGATCCAGATCAGACCCGCGTAGCCGATCACCGAAAGGCCCACGAAAACCGGGTCGAGCCAGCCCACTCGATGCCCGACGACCCAGAGGAAGGCGTCTCGGTCTACGTCCGTATGAGGCGCTTCGTGGCCTCGATCAACTGCTGCGGATCGACGGGCTTGCCGAGGAAAGCTTGCGCTCCACGCTCTGCGGCCTGGTCGGCCGGCACGTCCACCTGCCCGCTGAACATGATCACGGGGATCGTTCCGACGCCATGCTGCTCCTGCACCCGCTGGAGCATTTCCCACCCGCTCATGCCGGGCATCATCACGTCCAGCAGGATCAGGTCCGGAGGCTCCTCCTCCAAGGCGGCCAGGCCTTCCTCCGCGTTGGACGCCTCGCGCACCGTGTAGCCGTCCATCTCGAGATTGACCCGGATGAACTCCCGGAGCCGCTCGTCGTCGTCGACGACGAGGACGAGGCGAGTGCCTCGAACGATCGGCGCGCGCGAGCCGCCGAGGAAAGCGTCCAGGTCAGCGCGGCGGAAACGTCGATGCCCTCCCGGCGTGTAGAAGGCCGGCAGTCTCCCGCCGTCGGACCACTTGCGCACCGTGCTCTGTGCGACGCCCAGGTACGTCGCGGCTTGGCCGAGCGTCAGCCATTCGGCCTCACCACCAGCCGGTGGGCCCTGTGTGGCCCTGTTTTCTCTGTCGGTGGCCATGTGCGGGCCGAAAAACTACCAAACCCTCCACTTTCTTCACACCTCACGGCTTTGAAACCTTGACGGTCACGGTTTCGGGGGCGGTCAGCGTCGTCGGAAGCAGAGTTCGGACCAGCGTCTGGTCCCCATCGGGGTGCTGATCTTCGACCGCGCGTCCAACGGCGAGGCCGGCGAAGAAGGAGGCGGCCAGCGCGAGGAGGATCACACCCCAGCGCAGCGCCCGCCGCCCCCGGCGATTGCGCCGCTCGCGACGGCGTTCACGGTCGCGTTCGTGGGACGACGTGATCCGGGCGGGGGTGGCCACTAGCTGTCTGGCCGGAACCTGTGGTGCCGGCGGGGGTGCTCGTGCCCGAGCATGAGGGCGCGATCGTCCGCAGCTCGTACCAAAGAAGGTACGGGCAAGGACGACCGCGTCGTCAGGGGACGTGTCACGGGCGCCAGCCGCCGTTGCCACGGCTTTATGGTCAGGTTCCGGTCAGGCATCTCTAGGGGCTGTAGTCGACGGCGCCCTGGGCGTAGCGTGCGAACGCGGCGTCCTGGATGATGGCCGCGTCGCCCACGCTCGCCCGCGAGCGCGGAGGCATGGCTGTGACGATCACCTCGCGTACCCAGTCGTCCGCGCCCTCGTAGGCGCCCGCAAGCTCGCCGAGGGTGAAGGTCTGCCCCAGGCGGCGCCGAAGCTCGTCGATGACCGCGCCGACGAGGAGGTCGAGGTGCCGCGACCGCGCCGTGTCCTCTCCTTCGCCGGCCAGCCTGCGCTTGCCCTCGTCCCACTGGTGTCGTGCGGCCGGGAGGCTCGTCATTCGTCTTCCCTACCCACCGTCGCCTGCTTGCAACGCGCGTCCGGGCACCACGGATCGCCGGCCTCCTCCACGATTCGCTCGCCCAGCTCGTAGCCGGGTCGCGCAAGCGCGAAGGCAGCGTGGGCGTGCAGGCACTTGAGCTTTCCGGGCGACCTCGTGCCGGCGATGCCCACGTCTAGCTCCGGCCGCAGTCGCCGCTGATCGGCATCCGCCTGCTCGAGGCTCGCCCGCAGGGTTGGATCGGCGGCGGCGTCTCGGGAGAAGCGTTCGACTCCCCCACCGGCCTCCACGCGCGCGATGCTGGCCACGAGCCAGGGACAGGTCAGGTAGTAGGTCGTCGGGAACGGCGTCCCGTCGTCCCCGTACGGTGCCTGCTCGGTAACCGCTGGAAAGCCGTGCGGGCAGCGGACCGCCACCCGCCGAAACGCCCTGGCGGGACGACCGAGCTGCCAGGACACGACACCTTTGTCGTCCACCAGATCATCGTACCGAGGCCTTTCTCAACGCTTCGATGCCCTTGACGATGAAGAGGCGCTCGCCGGGGCGGACGAGGCCGAGACGGCGCGCCTCTCGCTCGATGAAGGCGTCGTCGCCCGAGAGCGCGAGGCGGTGTTGCAGCTGTGCGTTTTCCTGAGTCAGGCTCGCGACCTCGGCCTTGCGTTCGCTCACTCGAGCCTGGGCAGCCCGGTAGCTCGTGAGCGGATGGACGTAGGAAAGCGCGATGATGGCGAAGGCGGCCACCCCGAGCCAGCGAAGCGCGAGCGAGGAGCGCGAGGGTCGGCTGCGTCGCGGCATGGACCCGCAGGATTCGACTGCCTCAGGCGCCCTCCTTCCCCACCCGGTAGAGGGCGTAGCGTCGGTCCTCGTAGATCCGGGTCAACCCGGCCGGCAGCTGGGCCTGCGCACGGGTCTTGTCGACCACGACCCAGTCCACTCCGTAGCGGCGCAGGATGGCCGCGCGCTCGGAGGCGGACGTCGAAGGCTCGAGGAAGAAGAGCCGGGCAGCACGGCTGCGCGCGCGGTAGTCCTCGTCCGTGTTGAAGGCGACGTGCCCGGGCGGCGCGACGACGATGCGGACGGGCGCATAGCCCGCGACCCGGTAGGAGGTGCTACTGGGTGCAAGCACGACGGCAAGCGGAGCCACATCCTCGTCCAGCGCGCGCACGAGCCCCGGGGTGAGCCCGTACGGATCGGACGCGTCCCAGCGCTCGAGGTTCCCGAGCCCGTCCACGGCGACCGGCGCCGTGAGCGCGACGGCCGCGAGGACGGCCCACCGTCCGTGAGCGGACTCGAGGCTCGGGACCCGGACGAACCCGAAGACCGCGAGGCCGCAGGTCGCCCCCAGCGCCGCGAGCCAGACGGCCCAGGCCGCGCCCGTCGCCTCGGCCCGGAACGCGAGCTCGAACCCGAGCGCGGCAAGGAGCGCCGCTGCCACCCCGGGGAGCCGCGCGCGGCCGGCGAGGAGGGCAGCGCCCGCGAGCGCAAACGGAAGCGGCAGGAAGCCCCCGAGCCTCACCGCCTGGGAGAGCGAGAGCTCGTCGGCGAGGGGCTCGAAGAGAGGCGGCACGAGAGCGAGGACGGCCAGCGCAGCCGTGCCACCGAGGACATAGGCGGCCCAGCGCCGGCCGGCCGCGACCAGCGCGAGCGGTACCAGCACGAGGGCCAGGACCCTGATTCCGCCCCCGAATGCGAGCTGCTCCGGGCGCAGCCGCAAGACCCCCGCCACCGTCTCGACTTGCTGGGTGAAGCGAACAGGTGGCCGCGTCCCCGTGTCGGCGACGAACTGGGCCAGCCACGCGAGGAAGAGCCCTGCCGGGGCGAGCAGCGCGGCGAGCCCGGCGAGCGCGCGGCGCGTGTCGGGCTCATCGCTCAGGATCGGTCTGGCCAGGAGGTAGCCCGCTACGAGCACGGCCACGAAGACGAGGTAGGTCGGGTGAATCGCGGCGAGAGCAAGCCCTGAGGCCGCATTTCCGGCCAGGAGCGCCCAGCTTCGCTCCGTCAGGTAGGCGAACACGAGCGCCAGCAGGCCCGGGACGAGCAGAAGGCGCGCTGCGCCGCCCGGCTGGGCAAGAAACTGCAGCCAGCCCACGCCGTCGCGCGCGAAGGCGAGGAGGGCCAGCTGGCCAAAGGCGGCGGCAACGCCCCCCGCCCAGGAGCGGAAGAGGGCTGCGCCCGCGGCGTACGCGAGCAGCAGGGCGAGCGGGACGAGCACGGCGGGCAAGTAGAGGACGACCAGGGTCGGGTCGACGCCGGCGAGCCGGGCGACGAGAGCGAGCGCGCCGTGCCAGAGCGGGAAGGCGTAGCCCGGGTGCACGTGCTCGCCGGCGAGCTCGTTCACGATCCCGATGGAGCCGAGATGCCCGGCCTCGTCGAGCTTACGGACGCGCGCGAGATGGAAGAGGGCATCGCTGACCGTCGGCCCGAGGCTCCCGCCGATCGTGCCGGTCGCCCACCAGAGCGCGCCCGCGAGCGCGGTGCCGACCGCGGTCAATCCGAGGGCAGCCTTCAGATCGCTGCGCTCGAACGTGAACCCCGTAGCTCGCAGCGAGAGCGCGAGCCCGACCACCATCGTCCCGCCCAGGAGTCCGACCCCGAGGCCGAGCGTGCCCGAGAAGGCGAAGAGAAGCGCGAAGATCGCAAAGAGAAGCAGGAGGCTCCAGGCGAGTGAGGCAGCCAGGGCCGTGCCGACTGCGCGCGGTCCGCCGACGATCCGGACCGCGAAGGCTCCCGGAAGCAGGAGCACGCACCCCGCGGCGCCGGCGAGGCGAAAGGCGAGGCCAGGTGCCTCTGGGGGCAACAGGCGCCCAACGAAGAGGAGCAGCGGCGGCGCCGCCGCGCAGACGGCGAACCAGGGCCTCTGCCGGCCGAGCACGCCGGCCACCCTAGCCCTCTCTCCCTAAATCAGGCCGTCTCGACCTTGATGACGTTGGTCGTGCCCGGAACGTTGACCGCCGTTCCGGCCGTGATGACGACGCGGTCGCCCGGCTGCACGAGCCCGCTTTGCCGGGCCGCTTCGAGCGTTCGCGCCCAGAGATCCTCCACGTCCTTGCATTCCTCGATCTCGGAGGGGATCACGCCCCACTCGAGCGCGAGCTGCTGCACGGCATGACGCTTGTGCGTGACCGCGACGATCGGGCGCTGGGGGCGGTGACAGGCGACAGCGGACGCGGTGCGGCCGCTGTAGGTCGGAACGAGGATCGCAACCGCGCCGAGAACCTCCGCGATGTCGCAGGCCGCGTTCGACATGGCTTCCCCGACAGTTGGAAAGGGCGTGTCCGCCGCGCGGGCCAGTTCGTGGCGCGGGCCGAGGCTCGGCTCGACGGCGCGCGCGATCCGATCCATATAGGAGACGCTCTCCACCGGGTAGTTGCCGACCGCTGTCTCGCCCGAGAGCATCACTGCCGAGCTCCCGTCGAGCACTGCATTGGCGACGTCGCTCGCCTCCGCTCGCGTGGGCTCGGGATGACGCAGCATCGACTCGAGCATCTGTGTCGCCGTGATGGCCGGCTTCGCATGCGCGAGGGCGCAAAGGACAATGCGTTTCTGCACGAGGGGAACGGCCGCGGGGCCGATCTCGACCCCCAGGTCGCCGCGGGCGACCATGACGGCGTCCGAAGCGCTCACGATTCCGTCGAGCTCCTCGACCGCCTCGGCCTTCTCGATCTTCGCGATGATCAGCGCAGTCGAGTCCGCGGCCTGCAGCAGCTCGCGGAGAGCGCGGCAGTCGTCGACGGAGCGGACGAAGGAGAGGGCGACGTAGTCCACACCGAGCTCCAGCGCGAACTCGAGGTCGCGCAGGTCCTTCTCCGTCAGTGACGGGATCGGAACCACGACGCCCGGCAGGTTGACGCCCTTGTGCGACTCGACGGAACCCCCGACCACCACCGTCGCCCGCGCGCGATCGGGTGCGACCTCGTCCACGCGCAGGCGGACGCGGCCATCGTCGATCAGCACATCGTGCCCGGGGAGCAAGACCTCCTGGAGAACGGCAGGGCTGATCGGGAGCGACCGATCGCCGCCGTTTTCCTGCGCCGTGACGTCGATCTCGTCGCCTTCCACGAGCACGAGCGGGCGAGCGAGGTCCCCGATCCGGAGCTTCGGGCCCTGGAGGTCGGCGATGAGCGCCAGCGGGCGCCCCGCCCGCTTCTGCGCCTCGCGCACGAGCCGGGCTCGCTCGGCGTGCTCCTCGTGCGAGCCGTGCGAGAAATTGAGGCGGGCGGAGTCCATCCCGGCCGCAACGAGACGGTCCATCATCTCGGGCGTCGAGGATGCGGGGCCGATCGTGCACACGATCTTCGTGCGACGAGGAGTCACGTGCTCACGTTAGCGCGCTAGCAGGAGCACACCCGGGCAAGACCTGGGGCCACCCCGTGCCACCACCCGCTTTCGAGCGTACCGCGACCCGGCGCCCGGAGGAGCGGCCGAATGGGCCAACGGCGGTCAGGAAGTGTGTCGGGAGCGCGGAAAGGCTTCCCAGCCCGGGTAGGACGCCCGCCCGCCCAGCTCCTCCTCGATCCGTAGGAGCTGGTTGTACTTCGCCACCCGGTCCGTGCGCGATGGCGCCCCGGTCTTGATCTGCCCCGCTCCGGTCGCAACAGCCAGGTCGGCAATGGTCGTGTCCTCGGTCTCGCCCGACCGGTGCGAAATCACCGCTGCGTAGCCGCGCTCCCGAGCAAGCGCGATCGCCTCGAGGGTCTCGGTCAGCGTCCCGATCTGGTTGACCTTGACGAGGATCGCGTTCGCCACACCCTCGTCCACGCCTCGCCGCAGACGCTCCACGTTCGTGACGAAGAGGTCGTCGCCGACGAGCTGAACGCGCTCCCCGAGATCCTGTGTCAGCACCCGCCAGCCGTCCCACTCGTCCTCGGCCAGCGGATCCTCGATCGAGACGATCGGATAGCGGCCGACGAGTGCGCCCCAGTACCCGTTCATTTCCTCCGCGGCGAGAGTGCGGCCCTCGAAGACGTAGCTGCCGTCGCGGAAGATCTCGGTCGCCGCAGGGTCGAGCGCGATCGCGACACGCTCGCGGTGGCCCGCCCGCTCCGCCGCCTCGAGCACAGCCTCGATCGCGTCTTCGCTCGAGCCTAGATCCGGGGCGAATCCCCCTTCGTCGCCGACCGCGGTTGCCAGGCCCCGCTCATGGAGCAGGGCTTTGAGCGCATGGAACACCTCCGCGCCGACGCGCAGCCCCTCCGCGAAGGTCTCCGCACCGGCCGGAACGACCATGAACTCCTGCAGGTCGAGCGAGTTTTGCGCATGTGCGCCGCCGTTGACCACGTTCATCAGCGGCACCGGGAGGACATGCGCCTCTGCGCCTCCGATCCACTCGTAGAGCGGCTTGCCGGCGTCCGCCGCCGCTGCCTTGGCGACGGCCAAAGAGCAGCCCAGGATCGCATTGGCGCCGAGCCGGGCCTTGTTGGACGTTCCGTCCAGGTCGATCAAGACGCGGTCGACGACCGCCTGGTCGTCTGCATCGAGCCCGCGGAGAGCCTCGGTGATCTCGCCGTTGACGTTGGCGATCGCCCGGGTGACGCCTTTCCCGTCGGCATCACGAAGCTCAACCGCCTCGAACCGCCCGGTCGAAGCGCCTGACGGAACTGCGGCGCGCCCCCAGGCGCCCGACTCGAGACGCACGTCGACTTCCACCGTCGGGTTGCCCCGCGAGTCGCGGATCTCGCGGCCGTGGACGTGGCCTATCCGGCCGATCGCTCCCACTCCTTCGCTTCGTCGAACAAGCGGTCCTGGTCATCGAGCGAGAGTTGCCCGAATTCCTTGCCCTGACCTGACGCGAGCTCCGAGGCCTTCTCGACCCGCGCGACGAACCGACGGCTCGCCTCGCGGAGGGCGAGCTCCGGGTCGGCACCCAGATGCCGCGCGACATTGACGCAGGCGAAGAGAACGTCGCCAAGCTCGTCCGCGGAGGGCTCCGAGCGGAGCTCCTCCACCTCGTCGTCGAGATCGGAGAGCGCGCCGGCCGGACCCGGGTAGTCGAACCCGACAGTCGCCGCACGCCGCTGCACCTTCTGCGCCAGGAGTAGAGACGGGAAAGTCTCCGGGACGTGGTGGAAGATGCCCTCGCGGCCTTCTTGCTCGGTCTTCAGCTCCTCCCAGCGCTTCCTGACGGCACCCGCGGAATCGACCTCGGCCGTGCCGAAGACGTGCGGGTGGCGCCGGATCAGCTTGTCGCGGATGCCGTCGGCTACCGCTGCGAGGTCTCCCTCCCCGCGCTCCTGCAGCAGCAGGGAAAGGAAGAAGACCTGAAAGAGGAGGTCGCCGAGCTCGTCGAGCAGCTTCGCGTCGTCGCCGGCCATTGCCGCATCGGCGACCTCATAGGCCTCCTCGACCGTGTGCGGAACGATCGTGCGCTCGGTCTGCTCCCGGTCCCATGGGCAGTCGCGCCGCAGGCGCTCGGCGAGCTCCTGGAGCTCGACGAGAGCCCGGGCGAGCCCGTCCGGAGCCGCCACGCTAGCCGGTGGTCGTGCCGGCCGCCGTCGTCGTCGGCGGCGGGGCATAACCGGTCGCGTACGTCACCGGATACTTCGCCTCCGCGTCCTTGACCCAGGCCTTGAGCGCCTGGTCCTGCTTCTGCTTCAGGAGCGTGCTGCTGATCGAATCCTTCGCGTCGGCGAGGGGTTGTGGCCCGGGGGGCTTCGTGTCGGAGAGCACCTGGATCACGTGCCAGCCGTACTGGGTCTTGATCGGGTGCGAGAGCTCGCCCACCTTGGCGGAGAAGACGAAATCGTCGAACGGCTTCACGGTCTTCCCCTTGTAGGCCGTGAACTTGCCTCCGTCGTCCTTCGAGCCCGTGTCCTGCGTGTACTTCTTCGCCAGCTGGGCGAAGTCGGCTCCGTTCTTGAGCTTCGCGTAGAGCTCGTCAGCGAGTGCCCTCTTCTTCACGAGGATGTGCTGGACATCCCGCGACTCCGGCTGCATGAACTGCGCCTTGTGGCTGTCGTAGTACGCCTTGATGTCGGCATCCGAGACCTTCACCTTGCCGATGACCGCGTTGTAGATCTTGTTCGAGAGGAGGTCGGCGCGGATCTTGCTGCGGACCGACTCCTCGGTTACACCTTGTTTCGCCAGCTCGGCCTTGAACTTCTCGTCGTCGCCCTTGAAGTACTGCTGCTTGAGCGAGGCCAGCTTGGTGTCGACCTCTTTGTCAGACACGGTCACACCGATCGCCGCACCGGCCTGCTCCCATTGGGCCTGCCGCACGAGCCCGCGCAGGAGCGTGCCGCGCAGGCTCTGGTAGTCGGGCGTTCCGACTGCGGGAAAATCCTGCTTCCGGGCCTCGGCGTTGGTCTTCGCCTGAGCGAGGAGGCCATCGAGGTCGGCCTTCTCGATCGTCTTGTCGCCGACGACCGCAACGGCTCCCGGAGGAACCGTCTTGGCCGAGTCCGAGCTTCCGCATGCGGCTGCCAGCGTCGCGATCAGGGCGAGCAGAAGCAGAGGGAGAAGCTTGCGTAGCGAGGAGGCCATAGAAGCGAAGCTAGGCGGCGAGCCGCAGATCGAGGATAGCATCGACCAACTCGAGCGCCCGCTTGAACCCGTCGCCGCGCAGCGTCACCTCGTTGCGGGCGCCTGAATAGACGGCGGTGTCCGCGATTCGGCGTAGGTCCCGGAGCTCCGCAGACCCGAGCACGAGCGGCCCCACGACTGCCCGCCCGCCCCGGAAGACGAGGTAGTCGGCGCCCAAACGGGCAAGCTTCAGCTTCGCCTCCTGGATGGCGAAGAGGTTCTCGACGGGTTCGGGCGGCGGGCCGAAGCGATCCTGCGCAGCCGAATGCAGCTCGCGCAGCTCGTCCTCGGACTCTGCGAGCGCAAGACGCCGATGCAGGTCGATCTTCTGAGCCTCGCCCGGGACGTAGTCCGAAGGGATGTAGGCGTCGATCTGCGCCTCGATCCGTACGGGCCGCGCGACAGCGCGTCGGGTGCCGGCGAGCTCGGCTACCGCCTCGCCGAGCAGCTCGACGTAGAGCTCGAACCCGACGGCCGCGACATGGCCTGACTGCTCCGCGCCGAGCAGGTCGCCCGCGCCGCGGATTTCGAGGTCGCGCATGGCGATCGCAAAGCCCGCCCCGAGCTCGGTGTGGTCGGCGAGCGTTGCGAGGCGCGCCCGGGCCTCCGCGGTCAGCTCCTGTCCGTCCGGGTAGAAGAGGTACGCGTGAGCGGCGAGGTCGCTTCGTCCCACGCGCCCGCGGATCTGGTAGAGCTGGGCGAGCCCGAGCGCGTCGGCGCGCTCGACGACGAGCGTGTTCGCCTGCGGGATGTCGAGGCCCGACTCGATGATCGTGGTCGAGACGAGCACGTCGGCGTCCCCAGCGAGGAACGAGAGCATGTGCTCCTCGAGCTCGCGCTCGCGCATCTGGCCGTGCGCGACGAGGAAGCGGAGCTCGGGCAGGAGCTGACGGAGCTTCTCCGCTGCCTCCTCGATGGTGTCCACGCGGTTGTGCAAGTAGAAGGACTGGCCCTCCCGCTCGTGCTCCCGCAGGAGCGCGATGCGCACGAGGTCCTCCTCGTACTCCCCCACGTGCGTGCGAATCGGCCGCCGCCCCGCGGGGGGCGTCTCGATCACGCTGATGTCTCGCAGCCCCGCCAGTGACATGTGGAGCGTGCGCGGGATCGGGGTCGCGGTCAGGGCGAGCACGTCCACCTCGAGCCGAAGCTGGCGCAGGAGCTCCTTCTGGGCGACGCCGAAGCGCTGTTCCTCGTCGACGACCACGAGCCCGAGATTCTTGGGAATGACGTCGCGGGACAGAACGCGGTGCGTCCCGATCAGGATGTCGACCTTCCCCTCGGCGAATTCCCGCAGCACGGCCTTGACGTCGGCGGGCTTTCGGAAGCGCGAGATCATCTCCACCCGGACGGGCAGGTCGCGGTAGCGCTCGCGGAAGGTGTTCCAGTGCTGCTGGGCGAGGATCGTCGTCGGCGAGAGCATCAGCGTCTGCTTCCCCTCAGCGGCCACCGCAAAGGCGGCGCGGACGGCGACTTCCGTCTTGCCGAAGCCGACGTCGCCGCAGACGAGGCGGTCCATCGGTCGAGGCGTTTCCAGGTCCTCCTTCACGGCCTCGATCGCACGCTGCTGATCGGGCGTCTCCTCGTACGGGAAGCTCGCCTCGAGCTGCTCCATCAGGTCGTTGTCCAAACGGTACGCGACCCCTTCGGCACGCTGGCGCCGGGCATAGAGGGCGATCAGCTCCCCGGCGAGCTCGCGTGCGCCCGACCGCGCGCGGGACTTGATCGTCTGCCAGGCCTTGCCGCCGAGCTTCGAGAGCGCGGGCGCATGCCCGTCCGCGCCGACATAGCGGGAGACCTTTCCGATCTGCTCGTGCGGGACGTACAGGCGGTCGTCGCCCCGGAAGGCAAGGAAGAGGTAGTCGCGCGTCACACCCGCGACGGTCTTGGTCTCGAAGCCGAGCAGCTTTCCGACCCCGTGGTCCTCGTGGACGACGTGGTCGCCCGTTCTCAGGTCGGCGAAGCTCTGCAGCGCTCGTCCAACGCGGGCGTCTGCCCGCGGCGGCCGCTTGCGGAAGACCTGCGTGTCGGGCAGGAGGACGAGGCCCAGGTCGCGGAGGACGAAGCCTCTCCGCGCCGGCGCAACCGCGAAGACGAGCGCAGGCTCGTCCGGAAGGTCGTCGCCCGGCTCGAGCACCACCGGCTCGATGCGGCGCAGCAACGCTTTCGTCCGCAGGGCCTCGCCCTGGTGGGCGAACGTGACCACGACCCGGTTGCCGGCGCGGACGAAGGCGAGGAGGTCGCGCTCGGCCTCGGACAATCCGCGGGCGGCGAGGGCCGGGCGCTGGGCCTCGAACGCATACCGCTGTCCCGCCGGAAGCTGCGAGAGCTCGAACGGGCGTCCGAGCCGCAACGCCTCCCCGAGCTCCTCCTCGACGACGCGGGCCACCTCGGCTGCGTCCCAGACGAAGTCGGCGCCCGCGAAAGGCGCGCCGAGATCCGCGGGCGCGGGCCGCGGCTCGTCCTCGAGCCAGGGCTCGACGAGATCGAGCCGGCGCTCGGCGGCCGGGAAGACCACTGCGCCGTCCAGCGGGTGAAGCGTCCGCTGCGTGAAGGCCGAGAAGGCGCGGATCGACTCGACCTCGTCCCCGAAAAGCTCGAGCCGAACCGGCTCTCGCCCCGTCGCCGGAAAGATGTCCACGATCCCGCCCCGCACGGCGAACTGCCCCCGCTCCTGCGCCTGCTCGACTCGCTCATAACCCGCGAGGGAAAGCCGCTCGGCCAGGTCTTCGACGCCCGGCGAATCGCCGACCGCAAGGCGGATCGTCTCCGGCCTGGCCTCTGGAGGCGGAACGCCTTCCGCGGCGCCCAGCGCCGAGGCGCAGACGAGCCCTCCCGCCGCGAGCACTTCGAGCGCCCTCGCCCGCTCGCCGACGAGATGGGGAGGCGGCTCGAGCCCGCTCTCCCAGCGGACGCCGCGAGAGGCGAGCAGGCCGACGTTCGCCTCCCCGAGGAACCACGAAGCCGCCTCGGCGGTGTCGCGCGCTTCCGCGTCGTCGGGAAGCACGCAGACGAGGGCTCCTCCTCTTTCGAGCCAGATCGCGGCCAGGAAGAGCGGCAGCAGAGGCTCGGAGACGCGGGCCGCCTGCGGGTCGGCGACGAAGGCACGAAGTCGCTCGCTCTCTGCGAAGCGCCGGGCGAGGACGTGAAGCGCGGGCTGGTCCATGACGAGCGACGGAACTCGCGGTTCCGCGGAAGTCATCGTAGCCGCGGGATTAGAGTGGAAACGTGGCCGGAGAGCTCGTCGACATCGGCTTTCGCCCCAAGCTCGTCGCCTCGTTCGATCCGCCCGGGGCCGAGGCCGCCTTCCGTGAGTGGCACGCTGCTAATGCAGAGGCCCTCGCGCACGTTCCGGCCGAGGCGCTGCGAGTCGAATACGGCCGCACCGGCGAGGGCCTCTACGTCCGGGCTCGCATCGACGAGTCTCAGCTCCCAGAGGGCCTCCGGACGGGCTGACGGCGGGGCCACCCCGCTCCACCACCCGCTTTCGAGCGTAGCCCGCCGAGCCGCGCATGGGGCGAACGGAGTGCGCCGAGATCGTGCCGCCCTCTAGGCCCGCTCGTTGTACCGGTTCTGCGCTTCCTCGAGCCCCTCGCGCGCGACCGACTCGACCGCATCCGCCGCCCGGGAGACGAGCGCGCCCACGTCGAGCTCGGGAGGAAACTCGGAGAGGACGAAGTCCGCGACGGGTCGCGGGTCGCCGCGCTCGGGCCGCCCGACGCCGATCCGCAGACGCGCGAAATCGGGGCTCCCCACCTGCTGGGCCACCGAGCGCAGCCCGTTGTGGCCCGCGAGCCCGCCGCCGAGACGGACCTGGAGGCGCCCAGGGTCGAGGTCGACCTCGTCATGCACGACCAGAAGATCCTCGGGCTCCACCTTGAAGAAGCGCACGGCTGCCGCCACCGAGCGACCGGACTCGTTCATGAACGTCTGCGGCCGCAGGAGCGCCAGGCGCATCCCGTCGAGACGCACCTCGGCCAGCTCGCCCGAAAACTTCCCCCGCCAGGAGCCCCCGGTGCGGCGAGCCAGCTCCTCGGCCACCATGAAGCCGACGTTGTGGCGGGTCTCCGCGTACTCGCGACCAGGGTTGCCAAGGCCCACGACCAGGAGATCGAGCGTCGAGGCCGACTCGCCCCGACGAAACCACTTCACGGGTTAGCCCTCGACGTTCTGCTCGTCGCCGGCCGCGTCGGCTTCCGGCTCCGCAGGCTGCTCGGCAGCGCCCTCGGGGGCTTCCTCGCCCTCGGCCAGCTCGCCCTCGGGCAGCTCGCCCTCCTCGAGCTCCTCCTCGACAACCTCGGGCTCCTCGATCTTGGTCGGTGGGGTGACCGTGACGAGCACCGTCTCGGGATCATCGAGCAGCTTGACCCCTTCGGGCACACGGAGATCGGTGATCCGCAACGCGTCTCCGATGACCATGCGGCTGACGTCGAGCTCGAGCCGGTCGGGCACCTCCATGGGGAGCGCCTCGACGTTGACCTCGCGGTTGATCTGCGAAAGGACGCCGCCTTCCTTGACGCCTTCCGACTCGCCCACGATCTCGACGACGACCTGGCTATGGATCAGCTGATCGAGCCGGACCTCCTGTAGGTCGATGTGGAGGAGCCGGGGCCGCGTGGGATCGAGCTGGTACTCCTTCAGGACCGCGTGGTGGGCCTTCTGGGAGCCGTCCAACATGACGTCGAGGATGGCGTGCAACCCGTGGTCGCCGGTGAGCACGCGCCGGAGCTCGCGCTCCTCGATGGAGAAGGGTTGGGCATCGCCCCCGTCGCCGTAGAGGACGCCGGGGATGAGACCCTCGGCACGCAGACGCCGCGAGGCCGCGCTTCCGCGCGACTCCCGCGCCTGCACCTTCAGCTTGACGCGCTCGCCGGCCATATCCGGTCGCCAAGTGTAGCGAAGCGATCCTTGACTTCTCCGCAGCCGGCTGCTTGAACCGATGAGCGCTCAACCCAACGGAGGCCGACCATGAAGAAGCCATCGCCATTCTCGCCCTGCTCGCGCTCGTACCCGTCTTTTCCCCTGCGACCGCCGACGCCCTCACGCTCGGACAGCGCGTGAACAAGCTCGAAGCGAAGCTGAGCTGCCTCCGCAGGGTCCCCGTGAACGAGTACACCGACGTCGCCGGCTACGGCGACCCGGCCGACGGACCGAACGCGACGGGCAGCTACGCGACGAGCGCCAACACGACTGCCGACCCGAGCGCGATCGACAACCCCGATGGGCTGACCGACGTCGGCGCCGTCACCGGGCTCGATTGGGCCTTCACGGATCTCCCGCCGGACTACTTCCTCCTTGCGATTCGTGCGGACAACATGAACGTGCCCCATGCGGGCTGCGCCCGGAAGTTCGGCCTGCAGCCGACGCCGGTCTGGTGGCGCGCTGCGGCACGGATGACGCACCTGCGCCAGCTCGCCCGTGTCGAATAAGTCTCTGAGAAGGGAGCGCTAGAAGAGCTGGTTCTCGCCGGCGAAGATGGCGGAGACCGACTCGTCCGAGAAGACGTTCTTGATCGTGTCCGCGAGGAGGAGCGAGACCGTCAACGGCGCAGGCAGGTTGTCCGGCCGGTTGAGCGGGTTCACGGGCACCGTGTCGGTGATCGCGACCTCGCGCAGCTCGCTCTGGCCGAGCTTCTCGAAGGCGGCTTCGGGGATGAGCGGGTGCGTCGCGCAGGCGTACACCTCCGTCACGCCCTGCTCTCGCAACGCATGCGCACCGGCGATGAGCGTGCCGCCGGTGACGATGATGTCGTCGGTCATGATCGCCGTCTTGCCAGCGACCCGGCCGCTCACCTCCGTCACGGCGGCGACGTCATGGCCCGGCCGCGTCTTGCGCATGAGGGCGAACTCGGCTTCGAGCATCTCGGCGAACTTCGTCGCCATCTTGGCGCGGCCTGGGTCGGGCGAGACGACCACGACGCCCTCGCCGTAGAGCCCCTTGTCGCGGTAGTACTGCGCGAAGAGCGGCAGGGCGGTCATGTGGTCGACGGGCACGTTGAAGAAGCCCTGGATCTGCCCCGCGTGGAGGTCCATCGTCAGCACGCGGTCGACGCCCGCGGCCTCGAGCATGTCGGCGACGAGGCGAGCGGTGATCGGCTCCCGCGGCGAGGACTTCTTGTCCTGGCGCGAGTAGGGGAACCAGGGCATCACGGCGGTGATTCGGTTGGCCGAGGCCAGCTTCGCGGCCTGGATCATGATCACGAGCTCGAGCAGGTGGTCGTTCGTCGCCTTGCCGTGGCAGGACTGGACGATGAAGACGTCGGCCCCGCGGATCGACTCGCGGAAGCGGCAGTAGGTCTCACCGTTCTCGAAGGTCTCGAGCTCGACCTCGCCCAGCTCGATGTTGAGCTGGTCGGCGATCCTGAACGCCAGGTCCGGGTTCGACCGACCGGAGAAGAGCATCAGCTTGCCGGACGGACCGCGCTCGATCCAGCGGCCACGCTCGCCGCTCGGCTGGGTCACTTGCATCTCCGGCAGCTCGAGGCCCGGAAGCCTGGGCAGCTCAGTCGTCCCGCTTTCCACCGTGCTTGTCCTTGTTGACCTGTCGCGCCCGCGCGATCGCCAACGCTCCCGCAGGGACGTCTTCCGTAATCGTTGATCCTGCTCCGATCCAAGCATCGTCGCCAATTTCGACGGGCGCAACAAACACATTGTCGCTACCGGTATGGACGTTGCGGCCGATCACCGTTCGGTGCTTCCCGCCCTCGGGGAGCTCGGGCCGGTAGTTCGCGGTGATCGCGCCCGCTGCGATGTTCGTGTCCTCGCCGATCTCGGCATCGCCGATGTAGGACAAGTGGGGCACCTTGGTCCTGCCCCCGATGGTCGAATTCTTCACCTCGACGAAGGCGCCCACCTTCGCGCCGGCGCCGAGCACCGTTCCGGGCCGGAGGTACGCGAAGGGGCCCACGGCTGCGTCGGGGCCCACCTCGGCGTCGACGAGCACCGCGTGCGGGCCGACCTCGGCCCCGCCCCGGATGACCGTTCGTCCGCGGAGAACCGTGAAGGGATGGATGACCGCATCAGGCTCGATCTCCACCGGCTCCTCGATCCATGTCGTCGCCGGGTCGACGATCGTCACGCCGGCAAGCATGTGCTTCTCGACCAGGCGGTCGCGCAGCTCCGACGCCGCCTGCGCCAGCTCAGCCCTGTTGTTGATGCCGAGGCCCACGATCGGGTCCGGCGCACGGTACACGGCTGCGCGCTTCCCGTCAGCGACGATCTTGCCGACGGCATCCGTGAGGTAGAGCTCGCCCTGTGCGTTGGAGCTCTCGAGGCTGGCCAGCGCCGGCCAGAGAGCGTCCGAAGAAAACACGTAGATCGACGTGTTCAGCTCCCGAACGGCCAGCTCGTCCGGGCTCGCGTCGCCCTCCTCGACGATCGCGCGCAGATTGCCCCCCTCGTCACGAAGGACGCGCCCGTAGGACAGCGGCTCCGACGGCTCGATCGAGAGAACGGTCACCGCTGCTCCCGCTCGCTGCTGCTCGCCGAGCAGGCTGCGCAGCACTTCGGCAGTGAGAAGGGGCGCCGCGCCGTCGAGAACGAGGACGTCCCCGGAGAAACCGGCGAGCGTCGATTCGGCGGCGGCGACGGCGTCGCCCGTCCCGCGCGGCTCGGCCTGGAGGGTCAGCTCGACTCCGCCGGGAAGAGTGGCGATGACTTCATCGCGGTTCTCCGGAGAGACGACGACGACGAGACGCTCCGGCTCGAGCGCCAGCGCAGGCGCGAGCGCCCAGTCGATCACGCGACGGCCGAGGAGCGGGTGCAGATGCTTCGGCAGCTCGGAACGCATCCGTGTTCCCAGCCCGGCGGCCAGCACGATCGCTGCGAGAGGCCGATTCAAGAACGCGTGGTCATGGCTGGGGCGGGAGGATTCGAACCTCCGGTCACGGGACCAAAACCCGCTGCCTTACCGCTTGGCTACGCCCCACCGTTTCGCATCCATCGTACGGCAGCACGGCCACTCACTTGCGCGGACGATCGAGGAGCAGGATCGCGAGCAGGAAGAGACCGATGAGGATGAGCGCGAGAATCGCCAGCGCCTTGACGGCAACCCACAGGACCGGCACGAAGACCGAGATGAGCTGAGAAGTGGCGGCGATCCACGTGATCTCGTGCGCCAGCCTCGAGCTCGTCCGTCGCGCCACGAAATAGAGCGCGACCGCGACGATGGCAGCGCCGACGACGTACCACCACCCGTGATCGCTGAAGAGCACGAGCAGGCTCTCCACGAAGGCGATGAGGAGCGCGATCCGCAGGCGCCGCTCGCGGAGCCAATGCGAGCCGCGGCCCTCGCGATGCTCGATGACGGGCTCGACTGCCAACGGCCTGCGACGCTACCAGACGGGCGCGACCAACCAGACCCGCGCGCTTCTCCGCAGCCCACGCGCCGCTCGCGCCGCATCGGCCCGATGGTGGAAGAGGCCGTAGACAGCTGGGCCCGCGCCGCTCACGTCTGCCCGGAACGCGCCCCAGTCGACCAGCTCGTCGATCAACGCCGGCCTGCCCGCGGCCCGCGCCAGGTCGTTGCCCGGAAACGACGCGAAGTCGCGCGGCCGGCGCACCGACGCGAGTGTGTCCAGCAGAGCGACGCGGCGCTCCTCGAAGCCCGCGGCGCCCCCGAGCTCGTCGAACCGGCGGTAGATCTCCGCTGTCGAGATCTTCTTGCCGCGCCTTGGAAGCGCGAGGAGAACCCAGAAATCTTGCGGAAGGTCGAGCCCACGCAGTTCCTCCCCCGCTCCCTCGGCGAGCTTCGGCCCCGGGGCGAGGAAGAAGGGGACGTCGGCGCCGACCTCCGCGGCGACACCGGCCAGCTCGTCCGGTGGGAGAGGACGCGCGAGCGCTTCGTTCGCGAGGACAAGGGCGGTGGCGGCGTCGGCGCTCCCGCCACCCAGTCCGGCGGCCACGGGGATCCGCTTCTGCAATCGGACTCTCCAGCCCTCGTTCGTGCCCGAGGCCGAGGCGAGCTTCGCGAGCGCCGAGCGGACGAGCGTGTCCTTGCGAAAACCGTCGACCCGAATCGTCTCGGCAGGCTCGACCTCGACCGAGTCGCAGAGGTCGATTCGCTGCATGACGCTGACGACCTCGTGCAAACCGTTAGCCCGCCGCGGCCCGACCACGAGTGCGAGGTTGATCTTGGCCGCCGCCGGGGCGCGTTTCATCCCAGGCGCTCCGAGATGGGGACGAACACGCCGGGCGGGAGCCGCTCCGCGCGGATGTCCCCAGGGAGGTTGAGGTCGGCGACGACTCTCTCGACCCGCTCCCGCTCGAACCCGGACAGCGCGAGGGAGTTGACGAGGGTCTTGCGCCGATGGGCAAACGACCCTTGAACGACCGCTTTGATCCACTTGAACTCCGGGCCCCAGACCTTGCGACGCCGAAAGGCGACGAGCGCCGAGTCAACGTTCGGGGGCGGACGAAAGACGGTGCGGCTCACGGGATGGAACGCGGTCCGCTGGGCCGTGAGCTGCACGAGCACCGAAACCGCCCCGTAGTCCCTGTTCCCCGGCGGCGAGAAGAAGCGGTCGGCGACCTCGCGTTGCACCATCACGCACCAAAGCTCGAGCGAAGGGAGTCCATCGAGGCTTTCGGCGACGAGTGGCGTCGCGACGTTGTAGGGAAGGTTCGAGACGAACTTCGTCGGCGGCGGATCGAGTTTCGCCAACGGATGACGCAACGCATCGGCGAAGACGAGCTCGACGTTCCGCCGCGCGCCGATCCGCTCGCGGAGGCCGGGCTCGAGGCTCGGATCGATCTCGATCGCGTGCACGAGGCGCACCCGGTCCGCGAGATGGGTCGTGAGCACGCCCAGCCCCGGTCCGACCTCGAGCACCACGTCTCCGGGCCCAAGCTCGGCCATCCTCCCGGCCACGGCGACGATGTTCTCGTCGGCGAGGAAGTGTTGGCCGAGATCGCGCTTGCCGCCAAGTCTCACGGCAGGCCGAAGAGCGCCGCGGCATTGGCGTCGACCTTGTGCCCAAGCTCCTCTTGATCCTCACCGCGAGCGGAGGCGACGACGGCGAGGGTGTGGAGAACGTTGGCCGGCTCATTGGGACGGCCCCGCACGGCCTGCGGAGCCAGGTAGGGGCTGTCCGTCTCCACGAGGAGGCGGTCGGCCGGGACCTGCGCCGCCGCAGTGCGCAGCTCGCTCGCGTTCGGGTAGGTGACATTGCCGGCAAAGGACACGAACCACCCCTTTTCGAGAGCCGGGCCGAGGAGCCCGAGCGAAGAAAAGCAGTGCAGGAGCACGGGCACGTCGCCAGCGAGCTCATGGAGGACCGTCGCCGTCTCGGCGTCTGCGGCGCGGGAATGGACGACCAGCGGCTTTCCGATACGCACGGCGAGCTCGGCCTGCGAACGGAACACCTCCAGCTGCCGCTCTCGTGGGGAGTAGTCCCGATAGTGGTCGAGGCCCGCCTCGCCGACGGCGACAGCCTTGGGATGCGACAGGAGCTTCTCTAGCTCATCGAGATCGGAGTCCGCGATCTCGCCGGCCTGATGAGGATGGAGGCCGAGCGCGGCGAAGACGCCCTCCTCGCGCTCGGCGAGCTCGAGCGTCGCGCGGCAAGAGGCGAGGCCAGAGCCGACTGCGATCACCCTTCCCACGCCCGCGGCGCGCGCGCGGCGCAGGGCCTCCGCCGCATCTCCGTTCAGTGCGTCGAGGTGCGCATGCGTGTCGATCACATCAAGCCGCGGCCGAGGGCGCCTCGACGCGCGGGAAGAGCGGCGTGGCCGGCTCGATCCCGTCGGCCGCCAGCGTTCTGCCCGGAGCGATGTCGTCCCACGATTGGTTCGTCGGCTGATTCAGCGCGGCGAGGATGAGCGGCGCGGTCTCCGGGAGGTAGGGCAGGAGGGCAGCGGCCACGGCCCGCAGTCCGTCGGCGAGCTCGTAGAGCGTGCGGTCGAGCTCGTCGGCGCCCGAGTCGTCCTTCGCCAGCTCCCAGGGCTTGCGCTCCTCGACGAGTGCGTTGAGGGCGCGGATCTCCTTCCAGATCCGCTCGAGGGCGCCCGTCACGTCGAAGGCGTCGAGCAGCGCGGCGGTCTCGGGGCCAAGGGTCGCAAGCCGGCCGGTCACACCCTGCGTCGCCGGGACCGCCAGGCGTCCCTCCCGGTAACGGGCGATCATCGCCGTCGTGCGCGAGACAAGGTTGCCGAGGTCGTTGGCGAGCTCGCGCTCGTAGCGCTCGTGGACTCCGTCCACGGACACGTTTCCGTCCTGGCCGAACTGGACCTCTCGAAGCATGTAGAAGCGGACCGGGTCGGCCCCGTAGACGTCGATGAGGTCGAGCGGATCGATGACGTTCCCGAGCGACTTCGACATCTTCTGCTCGGCGAAGAGCAGGTGGCCGTGGACGAAGAGCTGCCTCGGCACTTCGAGGCCCGCGGCGAGGAGCAGGGCCGGCCAGATGACGCAATGGAACTTGAGGATGTCCTTGCCGAGAAGATGGCGCACCTCGGGCCACAAGGCCGGACGGAGATCCTCGCCCTCGCGGGCAAAGGCGAGCGCGCTCCAGTAGTTGATGAGGGCGTCCACCCAGACGTACACCGTCTGCTCCGGATCCCATGGAACCGTGACGCCCCACTTCTCCGACGCCCGGCTGATGCTGATGTCCTCGAGCCCCTGCTCGATGAAGCTCCGAGCCTCGTTGAAGCGGATGCGGGGGAGAACGAAGTCGGGGTTGCCGCCGTAGAGGGCCAGCAGGCGATCCTGGAAGGCCGAGAGGCGGAAGAACCAGTTCTTCTCCTCGACGTGCTCGGGCTCGATCCCGTGGACGGGGCATTTGCCGTCCACGAGCTCGGCCTCGGTGTAGAACGCCTCGCAACGAGGGCAGTACAGCCCCGTGTACACGCCTTCGTAGATCTCACCGGCTTCGTAGATGCGCTGCACGAACTCCTGCACCGCCGCCTCGTGACGCGGGTCGGTCGTCCGGATGAAGAAGTCGTTCGAAGCGTTGATCCGCCTAGTCATCTCCTCGAACGCGGCTGCGTTTCGGTCGACGAACTCCTTGACCTCCAGGCGGGCCTCGGCGGCGACGCGCGGGATGTTGGTCCCGTGCTCGTCCGTCCCCGTCAGGAGGAAGGTTTCGTCACCGCGCTGGCGATGGTGGCGGGCGAGGACGTCCGCCGCGATGGTCGTGTACGCGTGCCCGATGTGAGGGGTCGCGTTGACGTAATAGATCGGTGTCGTGACGTAGAAGCGCACTCCGGCCAATCATAAGGAGAGCCTGCCGCGACGCCGTTTCCGCACTCGGATCCAGGGTTAGAAACGACGCCCCTCGGGGACGCTCAGGGGGAAACGCTCACGGAAGGACGCGACGGAAGGAAACGTTGGGCGCGAGGCAGGCGATCAGCACGGCGACACGCTCGGCGCGAGGAGTGACGAGGACGGGAATCATCCGCCACATCGACGAGCTCGGCCGGATCGTGATTCCGATCGAGATCCGCAAGAGCTTCGGCCTCAGCGAGAAGGACCAACTCGAAATCTCGGTCAAGGACGAGACGATCCTCCTCTCGAAACCGCAGTCGGTCTGTGTCTTCTGCGGACGCGACGAGCCGCTCGAGGAGTACCGCGGGCGCTCGGTGTGCCGCACGTGCATCGCGGAGCTTTCTGCGCAGGACGGCTAGCGCCGGACCCAGCGCGGCAGCGACGCAGAGAAACGGCCAGAGCGCGGATCCTCGGTCCTCAGCCGGGCGAAACGCGGCTGCAACCGATGCCGAACCAACCTGCGGCTCGAGCGTCCTCGGGAGGGGATGCCCGGCCCACACCCGGGCGGGTGCCGGGAGGCGGATCATGCGGCCGAGCCTGCGCCGAGGCGCCTCCGCCACGGCTTCGACGGCGCCCGTCGTGGATACCCGTGGGGGCCGAGGCCTGGCAGGTCCAGCCTTCTCGGGCTCTCGGCCGGCTGCGCCGGTCGGCGTCGGAGCCGGAGCCGGGTCGGCCACCGGCCTGGAACCAGGCGTCTGCGGTGGGAGGAATCCCAGCGGGTCGAGGTACCCGTTCGGGTCTGCGGACAGGCGAATCCCGAGGTGCACATGAGGCTCGAGGAGCTCGGCCTCACCGCTCGCTCCGATGAGGCCGACGACGTCTCCCTCGGCGACCTCCTGGTCCCGAGCCACACCGACGGCCCCGAGCTGCAGAAGCGTGACCGAGTAGCCGGCCGGCGTCCGGATGGCGATCGTGCGGCCGCCCGTCGGCACGGTGCCGGCAAAGGTGACCCTTCCGCCGGCCGGCGCGACTACGGCCGCGCCCACCGAGGCTCCGATGTCGATTCCGCGATGTTGGCCCCCGGCATACGGATCCCCGCCGAGGTTGAACGGTCGTAGCACCGGCCCGTCCACGGGCCAGGTCCAGGCGAGCGCGGGCTGCACACCGACCTGGAACGCAAGGAGGACCGGAAGCAGCATGACGAGGCGTTTCATCGTCTGCTTCCCCCTTGTTGTCAGTTTTGGAAACTGTCGCAGGTTAGCAGCCTGCCGAGCTGTTGTCAATTCAGGCTACAAAGAACTGCGATAGAGGCTGTTTCGCGGGACGCCCGTCACCCGCGCGATCACGTCGACTGCCCGGCGTCTCGGCAGTCCGGCCGCCACCAGCTCGGCCACGGCCGCGCTCGCTTCACGCGGATCGGCGGGCTCCGCCGCCGTAGCCGCGCCGATCACGAGCGTGACTTCGCCCTTGGGAGCCTCGACGAAGCGCTCGGAGAGCTCCCGTGCGCTGCCACGCACGACTTCCTCGTGCACCTTCGTCAGCTCACGGCAAACGGCCACCCCACGACCGGGGTCCGCGCGGGCGAGCGAAGCGAGCGTCGCCGGCAGCCGCCGCGGGGACTCGAACGCAACCAAGGGCCACGTCCAGCCGGAGGTCTCCTCCCAGAGGCGCTCGCGCTCCTTCTCCCGCCGGGGCACGAAGCCAAGAAACGTGTAGCGCTCTCCCAAGAGGCCGCTTGCGACCATGGCGGTCTCGATCGCCGACGGGCCCGGGAGGACGACGACCTCGACGCCTTGCTCGATCGCAGCCGCGATCAGCCTCGCTCCCGGATCGTTGAGAGCGGGAAGGCCGGCGTCGCTCGCGAGCGCGATTCGCTCGCCCGCCACGAGGCGCGGCACGACCTCCTCCACGCGCCG
>Ga0307277_10000029_pt1 | contig 42730 bp, 38 predicted proteins | sample ER_DNA_116_FD_194473 | JGI IMG/M metagenome (GOLD analysis project Ga0307277, IMG submission 194473) | Bulk soil microbial communities from the East River watershed near Crested Butte, Colorado, United States - ER_DNA_116 | ecosystem: Environmental > Terrestrial > Soil > Floodplain | place...
CCTCGCTGCAGCGCTGATCGCTGTGTCGGCGCGGATTCCGCTCGCGGGCTTCGCAGCTTCGGACGGGCGCAGCAATTCTCCGCTGCTCTTCGCCGCGGGCGAGCTCGAGGACCTGCTCGGGGACACCGGCCTGGCCTCGCTGGCCATCGCGGGGGTGGTGGCGCTGCTCTCGGTGACAGCAGCCCTGTTGGGCTTCCGCCCGCGGCGGGCAACCGTGCTTGCGGTCGGCCTGGCCCTCACGGCCTGCGCGGTGGCCTCGGCCGGCGCGACCGCTTACGACCACGGGCTGTCGCACCGGGTGCGGGCGAACGTCGTACCGGGGAATCCGTCCATCGTCGACGACGCACGCCTCGGCAAGGCCGTCCTCGTCCAGTCCCCGCTCGGTGATCGCGGCTACGCGACCGAAGAGCTCTTCTGGAACCGCTCGGTCGAGGGCCTCGTGCTCCTGCCGGGCACTCCCCCGCCCGACGCATTCGCGGTCGAGCACGCGGGATTCGCGCCGGACGGATCGCTGCTCGTCGGGGGCAAACCGCTCGCGCAGCCGCTCCTCGTCGACAGCTTCGGAGCCACGTCGCGCTTCCGCGGCGCCCGCGAAGTCGCCCGCACTCGGCTCTACCGCCTCCTCGAGCCCGCCGGCCGTCCGCGGCTCGCTCTCTACATGCCGGGCCGCTACTTCGATGGGTGGCTTGCTCTCGAGGGCAAGCTCAGGCTCTGGCCCGAACGGGAGGGCGGGCGGATCGCCGGGCGCGTGGCCTTCTCGCTCTACTTGCCGGCGGGGGCGGATCCAGCCGCCCTCCGGCTCGAGTGGCCCCGCGGCCGACAGGTGATCGGCGTCAGGCCGGGCGAGACGATGGAGGTCTCCGTTCCCGTCTGCTCGACCGGGCCCTGGCTGGCGAGCTTCTCCGCCCCCTTCACGGGCAGCATCGGCACCCGTTTCGTCAGCGTGCGCTCGACGGAGCCCGTCTTCCGAGCGGACGCCACCGCCTGCCACTAGCCCTGTCTCGGGTTGGTTTCCGGGGCGTCGCCGGGCCGGCCAGGGACGCGAGAGCTAGACGCAGTCTTTGAGACCCTGGGCTTCGGGCAGCGACTCGAGCTTCTTGAGCGTGTTGTTCTCGATCTGGCGGATCCGCTCGCGAGTGACGCCGAAGGCACGGCCGACCTCTTCGAGAGTTCGCGGGCTCTCCCCCTTGAGCCCGAAGCGGAGCTCGATCACCTTGCGCTCGCGCGCGGGCAGCGAGTCGAGGGCGCGGTCGATGTCTTCGCGGCGCAGGTTGAGCGACGCCGAGTCGAAGGGGGACTCGGCCGTGTCGTCCTGGACGAAGTCGCCGAGTTCTGACTCCTCTTCCTCGCCGATCGGCTTCTCGAGGGAGACCGGAAGCTGCGCCATCCGCAGAATCTCCCTCACCTCGGCGGTCGTCATCTCGAGCTCGACGGCGATCTCGTCGGGCCGCGGCTCGCGGCCGAGCCGCTGGACGAGCTGGCGCTCGATGTGCACGACCTTGTTCAGCTTCTCGACCATGTGTACTGGGATCCGGATCGTGCGCGCCTTGTCGGCGATGGCGCGTGTGACCGCCTGGCGAATCCACCAGGTGGCGTAAGTCGAAAACTTGTAGCCCTTGCGGTAGTCGAACTTCTCCACCGCGCGGATGAGGCCGAGCGAGCCTTCCTGGATCAGGTCGAGGAACGAGAGGCCCCGGCCGAGGTACGCCTTGGCGATCGAGACGACGAGCCGCAGGTTCGCCTCGATCATCTGCGTCTTCGCGCTCATGTCTCCCCGCTCGATGCGCTTCGCGAGGTAGACCTCCTGGTCGGCGGTGAGAAGCGGGACACGGCCGATCTCCCGCAGATAGAGCCTCAGCGAGTCGAGCGAAGGCTCGACGGTGAGGTCGAGCTTGGGAACCTTCTCCTCCTCGGCGAGGGCAGGCTGCTCGTGGGGAGGCGCCTTGTGCTCGATCCCTTCGACGAGCTCGATCCCGTGATCGATCAAATAGGTGTAGAAGTCTTCGACCTGCTCCTTCGTCAGATCGACCTCTTCGAGGCCGGCGACGATCTCGTCGTAACTGAGGAAGCCCTTCTCGGTTCCCTCCGTGACGAGTTTCTGAAGCTCTTCGATCTCCGGCAGGGAGATGTCGACCGTGAGCATTGACCTCGCCTTCCCGTTACGACTTCAACTCGGAGTCAAAAGGAACGAAAAGAGCCGGACAGAACGCGCTCGGCCCCCCGGCTCGCAGCCACCGGCCGCAGATTTTACAGGGGTTGTGGAAAAGCGCTACCCGGGAGGGCGTGCCAGGACGCGGCCCACGACCTCGCCGCGGCTGTTCTCCACAGGAACCTCGGCCAGAGCGGGAACGTTCAGAACGGCCCCCGCGGCCGGGCCCAACGCCCTGGAGGCGCCGTCCTCGCACTTGAGGGCGAACCCGACGCCGTCGGGGAAGCCGACGCAGAGGACGCCTTCCGCGCCTCCCTTGGCGACAGCCCCGGGGAGCTCCTTCATGACCTCCGTCGCGGTCCTGCCGGGCCCCTCCACGAGCTCGGGCAGGGCGATCATCGCAGCGACGACCCGGTCGGCGCCGTCGAGCTCACCCGCCGCGAGTCGGCCGAACGCCTGCCCCATGTTCGCGAGGGAGAGCGCGAAGGTGACCACGCCGCAGCCGTCGACAGCTGTCGGAGGATCGAGCGCCCCCGCCGCGGCCGCGACCACCTTTCCGATCTCCTCCTGCAGCGGGTGGTCCGCGAGCCGGTAGCCCACGCGCGGCCAGCCTCGGGCCGCGCAGACCGCCAGCATTCCCGCGTGCTTGCCCGAGCAGTTGTGGCGCAGGCGGCTGCCGTCCACGGGGCCGCACTCGAGGTCGTCCTCGCTCGACCACGAGCGGGCGAGCAAGACCTTGACGGCTTCGAGCTGCTCCGGGGCGGCGCCGTGCGAGGCGGAGGCGATCGCCAGCTCCTCGTTCGTAAGCGTTTCATACACGCGCGCGAGGCAGAGAGCCTGGAGCGGCTTCGCCGCCGACCGCAGGAACGTGACGAGCTCGGGGTCGCCCCAGGCTTCGGTCACGCTACCGGAGTCGACGCGAACGGCGTGGACACGATGGATCGACTCGACGGTCGAGCCCCGTTCCACGGTTACGCTGATCGGGTCCACACGCGAATCTATGCCTGAGTTTCCCGAAGTAGAGGCCTTACGACGTGCGCTCGACGACCCGGTGCGCGCCTACCCCATCGAGAAGGCGGGGCCTGCGCACGTCGCCACGCTGAAGACATTCGACCCTCCACTCAAGGACCTCGAGGGGCGTCGGTTCGCGGGTGCGGAACGACGGGGCAAGAACCTCCTCTTCCCGACCGAGGACGGCGAGCTGGTGCTCCACATCCACCTCATGAGCGCGGGGCGCGTGCGCCTGCTGAGAACCGGGGAGAAACAGCCGAAGGCCCCGGCTTTCAAGCTCTCGTTCCTCGACGGGTCTACTCTCGTGCTCACCGAGGGCGGCCCCAAGAAGCGCGCAAAGGTCGGCGTCTACACGCCTGCGGCGATCGAGGAGGAGCTCGCCCACCTCGGCCCGGAGGCGTCCGGGCTCGGCGCCGAGCGGCTGACCGAGATCCTCGCCTCCGACTCGCGGAGGCTGCATGCCTTTCTGCGCGACCAGCGCTCAGTCGCCGGCATCGGTCGCGCGTGGGCCAACGAGATCCTCCTGACCGCGAAGCTCTCGCCCTACGCGCTCACGACCGACCTCGAGCCTGCCGAGGCGAAGCGTCTCTCGGACGCCATCGACAGCGAGCTGGCGCGCGGTCTCGAGCTGAGGGAGCGCGGCGCCTCGGACAAGACGGCCTACCGCATCCACAACCGGCTGGGCGAGCCCTGTCCCGTGTGCGGAACCCCGATCGCGCGCGTCGACTTCGACGAGCACACGATCTACTACTGCCCCACCTGCCAGACCGAGGGCCGGATCCTCAAGGATCGCCGGCTCTCGCGGCTACTACGCTAGAGCGACCGCCAAGGATCGAGGTACACGTCGTCGATCCGCAAGCCGGTGCTGTTCGCCGGTACGAAGCGCAGCGAGATGCTGTCGGTCGCAAGAAGCCCGCAGACGTTCGTCACGAGGAGGCGGACGTCCGCCGAAGGCTTCCACGTCGAGCCGCTCGACACGCTGCCTCCGTCGAGGACGCTGAGGACACCGAGCACGCTCTTGACGACGATCTTCACCCGCACCGTGCCGGTGCCCGCCGAGAAGAAGCGCACATTCCAGTCTCCTGCAGCGAAGCACATCGGAGGAGTGGTTGCCGTGCTGCCCGCAGGCAGGTAGAGCGAATAACGGTCGGCGTTCGAGTGGACGTAGAACGTCTCGTTCCCTGCGACGATCTTCGCGCCTCCGCTCAGCTTCCAGGCCGGGGCTCCCGGCTCGAACGATCCGCCGGGCGTGAGGACATAGCTTCGATGATCCCCGAAGCGAGCGAACGGCTGCGAGGCGGTCGTGTCACAAACGCTTGGCGTGTCTGCCGGGGAGATGATCCCTGGCAGGACACCCGACAGCAGGCCTCCCGCCTGGGCGGGCGCCGCCGGCGCCAGCGTGCAGAGCGCAACGAACAAAACGATGAGGGGCCGCTTCCGCATCTCTCTCTCCCGCTTCTGAGTCTGCTCTGAGCCCCCCGGAGGAGCGATCACCTTTCCGGGGGGTCTCGATCCCTGAAACGAGGGATTCGCAGCCCCGCTGCGGGCCGATTCTCTTCGCACATGGCGAATGTCGCCGCCAATCAGGCAGCCCTCGATCCGGCCGTCGAGAACGCGATCGGCGATCAGCGCGCACGCCAGTCGCTGCGGCTCGCCGCACGAGAGCGTGCCTCGACGGCGGCGCTCGGCGGCGGGTTCGTGCTCGTCGCGCTCCTCACCGCGGCCCTTCTACCGGCTTCGCAGCGATCCCCGGACGCATGGGTCTACGTCCTTCTCGTCGCCACATACGCGCTCTCCTTCCGGCTCCTCTTCGAGGTTGGCACGGGCTCAGCCGTCCCGACCCAGGTCGTCCTCGTCCCTGCCCTTTTCATCCTTCCCGTCGGTCAAGTGCCGTTCCTCGTCGCTGCAGGCATGCTCGCCGGCACGTCCATCGACTACATCCGCGGCCGAATCCACCTCGGCCGTGTCTTTCTCTGCCTTGCGAACGGCTGGCATGTGCTCGGGCCGGTGCTCGTTCTCGGGTTCGCGGGCGAAGCGCCTCCGTCGGTCTCCTCGGTGCCGCTCTACGTCGGCGCACTCGCCGCCCAGTTCGCGTTCGACTTGGGAAGCGCCGCGATCCACGAGCGTCTCACTCAGGGCGTTGCGCCATGGGCGCAGCTTCGCGCCATGAGCCTCGTCTGGCTTGTTGATGCGGCGCTTTCGTCAATCGGCCTCGCCGTGGCCTTCGCAGCCGTCCAGAGCGATTACGGCTTCCTGCTGGCTCTGCCGCTCATCGTGCTCCTCTCCGTGTTCGCCCGAGAGAGAAAGCTTCATATCGACAACGCCCTCGAGCTCAGCGCCGCTTATCGCGGCACCGCTTTCCTGCTCGGAGATGTGGTCGAGGCTGACGATGCTTACACCGGTAGCCACAGCCGTGAGGTGGTCGATCTCGCCGTCGCGGTCGCGGACGAGCTCGGGCTGAGCGCCAGGGAACGGCGCGACGTCGAGTTCGTGGCCTTGCTGCACGACGTCGGCAAGGTCCGGATCCCCAAGGAGATCATCAAAAAGCCCGGCAAGTTGAGCGACGAGGAGCGGGCGATCATCAACACGCACACGATCGAAGGCGAGCGCATGCTCGAGAAAGTGGGCGGCCTGCTCGGCCAGGTCGGCGCTGTCGTGCGCTCCTGCCATGAGCGCTGGGACGGCGGCGGCTACCCGGACGGCCTCAGCGGCGAGGCGATTCCGCTCGTCGCGCGAATCGTCTCCTGCTGCGACGCCTACAACGCCATGACGACCGATCGCTCGTACCGCGCCGCTCTGCTGGAGCGGGAAGCCCGGGCTGAATTGGAGCGGAACGCGGGCGGACAATTCGACCCGGCCGTGGTGGACGCGCTTTTCCGAGTCCTGCAGAAGAACTAAGACGGCAGCCGGACGACCAGCGCATCGTCCTCGGCTTCGACGGTGCCGCCCAGGGCCCGAATGAGAGAGGACGCTGCAACGGGGCCGAGCTCCTTGGCATCCTCGCCGAGTAGGACCGGGGCCGACGAGCGGGTGATCGGCGAGATGCGCACTGTCGCGCCGTCGACGGCGAGCTCGACGGAGTCGATCCCACCGTGCCGACTCGCTGCCCGGGAGAGCTGGCGAATCGCCCTCCGAGTCTCCTTCTCCGGCACGCGCACGGACTGACCCTCTCCGCTGACTTCTACACGACCCGGATCGAGCTCCGCCGCGGCCGCGCGTGCGAGGGCGAGCGAGTCGATCTCGTCGAGGTGCGGGTCGAAGCGGCCGCCTTCGATGCTCACGAGGATGGCGAGCTCGTCGAGTAGCTCCTCGAGCTGCTCGGAGGCCTCCACGATCATCTTCACGTGTCGATCGACGGGCGGCTCGAGCTCGGTTCGCCCCAGGGTCTTCGCGAACCCCGAGACGACCGCGAGTGGGGTGCGGAGGTCGTGGCACGCCGTCCGCATGGATTGGAGGAATCTCTCGTCGTGAGGCATCTGCTCCCTTGCTACGGTTGGCGCGTGGAGCAGAGAGTAACGGCCACGCCAGACTTGCAGGCGTCCGCGCCCGAGGTACGGATCGGGCTCTCGCGCGCCGGTGTGACGGGCGTGCAGAAGGCGGTGCGGATGCAGCACGGCGGTCGGGACGCCCTGGTCTCGGCGGAGATCGACTGCTTCGTCGATCTCGACCCCGCGCAGAAGGGCGTGCACATGTCCCGCTTCCCCGAGCTCTTCGAGGAGGCGATCGACGAGGTCGTGATCGACGGGAAGCTCCTCGTCGAGAATCTCGCCGAGCACATCGCGCGCCATATCGTCGAGCGCCAGCGGGCCCTGCGCGCCGAGGTCAAGATCGCGGCGAGATACCCGATCGAGCGCCTGACCCCAGTGACGGGCCTGCGGACCCAGGAGCTCGTCACCCTCATCGGGCTGGCGGCGGCCTCACCCCACGCGGCGCGGCGCGTCGTCGGCGTCGAGGCGACCGGCATCAATGCCTGCCCGTGCGCCCAGGGCCTCGTTCGCGAGGAGGCGGCCGAGCGACTCGGCGACGCCGGCTTCGACACGGCCGACGTCGCGCGCATCCTGGAGCTCGTCCCACTGGCCACGCACAACCAGCGGGGCCGCGGAAGGCTCTATCTCGGGACTGCGGTTCGCCTGGACGCCGAAGATCTCGTCGAGATCGTCGAGAGCTCGATGAGCTCACCGATCTACGAGCTGCTGAAACGGCCCGACGAGCTCTTCGTCGTCGAGCACGCGCACCTGACCCCGCGCTTCGTCGAAGACTCGGTTCGCCTGATGGTGAAGGGCGCGCTCGACGCCTACCTCGATCTCGAGGAGGACGACTTCGTCCTCGCCCGGCAGGTGAACTTCGAGACGATCCACAACCACGACGTCCTCGCGGAGCGCTTCGGCACGATCGGGGAGCTGCGCGACGAGCTCGCGAACGGCGGCCACTCGGCCCGGCACACGGAGCTCAGGGACTGGTTGCGGTCGTCGTCCGTTTCTTGAGCTGCATCTTGTTCTCCTGACCATGGACCAGCCGGGCGATGTTCGTCCGGTGCAGGAGCACGATCGCGATCGCGCCGCCGGCCGTAAACGCGAGCACCGGCGAGGAAGCCCCGAAGAGGAGCGCGAAGAGCGGGAGACTCGCCGCCGAGACCATCGATGCGAGTGACGCGTACCGCGTCACGAGGAAGACAACAATCCAGAGACCGCCCGCCGAGAGGGTCGCGAGCGGCGCGACCGCCAGCCCGACGCCTCCGGTCGTCGCGACGATCTTGCCGCCGCGCGCAAAGCCGAGGAAGAAGGGCCGCCAGTGGCCGGCCATCGCCGCGCAGCCGGCGAGCACGCCGATGAGGTCGTCTCCCAACCAGCGGCCGAGGAGGGCAGCGGCCGCACCCTTCGCGATGTCGAGCACCGCGACTGCGACGCCGAGCTTGAAGCCCAGCGTGCGCCAGACGTTCGTCGCGCCGATGTTGCCGCTTCCGAGCGTGCGCACGTCGACCCCCGCCACGAGCCGCGGCAGCCAGAGCCCCCATGGCAGTGAGCCGAGGAGATAGCCGGCCGCGACGAGAAGGAGGTCGCTCAGGCCTGGATCTGGTACTTCGAAACCCAACCGTTTACGACATCCCAATCAAGGTTGTTGAAGAAAGCCTCGATGTAGGAAGCCCTGTCGGTCTGGTAGTCGAGGAAGTAGGCGTGCTCGTACACGTCCAGCGCGATGAGCGGAGTGGCGTTCCAGATGGGGAAGGTGTTCTGGGCGTCGCCGATGTAGTTGAAGAGCCGTTGCTCGTCCCAGTCGTAGGCGGTCCAGGCCCAGCCGCGGCCGCCCATGCCGGTCGCCTTCAGGTCGGTGCGCCAGTCCTGGATCGAGCCGAAGTCCCGCTCGATCAGAGCGCCGACCGCTCCTTCGGGATCGCCCCCGCCTCCGCCGAGATGCTCGAAGTAGATCTCGTGGTTCTTGACCCCGCCGATCGCGAAGCTGAGGTCGATCTTGAGGGCTCGGAGGTCCGAATAGACCTGGTTCGCGCTCGCGTGGTCCACATCCGCGAGCTTCTTGAGGATCTCGTTTCGCTTGTTGATGTACCCCTCGTACAGCTTGTAGTGCGCCTCGACCGCTGCGCGGGAGATGCCGTCCATCTCCAGCAGCTCGGGTTTGAGCTCACGCGCCGCGATTTCCTCGTGGTTGAAGACCAAGGTGGCCATGCGTCTCCCTTCCCCGTCCTCCTGCTTGGCGCGGAGAGCTTATCGTTCCGGCGATGTCGGAATCCTGCGCGCTCGTCACCGGCGGCACCGGGCGCATCGGGCAGGCGATCGTTTCCCGACTCGAACAGGAGGGGTTCCGGGTCGTCGCAGCAGGCCGTGCGCAGGGAGACCTCACCCGGGCCGAGGGGGCCCGCCGGCTCGTAGCCGACGCCGTTGCCGAGCTGGGTGGGCTCGACCTGCTCGTGAACGCGGCTTCGGAGGGCTTCGTGCCGCGAGACGTGGCGGAGGTCGAGGAGGAGCACTGGGACGCGGCCTTCGGAGCGACGGCGAAGGGAAGCTTCTTCGTCACGCAGGCGGCGGCGCCTCACCTGCGGGAATCCGAGCTCGGGCTCGTCGTCATGATCGAAGACGTGGCCGCCTACCAGCCGTGGCCAGCCTTCGCGCCCCATTGCGCCGCGAAGGCCGCGCAGGCGATGCTGACCCGCGTGCTCGCGCGTGCTCTGGCTCCAGACGTTCGTGTCTGCGGCGTCGCTCCCGGCCCGGTGGCCGTCGACCCCGGCCAGGAGGATCGCCGCGCTGCCGAGACTCTCCTCGGCCGAACCGGGTCTCCCCAGGACGTCGCCGCGGCGGTGGCCTATCTCGTCGGCGCCGGGTTCGTCACCGGGACGACGCTCGTCGTCGACGGCGGCAGGCTCCTGACCTGAGCCTCGAGAGGCCTCGGGTCGAGATCCGCGTCTCTCCTCGGTAGCCGGTTCACCGAAACCGACGGCGGTTGCGCTCCGTATCAACGAGCGGTATGCCTGTGGCTATGGCGACGGCTGAAAGCGACAGCCGCCTGATCGAGCGCGTCGGTCGAGGCGATCGCGACGCGTTCGAGCAGCTCTACCGCCGGTTCGCGCGGCCGGTGTTGGCCATGGCGGTTCGCCAGCTCGGAGACCACGGACGCGCGGAGGACGCAGCGCAGGAGACGTTCGCGGCGGTCTGGCGCTCTGCGCGGAGTTACCGCTCCGAGCGTGGCTCGGCGTCCGCGTGGCTCTACGCCGTCGCCCGGCACGCGATCATCGACCGCGCGCGCCAGCGACGCGAGCAGGCCGCAGAGATCCCGGACGAGGCTTCCGCGGACGCGGGCCCCGACCAGCGGGCTGAGGAATCGTGGCTGACCTGGCGAGTCCATGCCGCGCTCGAGCAGCTTCCCGAGCGGGAGCGGGCGGTGATCGAGCTCGCCTACTGGAGCGGTCTTTCCCAGGCCGAGATCGCCAGTTACCTCGACGTTCCGCTCGGCACGGTCAAGACCCGTACGCGCACGGGCCTCGCACGACTCTCCGGCCTGCTCGACGAGGTGCGCGAGTGAGCGACCAGCCTGACTTCCGCGAGCTCGTGGGCGAAGAGCTCACGCCCGAGGAGGAGCTGGAGCTCGCGCGGGTGGATGCGATGCTGCGGGCCGCCGGACCGCCTCCTGCCGAGATCCCCGGCTCGCTCACCCGGGCGGTCGAGCGGATCGGAGCTCCTCGCATCTGGACGAGGCGCCGCGTTGTGCTCGCCGTCGCGCTCGCCGCAGCGCTTGCGGCCGTCTTCTTCGGCATCGGTCGCTGGACGGGGAACGACTCGACGCACTACCGGGCCGCCGTGCAGATGCAACCCACCGGCAGGTCTCCAAACGCCTCGGCCCTGATCAAGCTCGGCGAGCGCGAGCCCTCCGGCAACTGGAAGCTCGAGCTCCAGGTGGACGGGCTGCCCCCACTTTCCGGTGACCACTACTACGTTCTCTGGCTGGCGAAGGACGGCAAGTACGCGGCCACCTGCGGCAGCTTCAAGGTCCAGGGCCACACGGTCGTCGACATGAACGCGAGCTACCGGCTTTCGGACTACGACGCCTGGGTGATCTCGGAGGCGCGCGCCAACGCCCCCTGGCTCCTCACTGCGCGGATTTAGCCGCTGAGCCCACCGCGGCTGCGTACCGCTCTGCCACCGCGTCCCAGTTGACGACGTTCCACCAGGCCTCGAGATAGTCGGGGCGCTTGTTCTGGTACTTGAGGTAGTAGGCGTGCTCCCAGACGTCGATCCCGAGGAGCGGAACGTCGTCGTCCATGAGCGGCGAGTCCTGGTTCGGCGTCGAGATCACCGCCAGGCCCGTGCCGTCGTGGATCAGCCAGGTCCAGCCGCTGCCGAAGCGGTTGACGCCGGCCTGGTTCGCCATCGTCCGGAGCTCGTCGAACGAGCCGAACGTGTCTTCGATCGCCGCGCCGAGGTCGCCGGAGGGATCGCCGCCTCCGTCAGGGCCCATGATTTCCCAGAAGAGCGAGTGGTTCGCATGCCCGCCGCCGTTGTTGCGGACGACTGCCTGCTTCTCCTCGGGCAGCAGCTCGAGGGCGGCCCCGAGCACCTGCTCGATGGGGCGGTTCTCCCACTCCGTCCCCTCCAACGCCGCGTTGACCTTGTCGATGTAGGCCTGGTGATGCTTGTCGTGGTGGATCCGCATCGTCTGCTGGTCGATATGCGGCTCCAGCGCCTCGTAGGGATACGGCAGCGGTGGCAGCTCGTAGGCCATCTCGCGCTCCTCCTTGGGTCGGTCTTCGGAGGATGCTACGGGGCGACGCGTCCCGCTGCGACGAAAGCGTCGTGCGTGACGGGCATGTGCTCCGCGAAGAGCTCCTCGACCGCCTCCGCGTAGCGGCGGATCTCGCGCTGGGCGGTCTCGGCGGCTCGGAGGGAGACGAAGTTCATGAGCGCCCGCGCATTGACCGTCCAGTAGAACTCGGTATAGGCCCCGACGGGCATGACGGCCCGCGCCAACTCGCGCGCGACCCCCTGCTCGACGAGCCGCTCGTACGCTGCATAGGCAGCCGCGTAGACCGTTGCGAGCTCGTCGCGAGTGGCCTGGGCGACTTCCGGGGACACGGGCTCGAAGGAGTAGGCGCCGGGCTTTCCGACCTGCGTGCGGACGTCCTCGAGCTCGGGGACATAGAACTCGTCGGTCGCTTTCGCGTAGCGCATGGAGAACTCGTTGAAGGACCCGATCCGGTGTCGAAACCACTCGCGCGCCACGAAGAGCGGCGTCCGAATGTGGAAGCGGAAGGCATTGTGCTCGAACGGGGTGCCGTGGCGTTCCCGCATCAGGAAACGAATCAGGCCCGCGTCGGAGTCGTCCATCTCCTCCTTGCGCCGGGCGAAGCTGACGCGCGCGGCATTGGCGACGGAGAGGTCGCTCGCCATCACATCGTCGAGTCGCACGAAGCCGTGATCGAGGATCGGGATCGTCCGGGGAGCGACGGATTGCTCGACGGTGCTCACGCGGCGATCTTATCGGCCGCGCCGGAGGAGACCGCCGCGTGATCTACTCTCAGGCGAACCGGGGTCACACATGACGTATCGAGGCCTGATCACAACGACTCTGTCGCTCTGCGCGGCCTCCCTCTGGGGCCTGCTGGCGCCTGCTCCGGCGGCCGCGCACAAAGGGTTGCCCGCCTTGACGCCCGTCCGCCATGACGCACTGACCCGCGCGCTTTCCCAGGGAACGCTGACGCCGGCAACGTACGCGCTCGAACGGGCCCGCTCGCTCTTCCAGCTCGATCGCGTGAGGCAGGAGTTCGGCAACGTCGAGCTTCCCTCCCCCCACGCGGCGACGCCGATTCTGCGCGACCTCGCGGTCCGAGTGCGCGATCTCTCTCCCAGCGATCGTGCTGCCGCGTTGGGCCTGCTCGCGCGCCCCACCGATAGGGGCGATCCCATTGAGCACCACTACAGTGCGAACGCGATCATCGTCAGGCGCTGCGACCCGACGAGGCCGATCTGCGTGCACTGGGACGAGAGGGCGGCAGATCGCGACTCCCCACCCGGCGCGGACGGCGATACGGCGACCGTCCCCCCGGACGTCCAGGCAACGCTGGAAACGTTCGCGGGCGTTTACGACCTCGAGGTCGGCGCATACGGTTTCCTCGCCCCGATCCCGGACAACACCTCGAGGAACAACGGCGGCAACGGCAAGACGGACATCTACCTGGCCGATCTCGGTGGAGACCGCGCGCCCTTCTTCGGCTACTGCACGACGGACGACCCGCACGCGTTCGCCGCCGGATATCGCTACTACGACGTCTCCGCCTACTGCGTCGTGGACGAGGACTTCGCCAACTTCGGGAGCTCTGAGACGCCCCAGAGGCTTCGTGAGGTGACCGCGGCGCACGAGTACTTCCACGCCATCCAGTTCCACTACGACTGGTTCGAGGACCTCTGGCTGATGGAGGGGACGGCCATGTTCATGGAGGATCAGTACGCGGACGACGTCAACGACAACGTCAACTACCTCGTCCAGAGCACCATCCTCTCGCCGTGGATCCCGGTCGACCGCGGCGAGGAAGGCTTCGAGTACGGAGCCTGGATCTGGTGGCGCTTCCTCACGGAGGAAGTCGGCCAGCTGGCCGACCCGCAGATGATCAGGGAGGTCTGGGAGGGTGTCGCCGGGGCGCACATCGACACCGACGGGCCCGGGCCCGACACGGTCGCGAACGATCACTACTCGCTTCGGGGCGTGCGCAACGTCGTCCACGCCCACGGGCTCGTGTTCAGCGACCTCTTCGGGAAGTTCGCCTGGGCCAACCTGCTGCCGTCCACCTTCTACGAGGAGGGTTCCAGCTACCCGACCGCGACGGTGTCCCGCCACTACACCATGGGCGCGCGTGGAACGGGAACCGGCCGACGCTCGACGCGCCTGCGCCATCTCGCGTCGACCTACGCCTCCTTCAAGCCCGGGGCCTCGACGCCGGCCGACGCGGTGCTGCGCGTGAACGTCGATCTCCCCGACCTGAGCCACGATCCGAGGGCCTTCATCCTGGTCAAGGAATCGGGGAAGCCGTGGCGGGTGCACGGAATCGCTCTGAGCTCGAGCGGAGACGGCGCCCGCAGCGTCCTCTTCGGGCGCGGCACCATCAGCGAGGTCGATCTCGTGCTGACGAACGCAAGCCCCAGAATGCGCTGCAGTCGCGAAACCCCGTACTCCTGCGCGGGCGTCGGCGTGGACGATCTGCGGCAGTACGCCTTCCGCGGGCGGGTGCGCTAGGAGGGCTCGGCGGAACGTCGCTCGCTGCCGGGACGGGACGGTCGTTCTGAGGCACGGACGCAGGGAGCCCTCGTATCGGATTCAGATACGGGGGCGACCGAGGACACAGCCTCGGGGCGAGCGGCGCGCCTCCGGCGGCTCAGCGGATGTTTCGTCGAGCGCTCCTACGCGAGGGGTCGAGCTCCTCGACGGTCACGAATTCCGCGCCTGCCGCCGCGAGTGCGTCCAGCATCCCGGGCAGGGCTTCCCCGGTCACCCCCGGCCAACCGTGGAGGAGGACGATCGCCTCGTCACGCTTCCGGACGCCGGCCAGCACCCGGCTCAGGAGCTCAGTGGGCTCACGCCCCTCCTCCCAGTCGCGCGGATCGACGTCCCAGCCCACGTGCCGGTAGCCGAGCTCGTCGAGGAGCCCGAGCACGCGGTAGTCGTCCATCCCGGAGCCGAAGGGGCATCGAAACAGAGGTCGTGGATCGACACCGGTCGCCGCGCGAATCTTCTCCTGCGCATCGACCACGTCGCTGCGAAAGAAATCGTCCAGGAGCCCGTCCATGGGGGCGTGATGGTGCGAGTGGTTCCCGATCACATGGCCGGGCTCGGCAATGCGGCGCGCCACTTCTGGATAGGCGCGGGCCCAGCGGCCCTGGAGGAAGAACGTGGCGCGAAGACCGGCAGCTGCGAGCGCGGAGAGGATCCGATCCTCGACGCCTGTCGGGCTCGGCCGGTCCGGAAACTCCGTGTCGAACGTGAGCGCGACCCGCACGTCCGTCAGCGAGCGAGGGTGATCTTCGACAGGCCTTCGGGGTGATCGGGATCGAGGCCCTTGGCGGACGCGAGCGCGGCTGCGAAGAGCTGGCCGGGCACCACCGAGAGGAGGGGCGAGAGGATCGGGAGCGGGGGCGCCGGCACGGGAAGCATGTAGGCCGCGCCCTCGATCTCCGCCGCCGCCGGGCCGCTCGCGACGAGCGTCGCGCCCGCTCGCCGCACGCGCTCGGCGCCTTCGATCACGGCCGGCAGGCTCTCGTCGTGCGAGGCGATCGTCCAGACTGGAAAGAGCGAATCCAGGGCGGCGACGGGCCCGTGGGCCAGATCCGTGGCCGTCAGGGGCTCAGCTGCCACACGGCAGGTCTCGGTTAGCTTCAGCGCCACCTCGCGCGCCGTCGCAAACTCGAGGCCCCGCCCGATGACGTACATGCGCCCGACGTACGTGAAGGCGATGGCCGGCGCCGCGACCGCGCGCTCGAGCGAGGCCATCGAATCGTCGAGCAGGTCGGCGACCGCGCGGATCCCGTCCTCCATCTCGCGGGAGCGCCTCGCGGCTCCCGCGGCGAGGAGGGCGAGAGCGGCGAGCTCGTTGCTGTAGGTCTTCGAGGCCGCGACCGATCGTTCCGGCCCCGCCGAGAGCGGAATGGTGATCTCGGCCGCCTGGGCGAGATCCGAGCCAGGGTCATTCGTCAGCGCCAGCGTGAGAGCTCCGCGCTCCCGCGTCCGCGCGACGTACTCGACCACATCGGGCGTGCGGCCCGACTGGGAGAGCGCGATGACCGCCGACGTCGAGAGGTCGAACGTGGCGCCGTAGTAGACGGTGAGGGAGATGGTGTCACGGAGCGCCGTCCACCCCGGAAGCAGCCCGAACGCATACGTCCCGTAGGTCGCCGCGGCGTCCGAGGTACCGTGGCCGACCAGACGGACGGCGGCCGGCGCCCGTTCGGACAGAGCGCGGCAAGCCCGCTCGAACTCCCCTTCGAGCTCGAGCAGCTTCCGCAGCGCAGCGGGCTGCTCGCGCACCTCGGCGAGGAAGAGCTCGCCCGGCGGGCGAGGCGGCTCGGTTACAGCTTCGGCAGCCATCAGCCTGGTACCAGGCGCTCGCCGGTCAGAGGGTCGAAGAGATGGGCCTCGTCCGTGTTGACCTTCAGCACGATCCGTGCGCCTCGCTCGGGCGCGTGCCGCCAGTCTGTGCGCGCGACGAGCTTGGTCGTGCCTCCCGGGAGCTCGGCGACGCAGAAGACGTAGGCGTCGGCACCGATCTCTTCCACCACCTCGACTTCGGCCGGCAGGCCTTCCGAGGCGAGCTCGAGCGACTCCGGCCGGAAACCGACCACGAGCTCGGGACGGCCGTTCGCGCTCACCTCCACCCTCGTCGGGCCGAGGGTCACCGAGCCGTTCTCGACAGGCAGCGTGCAGAGGTTCATCGCGGGCGAGCCGATGAAGCCAGCGACGAACGTGTTGGCGGGGTGGTCGTAGAGCTCCCTCGGAGAGCCGAGTTGCTGCAGGCGGCCCCGATCCATGACGGCCACGCGATGGCCGAGCGTCATCGCTTCGGACTGGTCGTGCGTCACGTAGACGGTCGTGACGCCCAGGCGCGACTGCAGGGCCGCGATGTCGGCGCGCATCTGCACGCGCAGCTTCGCGTCGAGATTCGAGAGAGGCTCGTCCATGAGAAAGACCTTTGGCTGGCGGACGATCGCCCGTCCCATCGCCACGCGCTGCCGCTGGCCTCCCGACAGCTGGCCGGGCTTGCGCTGCAGGAAGTCGGTCAGCTCGAGCAGCTCGGCAACCGCGCGCACTCGCCCCTCGCGCTCGCTCTTTTTCACCCCGGCGATCTTGAGCGGAAAACCGATGTTGGCCTCGACCGTGAAGTAGGGGTAGAGCGCGTAGTTCTGGAAGACCATCGCGACGTCGCGCTTCTTGGGAGGGAGGTCGCTGACGTCGCGGTCGCCGATGAAGATGGCGCCGCCGTCCACCTCCTCGAGCCCGGCGAGCATGCGCAGCGCGGTCGTCTTCCCCGAGCCGGAGGGCCCGACGAGCACCATGAACTCCCCGTCCTCGATGTGGAGGTCGAGCGCGTTGACCGCGGGCACGTCGTTCCCCGGATAGATCTTCGTTGCCTCCACGAAGCGGACGTCAGCCATCGGTTCCTCCTTCCGCTGCCGAATCGAGTGCCCCGCGCAGCCGCTCCTGAGCCTCGGCATCGGCCCCGAGCTCGTCCAGCGCGAGGAGGGCCGCCCCTACGATCGGCGACGACCTCGCCTGGCGGACCAGGGCGGCCGGCGCGGCCTCGTGCAGAGCAGCCTCGATCGCCCCGATCAGACGCCCGTTCGACGCCTGCAACAGGCCCCCGCCGAGGAGCACCTCGGTCGGCTCCCGCTCGAGCTCGAGCCGTTCGAGGGCGACCCGCGCGAGCGCGACGACCTCGCCGGCGAGTCGGTCGACGATCTCGGCCGCCACTGAGTCGGCTTCCGCCTCGGAGAACACGAGGGGCGGCAGCTCTTCGAGCCGGCGCGCGTCGATTCGACGGCGATGGATCGCCTCGGCGAGCTCGTGAGGAGCGGCGAGGCCGAAGTACGCCGGGACCGAGCGCTCGAGACTGGTCCGCGGCCCGCGTCCGTCCTCACCCCGAGCTGCGGCGTGCAGCGCCGCGAGGCCCACGTCGTAGCCGCCTCCCCAGTCTCCGCTGATGGTTCCAAGAGCTGGGAAGCGCGCGTGCCGGCCGTCGGGCGACACTCCAACGCAGTTGATCCCCGCGCCACAGACGACAGCCACTCCCCAGCCGCGCTCCGTTCCCGCCCGCAGGACGGCGAACGTGTCGTTCCCCACGCGGGTCTTCCGCGCCCAGCCTCGCTGCTCCACTGCCGAGCTCAGCTCCTCCTCCTCCGTCGGCGTGTCGACGCCCGCCATCAGGAGAACCGCAACGTCGGCCGTCGGCGGGCCGGATCCGTCCCGCCCCGCCTCCGCGCGCGCCTCTTCGAGCAGAGACTCGAGCACGTCGAGCGACCCGCCGAGCCCGAGCTTGTGCGGCGAGCTCTGCGGCCCGCGCACGAGTGAGAGGACGGTCCCGTCGGCCGCGGCGAGGACGAGGTCGGTCTTGGAGTTGCCACCGTCGACTGCGAGGGCGAGAGGCGGGCTCATGCGGCGGCTCCTCGCACGCGCTCGGCTCCGGCCTCGAGGAGGCTCTCGAGGAGCTGCTCCGCGAGCGCGGCCTGCCCTATCAGCGGATGCGTGAGCAGCGCCTTCTTCGCCAGGCCCAGGTCTCCCGTGGCCGCAGCCTCGGCGGTAAGCCGCTCGTACGCCGCAACGTGCTGGACGAGGCCGAGGAGCTCCGGCGCCAGCGGCACCTGCTCCAGCGCCACGGCGCCCTCCCGTCCTACGCGCGCGGGCAGCTCGACCACGTCGTCGTCCGCCAGCCCGTCCAGCGTCCCCTCGTTGCGGACGTCGACGACGTGCACGGCCTCGTCCCCGGTTGCGAGGGAAGCCGCGAGGCCGATGGCCGCCTCACTGTAGAAGGCCCCCCCACGCTGTTCGAGGAGAGCGGGCTTCTCGTCCAAAGAGGGATCGCGGTAGAGGTCGAGGAGGCCGCGCTCGATCTCCATGACCGTCTCCGCGCGCGGAACTCCGGCGAGCTGCTCGGCCAAGACCTCGTCGTGTGCGTAGAAGTAGTGCAGGTAGTAGGACGGAATCACCCCGAGCTCGTCGATCAGCCGGCGGGGAAGCTCGACCTCGGCCGCGATCTCGTCCCCGTGCTCGGCGAGGAGGCGAGGAAGGACGTCCTCGCCGTCGAGGCGGACCGCCCGGACCCAGGTGAGGTGGTTGAGGCCCACCTGGTCGACGACGACGCGCTCGGCGTCGACACCGAGCCTCACTGCGAACCAGCGCTGGAAACCGATGGCGACGTTGCAGAGGCCGATCGCGCGATGACCGGCGTCGCGGAGGGCTCGGGTGACGATTCCCACCGGATTGGTGAAATCGATGATCCAGGCCCCGGAGGCGGCCCGTCGCCTCACCTCGTCTGCGATCCCCAGCACGACCGGAACCGTGCGCAGCGCCTTCGCGAAGCCGCCGGCGCCCGTCGTCTCCTGGCCGATGCAGCCACAGGCGAGCGGGATCGTCTCATCCCCCAGACGCGCCTCCTGGCCGCCCACCCGAATCTGGACGAGGACGAAGTCGGCGCCGTCGACGGCGCGCTCGAGCTCGTCCGTGATCTCGAGTCGGCCCTCGTACCCCGCGCGCTCGAGCATGCGGCCCGCAAGGCCCCCGACGACCTCCCGGCGCTCGGGATCGATGTCCTGAAGCACGAGCTCGTCGACCTCGATCCGCTCGCGCTCCCGGGCGAGGCCGCTGACCAGTTCGGGCGTGTAGGTCGATCCGCCGCCAACAACCGCGACCTTCATCCCTTCACCCCCGTGAGCGTCACGCCTTCGACGAAGGCCCGTTGCGCGAGGAAGAAGAGAAGGATCACGGGCGCGATCGCGATCAGCGTCGCGGCCATGGTGAGGTTCCACTGCACCTGGTAGATCGTCCGGAACTGGGAGAGCCCGACCGAGACCGTCCAGTTGGCCGGGTTCTCTCCCGTGTAGAGCAGCGGTCCGAAGAAGTCGTTGAACGTGAAGATGAAGGAGAAGAGCGCCACGGCTGCGATCGCCGGTTTGGCGAGGCGCAGGACGACAGTCGTCAGGATGCGGAACTCACCGCATCCGTCCACGCGTGCCGCGTCGATGTACTCCTCCGGGATCGTGAGGAAGAACTGCCGCAGGAGGAAGATCGAGAAGGCGTCACCGAGGAGGTTCGGCAGGATGAGCGGCCACAGCGTCCCGGTGAGATGAAGCTTCGCCCACATGACGTACACCGGAATCACCGTCACCTGCGGCGGCAGGAGCATCGCCACGAGGACGACGATGAACGCCGTGTCGCGGCCTCTCCAGCGCAGGCGCGACAACGCGTAGGCGACGGGAATGCTCGACATGAGGAGGAAGAGCGTCGCCAGCCCTCCGTAGAGGAGCGAGTTCAGGGCGTAGCGCCAGAGCGGGATCTTGTGGAAGACGTCGATGAAGTTCTGCCAGCGGAACGGCTGCGGCCACAGCTCCGGCGAGAGCGCCTGAGCGTTCGTCATGAAGGCGGTCAGGACGATGAAGACGAACGGCGCAAGGAAGATGATCGACGCCGCGATCAGCAGGCTGTGGTTGCCGACCGCGAGCAGGAAGCGGCGCCGGCGCACGTCGGCGGGAGGCTTGCGCCGGACGAAGGTTCCGGCCTCGACGGTCGCGCTCGTCACCTCGCTCCTCCCGCTATGTGGACCCAGCGACGCGAGTTGCGCAGGATGAGCACCGTGACCGCGAGGGCGACGACGAGGAGCAGCATCGCCATCGCAGAGGCGTAGCCCATGTTGAAGTAGCGGAACCCCTGCTGGTAGAGGAGGACCGGATAGAAGAGCGTCGACTCGAGGGGGTAGCCGAGCGAGTTCGCGCCCTCGGTGGCCGCGGCTGCCGAGCCTGCGGCGATCGTGCTGGCGACGTACGCCTGCGTGAAGTACTGCAACGTCTCGATCACCCCGATGACGACCGCGAAGAGGATCACGGGGCTGATGGTCGGCACGGTCACGTACCGCAGTTGCTTCCACGAGCCGGCCCCGTCGAGCGAGGCGGACTCGTAGAGATGTCGGGGCACGTCGATGAGCGCCGCGAGGAAGATGATCATGAGGTTGCCGACGCCCCACATGCCGAGGAGGACGAGGGAGGGCTTGGCCCACTGGGGTGAGTCGAACCAGAGCGGTCCGTCGATGCCGAGATGCCCCAGGAGGGTGTTGACGGGTCCGGTCCCCGGGTTCAGGAGATAGACGAAGCCAAGCGTCGCGGCGACGGGTGGGACCAGTGCGGGGAGGTAGAAGACGGTGCGGAAGAAGCCGGTCCCTCGCCGCGCCCGAGAAAGCATGAGCGCGACCCCGAAGGCGAAGAGCGCATTCGCAGGCACGGCCACGGCCATGAACCAGAGGGTGTTCCGAACCGCCGGCCCGACCTGCTGGTCTCCCTCGAAGAGGAAGCGGTAGTTCGCGAGACCGATCCAGCGCGGGGACGAGAGCAGGTCGTAGTGCGTGAACGAGTAGTACGCGGTCATGACCAGCGGATAGCCGAAGAAGATCGTGAAGCCCGCAATCCACGGGCTCATGAAGGCGAGCACCGTGCCGCGGCGGCGCCATGCGGCTCGGCGGCGGGAGCGCCGACGATCGAACGCCGGCGCTCCCGAAGCGACGACGGACTGGCTCACCTCACGGGACCTGCCCGCCGCCCGCAGCTGCGAGCTGCGCGTCCACGGCCTTGTCCAGATTCACGAGCCCGGCCTGGAGATCGTCGACCTTGCCGGCCTGGTATTTGGCCGCGAACGCGTCCACGAGATCCTGGTTCGCACTTCCGACGATCGTCACCGGGGTCGTCCTCGTGTTCGGGTTCGAGAAAATGTCGAGGAAGACGTTGAAGTTCTCGTCCGGATTGATGTCGGACGACTTGAGCGCCTCCGAGGTCGTCGGCACGTTCCGGATCCCGTTGGTCATCTTCACGAGCGCTCCGCTGTCCGTTCCCAGGTACTTGACGAGCTCCCAGGCCGCGTCCTTGTTGTCGGAGGTCTTCGGGATGCCGATGATGCTGCCGCTCGTGTACCCGGAGCCATAGAGGTCCGGCTGATCGTCGGCGACGGGGAGCGGCGCCGTGCCGTAGTTGAGCTCGGGATGCTCGGCCGCGACGAACGCGACGCGCCATTCGCCGTCGAGGTTCATCGCGAGCTTTCCGCGCTCGAACGCCTGCTGGGGCGAGAACTCGTCGCCGGCCTTCGCCTGGAAACGAACGAGGTTGTCATAGCCGTACCAGTCGACGAGCTCCTTCTGCCACTCGAACATCTGCGCCCACCCGGGGGTCGTGGAGAGGATCGACTTGCCCGACTCGTCGGTCCAGTCGACGCCCCACTGCGGTGCCCAGTGTGCCGAGACGTTCTCGTAGAAACCGTTGAAGGGATCGAGGCCGACGACCTCGAGGGAACCGTCCGGATTGCGAACGGTCAGCTTCTTCGCATCGTCCATCAGCTCGCTCACCGTCTTCGGCGGGCTCGAGATGCCGGCCTTCGCGAACATGTCCTTGTTGTAGTAGAGCCCGTACGTGTCGGCGAGCATCGGCAGGGCGCAGCGGGTGCCCTCGAACGTCGAGTACTTCTGCGTCACGGGCGGGAAGATGTCCTCGCTCACACCGTCGCGCTTCATGTAGTCGGCCAGGTCGATCCAGGCGCCGTTCCCGCAATACGCGCCCGCGTAGGCGCCGGCGTCGAACGAGTGGGCCACGTCGGGCGCGTTCCCGCCGCGGATGGCCGCAACGATCTTGTCGTCGCTGATCCCTCCGACCACCTTCACGTGGATGTTCGGATGCGTCTTTTCGAAGTCGGCGACTACGTCCTTCATGACGCCGAGCTCGCGATCCGTGAAGCCCGTCCAGAACGTGATGTCGCCCGACGCGCCCGCCGATGTCGGCTTCGACTCGTCCGAGCCGCCGCAGGCTCCGGCCGTCAGCGCCAGGAGCAGAACGACCATTACCGCCGCCAGACGTCTCATTCGGCCCTCCTCAGGAGTGAACAGACGATACCGCGCGCCTCCTGGGCCCTCGCCCACGGAGTTAGTTAACTTTACGAACGCGATTCTGATACTGCCTCGGGCGAAAAGTCAAGTTGCTGGGCTTTCGCCGCCTAAGCAGTTAGTCTCACTAACAAGATGCAGACCTGGACGCCGACGCGCGCCACTCCGCCGCTGTTGAAGCGCATGAACGAGCAGACCGTGCTGGAGACGATTCGCGCCGCGGCGCCCATCTCCCGGGCCGAGATCTCGCGGCGGGCGGGAATCTCGAAGCCGACGGTTTCTCTCGCTCTGCGCTCGCTCGAGGAGTCGGGCCTGGTTCGGCGCGCAGCGGCTCCCAGCGGGCCGAGCTACGGCGCGGTCTACTTCGAGCCCGTCCCAGAGGCGGCGCTCGTCCTCGGCATCGACCTAGGCGCGCGCTTCGTCCGTGGCGCGATCTGCGATCTCGACGGTGGGGTGCGGGCCCGGCAGGACATCGAGCTCGGCAGCGTCCACGCCGAGGTCGCCCTGGGGGCGATCGCCGACCTCCACGGAAGCCTGGTCGAGTCGACCGGGCTCGAGGAGGATTTGATCGACGGAGTCGTGGTCGGAGTTCCCGGAGTCGTGGAAGCGGGCACGGGCCGGCTCACCCTGGCCGAGAACGTCCCCGGTCTCGAGGACCGCGCCTTCGGGGACGACCTCGGAGCCCGCCTCGGCCTTCCCGTCGTGCTCGAGAACGACATCAACCTTGCAGCCCTCGGGGAGCAATGGCTCGGAGTCGCCGAGGGAGTCGACGACTTCGTCTTCCTCTCGGTCGGGACCGGGATGGGCGCTGGCCTCGTGCTCGGCGGCAATCTCCACCGGGGCCACCACGGCGCCGCGGGCGAGGTGGACTACGCGCTCGCGGGGCTCGGCGTCGAGGTCGATCCCTCCGCCAGCTCGCTCCATGAGGTCACCACGCGACTCGCGGCCGAGAGCGGAGCCCCCACGACGCTCAGCCCCCCGTACGAGGGCCGGGCCATCTTCGCCGCAGCTCGAAGCGGCGACGAGCTCGCCCGCAAGGTGGTCGAAGAGGTGGCCAGGCGGATTGCGCTCCACGTCGCCTCGATCTCGGCGGTGGCGGACATCGCTCTCGCCGTGCTCGGGGGAGGGCTGGGGGTCAACGGCGACCTCCTCCTAGCGCCCGTGCGAGACCATCTAGTGGACTGGCTGCCCTATCCACCCCGAGTCGAGGTCTCGAGCCTCGGCGAGGCGGCCGTCCTGACCGGAGCGCTGGCGATCGGGCTTCGCTCGGCGCTCGACAACGTCTTCACCCGGCAAGCGGGCCCCGTCCCCGTCTAGCTACCAGAACGGGCGCGCGCCGGGCGCTCGACCCAAGTGATCGTCGTCGCGGAAGAGGAAGCGGAACATCCCGTTCTGGATGAGGTCGTCGATGTGGGACTGGAAGCGTTGGTACATGGCGTCCGCCTCAGCCTGGGTCAAGTCGCCATTCTTCACGAGCTGATCCAGCTTCGACTTCGTCTCGTCGAGAAGCGTCTGCTTCAGCCCGTCCACGGACTTCCCCTGGGCCTGGGCGATCTCGGCGAGCGTCTGGCCGCTGTTCAGCTTCGTGCGCAAGTCGGCCTCGGTCAGCCCTAGGTAGTCGGCCGCCGCGGAGAGCTTCTCTCCGAAGAGGAAGGGCGGTCCGCCGTGGAAGTGGCCGAATCCCGGGCCGAGCTTCGGGCCGAGGAATGGTCCGAAGAAGGGCGGATAGTGGCCCGACTCGATCCGCTGCTTGAGTGCGTCCGCCTCGGCCTGCGTGATCTTCCCGTCCTTCAACGCGGCGTCGACCTGGTCGACGGCGGCGGCCTTCGTCGCGTCCTCGAGCTTCTGCGACGAGATCCCGAGGTGCCTGGCCACCGAGTCGAGGAACGAGCGTCCGGGCGAGGAGGAGTCCCCGGACGCCGCGATGGCGGCGCCGCCCCCGCCAACAACGGCGAGGGCGGCGACTCCGATTGCAAGCGCCTTGCGCGTGCGAAACCTCTGCATGCTCCGCATCAAAGCGCGCTTCTCTAAGACCGGCCTAAGAGCGGCCTAAGACTTACTCGGGCCGGCTCGCGAGCTTGACCTGGACGCTCTGCGTCTGGCCGCCGCGCGAGTAGGTGATGGTCACCGTGTCGCCGGGCGCCTTCGAGCCGATGATGCTCGTCAGCTGGTCTGCCGAGCTCACCTTCGTCCCGTCGACGGTCAGGATCGTGTCGCCGGCCTGCAGACCCGCGGTCTCGGCCGGCGTGCCGCTGCGGATCTCGCCGACGCGCACGGCGCCGCTGGCCGTCGTCTCGACGGAGACCCCGAGGTATGCGTGCTCGGCCTTGCCGGTGGAGATGAGCTCGGACACGATCGTCTTGACGGTGTTCGACGGGATCGCGAAGCCGACGCCATCGTTGCCGCCCGAGTCGCTCTCGATCTGGGAATTGACTCCAATCACCTGACCGGAACCGTTCAGAAGCGGTCCACCGGAGTTCCCGTGGTTGATGGCGGCGTCGGTCTGGATCGAGTCGTCGATCGAGAAGTTGTTGGGCGAGGTCATGGATCGGTGCAGCGCACTGACGATTCCGCTCGTGACCGTGTTCTCGAGGCCGAAGGGGCTGCCGATGGCAACGACCGGGTCCCCAACGGCCACGTTGCTCGAGTCGGCGAGCGCGAGCGGGTCGAGCACGGATGCCGGCGCGTCCACCTTGATGACCGCGAGGTCGGTCGAGGGGTCGCTGCCAACGAGCGATGCGCTGTAGGTCTTGCCGCTCCAGAAACGCACGGTGATCGAGGTGGCGCCGTCGACCACGTGGTCGTTCGTGATGATGTGGCCCTGATCGTCGTAGACGAACCCGGAGCCGAGAGCCTGTTGGGCCTGCTGGCCGCCGAATGGCGTCTGCTGACCTTCCGAGGTCACGGTGATCTCGACAACGCCCTTATTGCTGTTGCGGTAGATGTCCGAGACAGAGAGCCCGGTGTTGTCCGAGGCCTGCTCCGCCCCGGTGACGTTCACCTGGCGGACGACGGTCTGCGTGGAGTCGGGCGCGAGGCCCGCGTAGGTAGCGGCGCCGCCAACGGCGAGCGCGCCGCCTGCAAGGACGGCACCGGTGGTTGCGAGGATGCGACGGCGATTCATGATTGTTCCTTTCATTCGGTCGCCGTCCATGTCACCCGCGCCGGCTAAGCCCAAGGTGAAAAGGAGCTAAGAACTGCCTAAGAACGCGAACTCTTAGCCTGCTCTCAGGCTCAAAGCGCACAATTGGGCGCATGAAGATCTTGGTCGTGGACGACGAGCGCGCGGTGCGGGACTCCCTGCGCCGCGCTCTGGAGCTCGAGGGCTACGACGTCGAGCTGGCCGCCGACGGCGAGGAGGCGCTCGAACGGCTCGGCACGAACGGCGAGCCCGACGCGGTCATCCTCGACATCCTCATGCCGAAGATGGACGGGCTCGAGGTCTGTCGCCGGCTCCGCCGCGAGGGCCTCCGCCTACCCGTCCTGATGCTCACGGCGCGGGACGAGGTGGAGAATCGCGTCGCCGGCCTCGATGCCGGTGCCGACGACTACGTCACGAAGCCCTTCGCGCTCGAGGAGCTGCTTGCCCGCATGCGAGCTCTCCTCCGCCGCACGAGCAGCGGCTCGGGTGAGGTCCTGCGCTTCGCCGATCTCGAGCTCGATCCCAAGACGCGCGAGGTGCGGAGAGCCGGGGAGCCGATGGAGCTGACGCGGACGGAGTTCTCCCTCCTCGAGCTCTTCCTCCTGAACCCGCGCCAGGTGCTCACACGGTCCGTCATCTTCGAGCGCGTGTGGGGCTACGACTTCGGCTTCTCGTCCAACTCGCTCGACGTCTACATCGGCTACCTGCGCCGCAAGACCGAGTCGGGCGAGCGGCCTCGCCTGATCCAGACGGTTCGCGGGGTCGGCTACGCCTTGCGGGAGAAATGAGCTTTCGCGCCCGGCTGGCCCTCGTCGCCGCGGCGGCGGTCGCGCTCGCAGTCGTGCTTGCCTCCGTCGTGGTCTACGTCGTCGTCCGCGACCAGCTGCGCGCCCCGGTCGACGACTCGCTGAAGGATCGCGCAGCCGATATCTCGCGGTTCCCACTGCGCGCCTTCCAGGCCGGCGACCGGGCCTTCCTCGAGCGAGGCCCAGGCCTCGGAGGCGCGCCCGGATACATCCAGGTGGTCACCTCCGACGGCGACGCGATCAGAGCGCCCGACGCGACGGTCGAGCTTCCCATCACGCAACGCACGCTCGACGTGGCTACGGGCAGGAGCGGTTCGTTCTTCGGCGACGCACACGTCTCCGGGACGCATGTCCGCATGCTCACCATCCCAGGAAACTCCGGCTTCGCGGTCCAGATCGCCCGCCCGCTCACCGAGGTCGACGACTCACTCGGGCAGATCCGTCTGTTCCTCATCCTCATCGCGCTCATCGGGGTCGCGATCGCCGCCCTGCTGGGCCTGGCGGTGGCGCGAGCCGCGCTGGCGCCCGTGCGGCGCCTGACGGCGGCGACCGAGCGGGTGACGGCGACGGGAGACCTGTCGGAGCGGATCGACACCCACGGTGACGACGAGCTCAGCCGGCTGGCCACGAGCTTCAACACCATGCTCGGCGCGCTGGAGGAATCGACCCGGGCCCAGCGCCAGCTCGTCGCCGACGCGTCCCATGAGCTCCGCACCCCTCTCACCAGCCTGCGGACGAACATCGAGGTGCTCGCAGGCAAGGGCGAGCTTCCCGACGACGAGCGGGAGCGCCTCCTCCACGACGTCGTCGAGCAGCTCAGCGAGATGACGAGCCTGATCACGGAGCTGATCGAGCTCGCGCGACTCGGACGTCCTCCAGCCGAGCCCGAAGACCTGCGGCTCGATCTCCTCGCCGCCGAGGCGGTCGAGCGGGCATCACGGGACCGGCCGGGAGTCGTCTTCACGCCCGATCTGCATGAATCGGTCGTCCACGGGGAGGCTGCCGCAATCGACCGGGCAGTCGCGAACCTCCTCGACAACGCGGCCAAGTGGAGCCCGCCAGGAGCCGAGATCGAGGTGCGCGTGCAGGATGGAGAGCTGACCGTGCGCGATCACGGCCCGGGCATCGACGAGGCGGACCTGCCGTTCGTCTTCGACCGCTTCTACCGGGCCACGTCGGCGCGCGGCATGCCCGGGTCAGGCCTGGGGCTCGCCATCGTGCGCCAGGTGGCGGAAGCTCACGGAGGCACGGTCACGGCCGAGCGCGCCGACGGCGGCGGCACCCGCATCAGCCTGAGGCTGAACGGATCTTAGGAGGCGGCTACTTCCTCGGAGCGAGCGGCGCGTCCGGCGGCACAGCAGATGCTCCGCCGAGCCCTCCTCTAGTCGGCCTGAGCCGCGGCGGGAGCGCCTTCGGGCATCCCGTGCGCAGGCGCCGACGCGGGGCGGAGGAGCGCGGCCGCGAGCGCGCCTGCAACCGCGGCGAAGATCGCACCCACCATGAAAGCGGCGTGGTAGCCGCCGACGAGCGCATCGGCCGCGGCCCCGCCGGAGGCGGTGAGGTTGTCGGTGCGGGACGTGGCGATGGCCGCGAGCACCGCGAGGCCGAGCGCACCGCCCATCATGAACGCGGTGTTCACGACTCCCGAAGCAAGGCCGGAGTCCTGCGGTTCGACGTCGCCCATCGCCGCCAGAAGCAGCGGGTTGAACGTAATCCCGCCGCCCAGGCCGAACAGCAGCATGGGGAGCAGGACGTCGAGAGCGTAGTTTCCGTCCACCGGCGCCCGGGCGAAGAGGAGCAGGCCGCCGATGAAGAAGAGAAGCCCGCCAATCAGAGGCGGCTTGATCCCGAACCGCATGATGAGGCGATCGGAGAGCAGCAGCGACGAGGCGCCCCAGACGAGCGTCGAAGGCAGGAACGCGAGCCCAACCTCCAGCGGGCTGTACTCCAGTACGAGCTGAAGGTAGAGCGCCGCGAAGAAGAACATCGCGAACATCGCCGCAGCCATAAGCACCCCGACGACGTTCGCGACGGAGAGGTTGCGGTGCCGGAAGAGGCTGAGCGGCATGAGCGGAGCGGGGTGGCGCGCCTCGATGACGACGAAGACGGCGAACAGGATGAGGGCCGCGCCCAGGATCCCGAGCGTCTGGCCCGAGGTCCAGCCGACCTCGTTGCCCTTGACGATCGCGTACACCGCGAGCATCAGCGCTCCGGTCACCGTGACCGCCCCGCCGATGTCGAGGCGCCGCTCTCCCGCAGGCGCCTGCACCGTGGGGCAGAGATAAACGGAGAGCACGAAGACCGCGATGCCCACAGGGATGTTGACGAGGAAGATCCAGTGCCAGCTCAGGAGATCCGTGAGGATCCCGCCGAGGAGAACGCCGGCGGTCCCGCCTCCCGAGAGCACGAAGCCGACGACGCCCATGGCCTTCGCCCGTTCGGCGGGCTCCGTGAACATGATCATGATCAGGGAGAGCACGACCACCGAGACGATGGCGCCGCCGAAGCCCTGCACGGCGCGCGCCGTGATGAGAAACGTCTGCGAGGTCGCGAGCCCGCACGCGAGGGATGAGGCGGTGAAGACCGCGATGCCGATGAGGAAGAGCCGCCGGTGCCCGTAGAGGTCGCCGAGCCGGCCGCCCAGCAAGAGGAAGCCGCCGAACGTCAGAAGGTAGGCGTTCACGACCCACGCCAGCGAGGTCTGCGAGAAGCCGAGATCGTCGCGAATCGACGGCAGAGCGACGTTCACGATCGTGCTGTCGAGCACGATCATGATGTCCCCGAGGCACAACACGTACAAGGCGAGCCAGCGGCTGCGGGCGTCCATCGGCACGCTCGGACACTACCGATCGCGCCGACCGGTACGCTCCAGCCATGTGCCGAAACATTCAGACTCTTTACAACTTCGAGCCCGAAGCGACCGAGGACGACGTCCAAGCCGCCGCCCTCCAGTACGTGCGCAAGATCAGCGGCTTCAACAAGCCGTCGAAGGCGAACGAGGAGGCCTTCCACCGAGCGGTGCACGCCGTCGCGGACGCTTCGAGCACGCTCCTGGCCGAGCTCGTGACCTCCGCGCCGCCCCGCGATCGCGAAGCGGAGATCGCGCGACGCCGGGCTCGCTGGGCCGAACGACAGCCCGCCTGAGCACTCCATGAGCCTCCCCCGCGAGGTGGCGGTGATCGGAGCCGGCACGATGGGCGCCGGCATCGCCAGGGTATTCGCGGACGGAGGAGCACGAGTGCGGCTCTCGGCGCGCCGCCGCGAGAGCCTCGACGCTGCCGGGGGTCGGCTCGGGCGGGCCGAGGTGCTCCTGACGACCTCGCTCGACGAAGCGCTCGACGGAGCCGACCTGGTCGTCGAGACGATCGTGGAGGAGGTCGAGCCGAAGCGCGCGGTCCTGAGACGAGCCGAAGAACTCGCCGCGCCCGAGGCGCTCGTGACCACGAACACTTCCTCGCTTCGGCTCGCCACGCTCGAAGACGGGCTCGAACAGCCCGAGCGCTTCGCGGGCTTGCACTTTCTCAACCCGCCCGAGCTGGTCGAGCTCGTGGAGGTCGTGGGTGGTCGCCACACCAGCCCCGGCAGCCTGGAGACGCTGGCCGACTGGATGCGGGAGCTCGGGAAGGCGCCCGTCATCGTCCGCCGAGACACCCCTGGCTTCATCGTCAACCGGCTGCAGTACGCGCTCCTTCGCGAGGCCTACGCCCTCGTCGACTCGGGCGTCTGCTCGTTCGAGGACGTCGATCGGGCCGTCGTCCACGGTCTCGGCGCGCGCTGGGCCGCAATCGGGCCGTTCGAAACGATGGACCTGGCCGGGCTCGACGTCCACGCCGCGGTCGCCGCGAACCTCTGGCCGGAGCTGGCGACCGGAACCGAGCCGTCCCCCTCGATTGCCACCGCGATCGAGAGCGGCGGGGCCTTGCGGGGCGACACCCCGCCTGAAGTGCTGAAGGCGCGCCGAAACCGCGTGCTACGCGGGCTGCCGGCCCTCCGCAAGAACAGCTAGCGCCTCGGCGTAGCCGGCATCGGCATAGCGGGCGACGCCCAGAGCCGGATCAGTCCAGAAGACGCGGCGGAGCTTCCTTTCCGCGAGCTCGCTCCCATCGGCGACCACGACCATCCCGGAGTGGATCGAGCGGCCGACACCCACGCCACCACCATTTCCGATTGCCACCCAGCTCGCGCCCTGAGCGGCATTGAGGAGTGCGGAGAGCACCGGCCAGTCGGCGATCGCGTCGCTGCCGTCCAGCATGCCCTCGGTCTCGCGGCTCGGGGACGCGACCGACGCCGGATCCATGTGGTCCCGTCCAACCGCGAGAGGCCCACATTCGCCCGAACGGACGAGATCGTTGAACGCGAGAGCGACGCGGTCTCGCTCGCCGAGCCCGAGCCAGCAGATCCGCGCAGGCAGGCCCTGGAGCGGAACCCGCTCGCGCGCGAGCTCGATCCAGCCGCGAAGCGAGCCGGTCCCCACGACCTCCATGAGGACGTCCTCGCTATTGCGCAGGTCGTCGGAGTCGCCGGTCAGGCAGATCCAGCGGAACGGGCCCACACCGCGGGCGAGGATCGGGCGGACGTAAGTGGCGACGAAGCCCGGGATCTCGGCGGCCCGCGGCACTCCGTGCGCGGCCGCCTGGGCACGGATGCCGTTCCCGTACTCGAAGACGACGGCGCCGCGGTCTCGGTAACCCAACAGCGCCTCGACGTGGGCGGCGAGCGATCCGAACACCGCCTCGCGGAAGGTCGTGTCTTCGAGATCGGCCTGCGCCGCCTCCCCGGGCGTGAAGCCGCGTGGGATGTACCCGCGAAGCGGATCGTGGGCGGCCGTCTGATCCGTGACGACGTCGAACCCGATTCCATCGTCAAGCAGGCACGGAACGGCGTCGGCCGCGTTGCCGACGAGCGCGACCACGCCGGGGCCCTCTGGGTCGAGATGCGCGGTCAGCGCGTGCTCGTACTCGGCGACCAGATCGACCCAGCCCTCGGCGAGCCGCCGCTCGGCCCGTGCACGGTCGACCTCCACGATCAGCGCCCGGCCACCGTTCTGCGTGACCGCGAACCCCTGCGCGCCTCCCATTCCGCCGAGTCCTGCCGTCAGCACGCGCCGGCCCGCGAGCGTGCCTCCGAAATGTGCCGCCGCGACCGCCCGAAACGTCTCGTAGGTGAAGCCGAGGATCCCCTGGGTGCCGATGTAGAACCAGCCGGCTGCCGTCATCTGGCCGTACATGGTCAGGCCGGCGTCCTCCAAACGGCGAAACGCGTCCTCGTCCGACCACGCGGGAACGACCATCGCCGTCGAGATGAGGATGCGCGGAGCGTCCTCGTGGGTCGGAAGCACAGCGACTGCCTTCCCGGACTGGACGAGCAGCGTCTCGTCGGAGCCCAACTGCTCGAGCGCGCCGATGATCTCGCCGAGGGCCTCGTGGCTTCGCGCCGCCCGCCCCCTTCCGCCATAGACGACGAGCTCCTCGGCGTCCTCGGCGACGGCAGGATCGAGGTTGTTGAGGAGGCAGCGAAGCGCGCCTTCCTGCTCCCAACCGCGGCAACGGAGGTCGAGCCCCCGGGGCGCGCCGCGAAACGGCGACTCCAGCACCGGCTCGATCCTAACGCGGAGGTCCCGCTAGCTCACTCGACGCTGACGGCCGTCCAGTCGAACTGGTCGAGGAGGTTCGGCTTCCAGCCCTTCACGTTCTCCTTGCTCAGGATCGAGTACGTGATCCAGTAGAGGGGGATGAAGGGCATGCCGCCCGCCTCCCCGGTGAGCTTGGCCTCCGCCTGACGGTAGAGGTCGTACCGCGCCTCGTTGTCCGCCGTGCTCTTCGCCTGTGTGATCAGATCGTCGAACGAGGGGTCGCAGTAGTCGGCCGAGTTGAAGCCCGAGCCGCACTCGGCGAGCTGGAGGAAGTTGATCGCGTCGACGTAGTCGCCGATCCAGCCGATGTAGTAGGCGTCGACGACGTGATTCGGTGGCGGCCCGATCAGGTCGAGGTACTGGGCCCACTCGAGCGTCTTGATCGTCGTCTTGACCCCGAGGTCGTCCCACATCGACTGCACGGCCACGGCGATGCTCTTCGCCAGCGCGTCCTGGTTGGCGTACAGGGTGATCGATTTCTTGGGATCCTTCGCCTGCGCCATGAATTGCTTGGCGCGATCGAGATCGGCCGTGGTGGGCACGAACCCTTCGTCGACCGTCTCGAAGCCCGGAAGGCCCTCTGGCGTGAACGTCCTCGCGGGCGCCTCGCCGCCCTTGGTCACGTTCTCGACGATCGTCGTCCGATCGAGCGCGAGGGCGAGAGCGCGCCTCTCGTTCACATCGGGGATGTTGTTGACGTTGATGCCGATGTACTGGATGCCCAGGCCTGGATACACATGGTAGAAGGGCTCGTCCTTCAGGCCCTCGGTCTCGTCTACGGGGATGCAGGTCTGCTGATCCAGGCACGCGTCGATCTCTCCGCTTTCAAAGGCCTGTAGAGCCGTGGTCGAGTCGGCGATCATCTTTCCGTCCACGCGCTTGAGGTGGACGTTTGCCGCCTGGCGCCAACCTTCGTTCTTGACCAACGTGATCGAGGCCTCGTGCTCCCAGGCCTTCAACTTGAAGGGACCATCAGTGACGATGTTCTCCGGCTCGGTCCACTTCTCGCCGAACTGCTCGACCGTCGCCTGGTGGACGGCGAGGAATGACGTGTGCGCCATTTGCTGGAGGAACCAGGGCTGCGGTTCGGTCAGCCTGACCTCGAGCGTGTAGTCGTCGAGCGCCTTGACTCCGACCTTGTCCTTGAGCGCATCGCAGCTCTTGGCGCACGCGTTGTACTCCTGAGCGCCGACGATGCCGTAGAACTGGTACGCATAGTCGGCCGCGAGCTCGGGGGAGACCGTCCGCTTCCACGAGTACTCGAAGTCGTGCGCGGTCACCGGGTCGCCGTTCGTCCACTTGCCGTCCTGGCGGAGGTGGAAGGTCACCGTCTTCCTGTCTGCACTGATGTCCCAGCTTTCGGCCAGGCTGGGGACCGGTTGCAGATCGTCGCCGAGCTTCACGAGCGGGTCCATGAGCGCGCTCAGGACGTTCGCCGACGTGACGTCAGTCGCCAGGCCGGGATCGAGAGAAGGCGGCTCGGAGCCGACGTTCACGCGCAGGATCTGACTCGGAGCTGTGCTTTTCGCGCCGTTGTCGCTCCCGCCGCACGCCGCGAGCGTCGCCGCCAGCGACAGCATCAAAGCTACGAATCCCCCCGCTCGGACGTACCTCATCGACCCTCCGCACGTTAGTAGCGCCTGCAACGAAATCACAGCGACCCCACAAATACAACCCAAACAAGTGCAGGTTTCAACGAGCGCGCGGCCGGGGTACACCCATCGTTGGGTGTTCGGCAGGTCGAAGAGTTTCGTCGGACCGTTTGCGGTTGCCGCTGTGCTCGCCGCGTCGGGCGCGATGCCTGCCGCAGGCGAGAACGTCCTCGTCGAGCCACCGCTCGCGACCTCGAGCAACGTCCATCTCCTCGCGCACATCCCGGGAAGCGCTGCCGGGATGAACTTCAAGGACCACTACGCGTACGTCAGCGGGTGGGGCGGCATCACAGTCCTCGACATCGCGCAACCCGCCGATCCACAGGTCGTGGGCGCCCTGCCGCTGCCTCATTTCGAGAACGAGGACGTCGACCTCTGCGGGAACATCCTGCTGGTCGTGAACGACCGCGAGGCCAAGGACCTCGGCTCGATCATGTACGTGATCAGCATCGCGAACCGGACGGCGCCGTCCGTTCTCGCCGTTCTGCCGCTCGGCCTGACCGGCAGTGGCCGGGGCTCCGGGCACATCGCCAACTTCGTCAAGACGGACTGCTCGCAAGCCTGGGTCGACGGCGGCGACCACGTCGAGGTCGTCGACCTCTCCGTCCCCACCGCGCCGAGATCGCTCGGGAAGTTCGAGTCGGCGGCCTCTCTGAGCGACGCCTTCAAGGTCAGCCACGACACCGAGCTCGACAGCACGGGCACGGTCTGGAACGTGGGCGGAGGCGGCGCCGCTGCGTATCGACTGACGAAGGATCCCCTAGCGCCGAAACTGCTCGGAACGACGGGAACCGCTGGGCGGAACCCATCGCCCTACAACGACTTCATCCTCCACAACTCGCAGCGGCGCGGCCAGACCCTCCTCATCACCGAGGAGGACTACATCGACCAGGACGAGGTGCCCCCGGGCGGCTGCCGCGGGCAGGGCAAGTTCGAGACCTGGGACGTCTCAGGCCTCGGCCGAGGCGCGATCACCCCGCAGGGCACGTGGGAGACCGAGCTGAACGGCATGTTCACGAGCGGCGCGGTCGACTCGAAGGCGCCCGTGACGGTCAACTGCTCCTCCCACTGGTTCGACGCGAAGGGGGGTGTCGCCGCTGTCGGCTGGTACGAGCAGGGAGTCCGCTTCCTCGACTACCGGACGCCCACCGACATCAAGCAAGTGGGCTACTACATCCCCGCGAACGGCTCGACCTGGGCTGCCTACTGGTCGCCGACCGATCCGAACGGGGAAATCGTCTATACGGCTGACGCGTACCGCGGAGTCGACGTCCTGCGGATCGACAACGGGGGCCTGACGGGGAAGAAGGTCAAGGCGCCGGTTTCCAACACGTGGTTCGGGAGCCCGACCCTCGATTCTGCGTCCTTCCAGCCGCACTCGCAGTTCGGGTTCATGTGCCCGATCCTCCAGGCCCAGCTCGACACGCCCTAGGACTTACTTGGCGGGAAGCGAGCGCGCGTACGCCGTCCCGCGCGCGACCCAGGCGGCCAGCGCGTCTTCCGTCGTAATGTCCTCGGCGTCCACTCGCAGCCAGCCCTTCATCTCGCGGCCGCGCATCTCCATCGGTCGCGCGCTGGTGGTTTCGACGAGCGAGCCCGACTCTTCCGGATCCACGCGCACCAGCAATCCGCCCTGGCCGCTCGCTCCGATGGCCATGTTGCCCCCGATCAAGAAGGCCAGCCCGCCGAACATCTTCTTCTCGGTCAGGTCGGGATCGCCGCCGATCTCCTCCCGGATCCGATCTGCGAGCTCCTCGTCGTAGGCCACGCTCAGCCCCCGCGCTCGTAGGTCGCGTCCTCGAGGACGTCGCTGCGGCCGGCCGCGCAGAGTCTTACGAGCATCGGGCCAGCCTAGTACCGGGTGTGCAAGGCGCCAAGCGCGTTCGCGGAGCCGCGCGTACCCCCGATTTTCCTAAAGGACTCCGCAAATAGCACCGATATCCGGCGAATGAGCGTGTACCGCCCGGAACGCCCCAGGTCCCCTTCGGCATCCAGCCGTTGGATCGACCGCTGGCTCGCCGCCTGTAGCGAGCTCGCAGAGCTCGAGCGCTCCAATCCGATGACCGATGCGGTCATCGACGAAATCGACGGCCGCATGATCAGGATCGGCGACCGCTGGCTGGCCGACTTCGCCTCGTGCAACTACCTCGGCTTCGACCTGGAGCCCGAGATCATCGCGAGCGTTCCGCCGTACCTCGAGAAGTGGGGAACGCATCCAAGCTGGTCGCGCATGCTCGGAAGCCCGGCGCTCTACCCCCAGATCGAGGAGCGCCTGACGGAATTGCTCGGGTGCGAGGACACGCTCGTGATCCCCACGATCACGCTCATCCACCTCTCCGTGATCCCCGTGCTCGCTGGCGACGGGACGATCTTCGTCGACAACCGGGCCCACAAGACGATCTACGACGGGTGTCAGTTCGCTTCAGCGCGCGGCGCAACCGTGAAGCGATTCCGCTTCGAGGACCCGGAGGACCTCGAGCAGCTCCTGCGCAAGGACAAGGCGAGCACGCGCCTGATCTGTATGGACGGCGTCAACAGCATGACCGGGAACGCTCCCGACCTGCAGGCCTTCGCGCGGATCGCGCGCCGCTATGACGCGATGCTCTACGTCGACGACGCTCACGGCTTCGGCGTGATCGGCGAGCGCGCCGACGACGAGTCGAGCCCGTACGGGATCCGCGGAAACAGCGTCATTCGCTACTGCGGCGAGACGTACGACCGCATCGTCCTCGTCGCCGGCTTCTCCAAGTCCTACTCGTCCCTCGCTGCCTTCATCGCGTGCCCGTCGGAACTGAAGGAGCTGCTGAAGACAGCGGCTCCGCCCTACCTCTACTCGGGCCCGTCGCCGATTGCCTCGCTCGCCACGGTCCTCGCGGGCTTCGACGTCAACGAGGCGCGGGGAGACGCGATCCGTGCGGATCTCTGGCGCAAGACGGACGAGGTCTTGCAATGTCTCGATCGACTCGGCGTCCACACCCCGAACCGGTCCGGCTTCCCGATCATCGAAGTGCCGCTCGCGCGCCATGAAGACATCGACGCCGCCGGCCGCTTCCTCTTCGACCACGGCATCTACGTCACGCTCGCCGCCTACCCGCTCGTCCCGAAGACCGAGGTCGGCTTCCGCATCCAGATCACGGCCGCCAACTCTCAGGCCGAGATCGAGCAGCTCGTAGAGACGCTCGGCAAGCTCGCCTCGAGCTTCGACCTGCGCCCTGCCCAGCAGGAATACGCGGCGTGAGCGCCTTCTCCGTCAATTGGCGCGCTCGGCTGTGGATCATCTATCTCGGCGCAGGCGCCCTGCTGACCGCGGCCTACCTCTGGGCTCCAACGCTGAAGGGGAACGGCCCGCTGATCAACTTTCTCGGGCTCTCGTCGTCCGTCGCGATCGCGGTCGGGATCTACCTGCACCGGCCGAAGGCACGGGCGGCTTGGTTTCTCTTCATCGTCGGCCAATTCCTCTTCTTCGCGGGCGATCTCTACACGTACAGCTACCCCAAGCTCTTCGGCGTCGAGGTCGAGTTCCCCTCGCTCGGCGATGCGATCTACCTGCTGGTCTATCCGGCCCTCGTCGGAGGACTGCTGCTCCTCGTCCGGCGGCGAAATACGCGCGGCGACCGCGCAGGCGTCATCGACTCACTCATCCTGACCGTCGGCATCGGCCTGCTCTCCTGGGTCTTCCTCGTCGCGCCGAACATCCATCTCTCGGGCCTCACGCCGCTCGAGAAGGCCGTATCCGCGGCCTATCCGCTCGGCGACATCCTGCTTCTCGCGGCGGCTATCAGGCTCGCAGTCGACCTCGGAAAGCGGGCCGCTTCCTTCTATCTCCTGATCGCGAGCATCGTCTCGCTGCTCGCAGTCGACTCGGCGTACAACTATGCCCTCCTCACCGGCGCTTACAACCATCAGCTGAGCTACGACATCGGCTGGATCGCCTACTACCTGCTCTGGGGCGCCGCGGCACTCCATCCCTCGATGCGCACGCTCGAGGAACCCGCGCTCGATTCGCGCACTCAGCTCACTCCGCTTCGGCTCATGCTCCTCGCCGGGGCGTGTTTGATCGCGCCGGGCATCCGCTTCTACCAGTCCTTCGGCGATACCGACCGGCTCGTTCTCATCGTGGCTTCGGGCGTGCTGTTCCTGCTCGTCGTGAGCCGGATGGCCGGCCTCGTCCGGCAGGAACGACGCGCGGCCTCGCGCGAGCTCGCCCTGCGCACCGCGGGCGTCGAGCTCGTGGCCGCCGCGGGCCGCGAGCAGGTGAACGAGGCCGCGATCTCCGCCGTCCTGGCGCTCGTCGAGCGGCCGACGGGCGTGCGGCTCATCCTCTTCGAAGGAGACGGCGCGATCGTCGCCGCCTCATCCCGGGCAGAGGGCGACTGGACGATCTCTAAGACCACCTCGGCATGGCTTCGGGAGAAGTCCGCTGGATCCACGCAGCGGCTCCCCCTGCCGAGGGTGCCCGAAGAGGTGCGCGAACAGCTTCGCCTCCAGGACGGGTACACCGCATTGCTCCTGCCGCTGTCCGTCCGCGACGAGGGCCGCGGATTGCTCCTCCTGACCTCGGACGAAGCCATCGCTCGCGAGCTCGTCGACTCACTCGAGTCTCTGGCCTCGCAGGTATCGCTCGCGGTCGAGGGCTCCTCGCTCGCCGAGGATCTGCATCGTCGCCAGAGCGAGGCCCGCTTCCGCTCGCTCGTCGCGCATTCGAGCGACCTGATCACCGTTCTGGACGCGCAGGGAATCGTGACCTACCAGAGCCCCTCGATTCAGCGTGTGCTCGGGTACCGCGCCGACGAGATCGAAGGGACCGAGTTCGCACCACTGCTGAAGAAGGCGGATCGCCCGCGACTCGAGCAGATCGTCGCCGGCGTCGGAGAGGCCTATGCGGGCGGCGGAGTGGAGACGCACGTGATCGAGTGCTCGCTCAGGCATCGCGACGGCACCTGGCTCCAGTTCGAGGTCCAGCACACGGACCTGCTCCAGGACGAGCACGTCCGCGGCGTGGTGCTGAACAGCCGCGACGTCAGCGAGCGGAAGGAGTTCGAGGACCAGCTCGCCCACCAGGCCTTCCACGATCCGGTCACGAGCCTCGCGAACCGAGCCCTGTTCGCCGACCGAGTGGACCACGCCATCAAGCGGTCGAGTCGGGGCGGCCCCGCCATCGGGGTCATGTTCATCGACCTCGACGACTTCAAGACCATCAACGACAGCCTCGGCCATGCGGCCGGCGACACGGTGCTCCAGGAAGTCGGGCGCCGCCTACAGGGCGCGGTTCGCCCCGGCGACACGGTCGCGCGGTTCGGGGGCGACGAGTTCGCCATCCTCCTCGACGGCGTGTCGGATTCCGGCGAGGCCGCCGACGTGGCGGGCCGGATCCTGACCGTCCTCGAGCTTCAGTACGAGATCGACGGCAAGCCCGTGTACCCCCGCGCGAGCGTTGGCATCTGCCTCACGGGCGACGGAGTGGCATCCACCGACGCCGAGGAGCTCCTCCGGAACGCCGACGTGGCGATGTACATGGCCAAGCGGGATAGCAAGGGCAGCTACCGCGTCTTCGAGCCCGCCATGCACGAGCGAGTCGTCGAGCGACTCGAGCTCCAGGCCGAGCTCCAGCGGGCGCTCGAGCTCGAGCAGCTCGTAGTCCACTACCAGCCCGTCGTTCGGCTCAACGAGCAGGCCGACTACGGCGTCGAGGCCCTTCTTCGCTGGATGCATCCCACCCGCGGCACGATCCCTCCGCTCCAGTTCATCCCGCTGGCGGAGGAAACGGGACAGATCGTCGCGATCGGGCGCTGGGTGCTGCTCGAGGCGTGCCGCCAGGCCGCCGTCCTCCACGAGCAGTTCCCGCGAACGCCACCGCTGACCATCAGCGTCAATCTCTCGGTCAAGCAGCTACAGTCCGAAACGATCATCGACGACGTCATCGATGCGCTCGAGGCGAGCGGCATCCCTCCCTCGGCGCTCGTTCTCGAGATCACCGAGTCGGTGATGATGGCCGACACGGACCTCGCCGTCGAGCGTCTGAACCAGCTGAAGGCGTTGGGCGTGCTCCTCGCGATGGACGACTTCGGGACCGGCTACTCCTCGCTCTCCTACCTGAGTCGCTTCCCGGTCGACATCCTCAAGATGGATCGGTCATTCCTCTCGCCAGAGCACGAGGAGTCTGGACTGATCGCGGCGATCATCGCCCTCGGCACGAGCCTCAGCCTCGACGTCGTCGCAGAAGGAATCGAGCTTCCGGAGCAGATCACATCGCTTCGCGACCTTGGTTGCGATCTCGGTCAGGGCTTCCTGTTCGCCAAGCCCATGAACCAGGAAGCTCTCGTCGAGTACCTCGTCAGCGGAGAACAGACGGCCGGCGAGCCTCGGTCGAATGCAGCATAGCCACGAGGCGCTCGACCGCCCGGGCGGCTTCTCCCGCGTCAATCTCCTAGCCCCGCTGCGTCACCGGGACTTCCGGCTCCTCTGGAGCGGGATGACGATCTCCCTGATCGGCGACGGCATTTTCCTGGTTGCGATGGCCTGGCAGGCCTACGAGCTCTGGAACGCCCCCGCCGCCCTCTCGCTTCTCGGAATCGGCATGACCATTCCGACGATCGCCTTTCTCCTGCCCGCCGGCGTGCTCAGCGACCGGCTCGACCGGCGGTCGTTGATGCTCTGCGCCGACCTCGGGAGGGCGCTCGTGCTGGCTGCCCTCGCCGTCCTGGCGCTCACGGGCCACCTCACCTTCTGGGAGCTCGTGCTCCTGGTGGCCCTCTACGGCGTGGGCACCGCGTTCTTCACGCCCGCGTTCGAAGCGATCGTGCCGGATCTCGTGCCGGCGGCCGACCTGGCAGCGGCCAACTCGCTCGACCAGTTCGTGCGCCCCATCACGCTTCGCCTGGCAGGGCCGGCGCTCGGTGGCGCGCTGGTCGCGGGAGTCGGCACGGGCGCAGCGTTTTCGGTCGATGCGCTTTCGTTTCTCGTCTCTGCCGGCGCCGTCTTCCTCATGCGCCCTCCCGCGCATCCTCGCTCGGAGCACGTCGAGTCGTCCGTCGGCGCCGTGAAGGAGGGTCTGCGCTTCGTGCGCAAGCGCGTCTGGCTGTGGGGAACGCTGGTCTCCGCGGCGATCGCCTATCTCGCCTTCATGGGGCCCGCAGAGGTGCTGCTGCCGTACGTCGTCAAGAACGAGCTGCACGCTTCGGCCGGCGACCTGGGCCTCGTCTTCGCGGCCGGCGGAATCGGAGCGATCGGCGCGGCGCTGTTCATGGGCCAGCGAGGACATCCACGGCGAGACGTGACTCTCATGTATGCGGTGTGGACGCTCGCGACGCTGGCTGTGGCGGGCTACGGACTGGCCACCGCGTCCTGGCAGCTGATGGTCGCGTGCCTGACGTTCAACGCGCTCGAGACAGCGGGCACCATCATCTGGGCGACGATCAAGCAACGGCACGTGCCGGCCTCGATGCTGGGCCGCGTTTCGAGCCTCGACTGGCTCATCTCGATCGGGCTCCTGCCCCTTTCATTCGCCCTCACAGCTCCGATCGCCGGGCTGATCGGCGTGCGCGCCACCCTCGTCGGGGCGGCCGTAATTGGCGGTGCCGTCACCCTCGGCGCTCTGTTTCTTCCCGGCATGCGCGACATCGAAGGCCAGGCAGCCGATGTCCACGGTGGTCCCCCTCAGCTCGATCCGGAGTTCCTCAGGCCACCCGCCCTGGTCGACCTGCAGCGGTAGCAACGCGAGTGGGAAGAATGCGAGGGCAGTCGGCGTTTTGATTAACCGCTTCGTCTGACGAAGCCCCTACCGATACTGGGCAAGGAGAGGCTCGGCGCCAGCCGGGCCTCTTCTCTGGTCCGAAAGGCGGGGAGGGGCGCCGGATCCTCGGTTTCCGCGCGCCCCTCCTCCGGAGAGGGGCGTCGTCACTGCCCGGTGTGATCCGGGCCGAACGCGTGGCTGCGGCACCCTCGCGTCCTGGACGACGCCTCAGTCCTCTCAATCGGCAAAAGCCGGCCAGGCGGCCTAACTCGTTCGGGTGATTAGCTCTCTGCCCCGGTGATGCCCTCCGCCTCGGCGAGGTTGCGTCCGATCCTGTGTGCGAGCCGTGGGAACGCGATGGTGATCGCGACGCCGAGCAGCAGCCAGCCGAGGATGTAGTAGGGGAACAGGTTGTAAGGGTGCGCCGGACCCCACACGTTCTTGTAAAGCGTGTAGACGAGCGCCGCGATCGCGAGGATCGGGACGATGACGCGCCACCGCGGTTCGCGTCTGCCCAGGTGAAGGAACTTCATGGCGCCGAGGTTGGTGACGATGTAGGCGACGAGCATGCTCAGCACGCCGAGCGTGCCCATGTAGAAGAAGGCGTTGACCGAAGTGGTGCCGTTGATGCGCAGGGCGACGCCGACGACGATGGCGAAGATCATCACGACGACGAGCGCGTTCGCGGGCGCCCCGGTGCGCCGCGACGCGGCGCCCAGTCGCGTCGTCAGGAAGCCGTCCCGCCCGAGAGCGAAGAGCAGGCGGGAGGCGCCGACGGCGCAGCCGAGCCCGCTCGCGAAGGCGCTCATCATGGCGCCGAAGTTGATCGCGTCCGCCATGCCGTTCCCGATGTAGGTCTTCGAGAGGTCGTCGAGAGGGCCGGATGAGCCCGAGAATGCCTTGATGCCGGCGTCATCGAGCCCGAAGCCGAGCGACTGCGCCAGCATGACGATCGTGTAGAAGACCCCGCAGAAGCCGACGGCGACTGCGATCGCGAGCGGAACGTTGCGGCGAGGGTTGTTCGTCTCCTCCCCGAGCGAGGCCGCACCTTCGAACCCGCCGAAGGAGAGCAGGCCGAACATCGACGCGAAGGCGATCGTCCCGATGGACGTACCGCTCTCGGGAACGAACGGCTTGAGCGTGAAGTCCTGACCGTTCGGTGCGGTGCCTCCAATCACCTTCACGTAGATGACGATGATCAGGATCGTGACGAGCGCGACGGAGATGAACTCCATGCTCAGGAGCCCGCGCGTCACGGCGCGGATGTCGTTGTAGGCGAAGAACCCGAGGAGCGCCGCGGCGACGAGGGAGATGATCACCCAGTCCGGGTTGTCCCAGATCCCGATGCCACTGAAGAAGGTCTCCCCGAAGAGCCCGATCTCGGCGAAGTTCGCGGCGAGGAAGCACATGTAGGTCGCGAGCAACGCCCAGCAGGCGAAGAAGCCCGCGCGCGGCCCGACGGTGACGCCGACAAGCGCGTAGGCCGAGC
>Ga0307277_10000030_pt1 | contig 41749 bp, 43 predicted proteins | sample ER_DNA_116_FD_194473 | JGI IMG/M metagenome (GOLD analysis project Ga0307277, IMG submission 194473) | Bulk soil microbial communities from the East River watershed near Crested Butte, Colorado, United States - ER_DNA_116 | ecosystem: Environmental > Terrestrial > Soil > Floodplain | place...
GCGCGGGACGACCAGGTCCCAGGCGCCGGATCCTGCCAGGTCGAACGGCGCGCTCTTGTCCGAGCGGATGCCGAGCTCGGATGCGCTCGCGGTGACAGCCGGCGGCCGGCTGTCCGACGAGGTGCCACCCAGGTTCCAGGTCGTGCCGTCGGCCGTGGTGACGTGGAGGTCTCCGCACTCCTGCTCGACGGAGATCCGGGCCGGAGAATCAAGGACCGCGCCCGTGTCCCCGAACGCGGTCCCGTGGTCGCGATCGCCCGTGCAGATCCCGGGAACGAACGTCCCCGACCCAACCGCGACGCCGAGGATCGTGCCGAGGATGACGACGGCGATCAATCCGCCGATCGCGGCCCCCGGCCGCCCGGCGAGGATGATCGAGAGGCCGACCCCGATGAGGATCAGCGGCCAGAGGCTCCACGCCCGCCGGACCGCCTCATCCGGGACGAGTCCCTGGCGGACGGCGAGGATGGTGACGCCGACCGTGACGAGAAAGATCCCGAACCCGATCAGCCGCCGGTCGATCCGCATCTGCTCCCCGCTCCGCTCCCTCGACGGGAACCGTACACGACTGTGCTAGCCTCCGGCCCGACGGCTCGTTCCCCGTGACGGTGGGGGCGGAGGTGGTGATGCGACTGAGCGAATGGCGGTCGAAGGCCCCTGTCCGGGACGCCGGCGGACCAAAGGTCGCCGCGGTGGTGGACGCGGTGATCGACGCGCTCGGGGCCGAGCGCGACCCCCATTGCTGGGTCGCCTGGGGGGAGGAGCCGTCCCATCGCTACACGATCTTGATCCCGACCGGACCCGGGCTGATCGTCTCCTTCGTCCGCGTCAGCGTGCCGGGTGAGGGTCCGCGCGCCACGACGAAGATGATCCGCTGGAGCCGGGTGTCGATCGGCGAGCTCACCGTCGAGACCCAGGCGGGCCATCGGCTTCTCAGCTTCCAGGTCGAGGGACAGGTCCTTCGTGGTGCCGACGAGGAGGCCGACCGCGTGGCCGCCTTCGCGCTCCGGGTCATCACGGCCATCGACGGCCGACCGATTCCGCCGGAGATCGAAAAGAAGGGACGAGGGGCGATCTCCACGGCGAAGGTGTCCGGGCGCTCGGCTGCGGCCCCGGGCGGCGCGTCGAAGCGCGCGGGCCTGGGCATCGCTGCCCGCACGCCCGCGGCCCCGAAGGCGGCCGCCTCGACCGGACGCCGGACCGGGAATCCATCCGCTGGCACAGCCCGGTCGGCCGGGGGACCAGGACGCTGATCCGGGCGATCGTCTTCGATCTGGACGGCGTCCTCGTCGACTCCGAGATCTGGTGGGACGAGGTCCGCCAGCAGTTCGCCGCCGCCAATGGCCGCCCGTGGACCGAGGAGGACCGCCACGCGGTGATGGGTTCCAACTCCCGCCAGTGGTCCGAGACGATGCGCCGTCGCCTCCGTCTGGATCTCGATCGTGAGCAGATCGAGCGGGCGGTCGTCGACGCGATGGTCGAGCGCTATCGACGCGAGGGCGCACCGGCGATCGACGGTGCGGTCGATACGGTCCGTCGGCTGGCCGCCGAGTGGCCCCTGGCGCTAGCGTCCTCGTCGCATCCGCGGGTCATCGACGCCGCCCTGCAGGGCACCGGGTTGGCCGATGCCTTCCGGGCCGTCGTCTCGTCCGACGAGGTCGAGCACGGCAAGCCGGCTCCTGACGTCTTTCTCGAGGCGGCTCGTCGTCTGGGGGCGGACCCGTCCGACGTCATCGTCGTCGAGGATTCCCTCAACGGCCTGAAGGCCGCCCGGGCGGCGGGGATGACCGCGGTCCTCGTACCGAATCGATCGATCCCGCCGCCTCCGGGCGCGGGCGACGAAGCGGACGTCGTCCTCGACCGGATCGGCGACCTCGATCCGGCGGCCATCGATCGCGACCTCGAGGGTCGTGGTCCTGCTCCGCGCGGGCCGGCGACCGCGACGCGGACCCGGTCATGACCGCCGTTCCGAAGGGCCGAAGCGGAGCATCGACGCTCCATCCCCTCCGACGCCTGGCGCGGGCGTGGATCAGCCGGATCGCGTCGTGGCTCCTGATCCGGGCCTATCTCCGGCCGCGCCTGGTCGATCGATCATTACTGCCGAAGGGCCCCGCGATCTATTGCTTCAACCATCTCAACTGGTCGGACCCGTTCATCCTGATGGGAACGCTGCCGATGCGACCCCGCCTCACTTTCTTCGGGCCGAAGGAGGAGGACATGACGGTTGGCGGCCGCAACCGGCTGATGAGCTGGACGGGCGCCACGATCCCGTACCGGCCGGGCAAGAACGACCTCCTCGAGGCGACGCGCCGGGTCGTCGCCGCCCTCAAGGCCGGCGGCGTCGTCGCGGTCGCCGGGGAGGGGAGGATCCAGCCGTTCGAGTCGACGGTCGGCCCCCTGAGCGAGGGTCCGGCGTATTTCGCGCTGCGCGCGGGCGTCCCGATGGTCCCGATCGCGATCAGCGGCACGAGCTGGCTGTGTCTCGGCCGTCGGATCCAGGTCCGCGTCGGCCAGCCGCTCGAGGTCACCGGGCGGCCGACCCGCGACGCCGTCGGCGCGCTGACCGAACGCTGCTGGCAGGCGCTCGAGGCGATGGTCGCGGCCGAGCCGGAGCACGCTCCGCCCGGTCGCTTCGGGCGGCGCGTGACCGAGCTGTTCAACGACTGGCCGGAGGGCGACCGGGGGGCCGCCGAGGCCGCGTGACGGGCTCGCCGGGCCGAGATCGCGGTACCGGACGAGGGGCATGGCAGCGCCCACCCGATGCAGGGCGCCGCGGGCGACTGAGGCGGGTCCATCGGGCCGCGAGCGACTGGCAGGCGGCGGACTTCTGCCATACTGCGCCCGATCCAGGAGGGCAAAGCCGTGGCTTCGACCGGCCTGTCGGCCGATCCGATCGAGTACCGCAAGCGTCTGGCCGACCAGAGTGACGATCAGATCGACGCCTGGGCGGCCGAGCTGATGCGCGACGTCGTGATCCGGCGCGGAATCGTCAAGGTCGTCGAGGACTTCCGCCGGGCGACTCGCCTCGATGAGAGCGGTTTCGAACGGGTGTTCGCATCCGGTGGCGGTCCGCCCGCTGCCGTGGGCCACGATCGGGACGGCCGTCTCGTCGTCCCGACGATCACGCTCTTCGCGCTCGTCCCGGGGATCCGCTCTCAGGTCGCCGACGGGCGCGATCGGCTGATCGAATACCTGGTCGCGAACTTCGCCGAGCTCGTCTACGTCTGAGGCCGGCCTGCGTCTCTCGGCCCGGATCATCGGGGCGATCCGGCTGACCCATCCGTTCCCGTCGATCCTCGACGGCCTCGTCACGGGGAGCGTCGCGGCCCTCGCCGGTGCCGACGTCCCAACCGCGGTCCGGCTCGGTCTCGCGATGACCGCGCTCCAGCTCGGGATCGGTGCCGTGAATGACGTCGTCGATGCCCCGCATGATGCCGGGCACAAAGCAGGCAAGCCGATCCCGGCCGGCCTCGTGACGCCACGCATCGGCCGGCTGGTCGCCCTCGCCGCATTCACTCTCGGGCTCGCCCTCGCGGCGCCCAGTGGCCCGATCGCGATCGGCCTCGCCGCTGCCGTCATCGCGATCGGCCTCGCCTATGACCTGCGGCTCAAAGGCACGGCCTGGTCGTGGCTTCCCTTCGCGGTCGGCATCCCATTGCTGCCCGTCTTCGGCTGGGCCGGCGCGACGGGCGGTCTCGCCCCGATGTTCGCCATCCTCCTACCGGCGGCGGTCGCCGGCGGCGCGGCGCTTGCGATCGCCAATGGCCTGGTCGACGTCGATCGCGACCGAGCCGCGGGGGTGTCGTCGGTGGCGGTGGCGCTCGGGGAGGGGAGCGCCCGGGCCATCGGCATCGCCCTCCTGGTCGCGATCGCCGTCGCGGCAGGTGGGTCAGTGGCGGCGCTGGACCGGGGCGGGCCGGCCACTCTGGTCGTGGGCGTCATCGGCTGCGTGCCGATCGTGGCCGCGTGGCTCGCCCGACCGGCGGATCCACGTCGTCGGGAGATGGCCTGGAGAGCGGAGGCCGTGGGGCTCGGTCTCCTGGCGGTCGCCTGGATCGAGGTCGTCGCGCGGTGAGACATTTCAAGGACGTTGCAAGGCGATCCGGCCCCTAACCGATCAACGACCTAAGTCGTTACTCGAGGCGACATCCCCAACCCCAGAGAGGTGCGTCCAATCGTGACCAGTGTTTCCCGTCGCATCCGTAGCCTCCTCGTTGCCCTGGCGGTCCTCGCCATCTCGGCAGGCGTCGTCGTCGCCGGTCGAACAGCCATCTCGACCCCGCCTCGATCCGATCAAGTCACGCAAGCCGAGTCCAGCGAAGCGCCCGAAACCGAGGCGAGCGAGGCCCCCGATGCAAGCGAGGCGCCCGAGGCCAGCGAGGCCCCGGACGCGAGCGAGGCCGCCGAGGGCAGTGAAGCCCCCGAGGCGAGTGGCGCCGCGGTGCACCCCGACAACCATGGCCTGCTCGTGTCGCAGGCAGCGCAGGGCCCCACGCCGAGTGGCTTCGACAACCACGGCCTGTACGTCCGGACGATCGCCCAGGCCAACGCCGGGCACGCCGACTCGGCCTCGGCCGGAGCCCGGAGCAAGACGAAGCACTGACCGACGGCGGGTCGAACCGTCGGGCCCGTCGTCCCCAACCACCTGAGAAGCCGGCGTCCCCAGACGCCGGCTTCTTGCTGTCCGGTTCTCGGCTCCCGGCGGCGCGTCGCGGGGGCCGGTCGGCTCAGTCGCTGTCGCTACTCCTCACGAGCGCGATCGCGTTCTCGAGCTTGAGCTTGGCGATTGTCAGGTACTTGGCGAGGTTCGCCCGGTCCACCTCGGAGATGCCGCGAACGACATCCGGCGCCCGGAGGACGGATACGAGATCCTCGACTGCGTCCGACAGCTGATGGCGAGCCGAGACCAGCGAGTCATCGCCCAGCGCCGGTTGGATCCGACCCGGTGACGCCCACTCGGGCTCGTCTGGAGCGACGGAGCCATTCGTGTCCATTCGGTCCTCGATCGCGTCGGCGAGCGGCATGCCGTCGTCGACGACCACGCGGGGACGGCGACCCTCGATCTTCTCCCGGAGCTTGACGAGTGACAGCTCACCGGCGGCGACCTGTCCCGCGAGACGCCGGCGTTTCTTCGGGTCGTCGACCTTCAGAAGCTCATACGCGTGCGAGAGGGTGTCTTTGCGCAAGGACACCAGCTCCCGGATCTCCTCGGGGGCATCGGCCAGTCGGAGACGGTTCTCCAGGTAGCCCTTGTCCTTGCCGAGCTTGTCGGCGAGCTTCCGGATGCTGTAGCCGTGCTCGTGGATCATCCGGTCATACATCGTCGCCTCCTCGAGCGGGGAGAGGTCTTCCCGCTGGAGGTTCTCGATGATCGCGATCTCGAGCGCCGTGTCGTCATCGATCTCCTCGACGAGCGCGTGGAGCATCGTCAGGCCGGCGAGCTTCGACGCCCGCCAGCGACGTTCGCCGGCGACGAGCTGATAGCGGTTCTCGCCGAGTGGCCGGACGAGGATCGGCTGGAGGACGCCATGCTCGCGGATCGAGCTCGCCAGCTCCTCGAGAGCGGCCTCGTCGAAGATCGTCCGCGGTTGGTTCGGGTTCGGCTCGATCCGGTCGAGCGCGATCGACTTGACGCCAACGCTGCGGCCGGAATGCTCCGAGCTGAGCAGGGAGATGATCGACGGAGAAAGCTCGCGATCCTCGGATAGCCGTCGAGCGGCGACGGCGCGGAAGTCAGGCCTGGCCAAGGTCGATCACCTCCCGGGCGAGATCGCGATAGGTTCGAGCGGCTTCCGACGTCCCGGCATACGACGTGATTGGCCGCCCGGCCAGGGGCGCCTCGCCGAGTTTGACCGTGTTCCTCACGATGCTGCTGAAGACGTGCTGGTCGCCGATCACGCGAAGCTCGTCCAGCATGTCGCGCGCGAGGTTTGTTCGGCTGTCGTAGAACGTCGGCAGGAGGCCGAGGATCCGAAGGTCGCGGTTTAGCTTCATCCGGATCATGTTGATGACCTTGACCAGGTTGTTCAGCCCCTTCATCGCGTAGTACTGCGTCTGGACTGGGATGATCACGCTGTTCGCGGCGACCAGGCCGTTGACGGTGAGCAGACCCAGGTTCGGCGGGCAGTCGATGAGGACGTAGTCGTAGACGCCAACCTGTCCCTCGAGCGCATCACGCAGGACCTGCTCTCGTCCGAGTGCCGTGAAGAGCTCGCCCTCGGTGCTGGCGAGGTCGATGTTGGCTGGCGCGATGTCGATACCGGCGCCCTCGGTCGGACGGACGACGTCGGTCAAGGTGGCTCGACCGTCAGCAAGGACATCGGCCATCGACTTGTCGACCGTGTTGAGGTTGATGCCCAGACCGGCCGTCAGGTTGGCCTGCGGATCCATGTCGATGCACAGAATCCGATAGCCCTCCTCCTCGAGCGCCCCGGCAAGATTGATCGCTGTGGTCGTCTTGCCTACGCCACCTTTCTGATTCGCAATCGCGATCACCTGGGTCACCGGGGCATCACCTCGAAATCTGATCGGCGTCGGGACGGTCGACGCGGCGCGGGGAAGGAGGTCATGCTACCCCAGCGGCTCGGTGGGCGAGCGATGAGGTTATCCACAGATCCGGCGAGTTGTTCACCGATTCTGTGGATAGATCGGACGGCTATCATGGCCCCTCTGTCCTTGCGCAAAGACACCCGATGACCGGATGGAGGGCCCGTTGTCAACCGATCTCGACCGCTCGGCGCGCCTCCGCGAGATGCGCGACCGGGCCCATCTCGGTGGTGGCCAGGTGCGAATCGATCAGCAGCACGCCCGCGGAAAGCTCACCGCGCGCGAGCGTCTCGAGCTGCTCCTCGACCCGGATTCGTTCGTCGAGATCGACGCGTTTGTCACGGCACGCGGCGCGGACAACGAACCCGACGCAATTCTCGGCGACGGCGTCGTCACCGGTCACGGCACGATCGACGGTCGGAACGTTTTCGTTTTCAGCCAGGACTTCACGGTCTTCGGCGGATCGCTGTCCGAGGCATACGCGGCCAAGATCTGCAAGGTCATGGATCTCGCGATGAAGGTCGGCGCGCCGATCGTCGGCCTGAACGACTCCGGCGGAGCGAGGATCCAGGAAGGGGTCGTCTCCCTAGGAGGCTACGCCGACATCTTCCTCCGCAACACGCTCGCATCCGGGGTCGTGCCACAGCTTTCGATCATCCTCGGGCCGTGTGCCGGCGGAGCCGTGTACTCGCCGGCGATCACTGACTTCACGATCATGGTCGAGGGGACGAGCTACATGTTCGTGACCGGACCCAATGTCGTGAAGGCCGTCACGCACGAGGATGTCGACGCCGAGCGGCTCGGCGGCGCATCGACCCACACGACGATCAGCGGCGTCGCCCACATCGCGGCCGCCGATGAGGCGGAGGCGTTGAGCACCGCGCGCCGGATCCTCGCCTTCCTCCCGCAGAACAACCTCGGCGATGCGCCGCGCATCGTCAGCGACGATCCAATCGATCGACGGGACGCGGCTCTCGACACGATCGTCCCCGACGATCCCGCGCGGCCGTACGACATGCACGACGTCATCGGACGAATCGTCGACGACAGCGCGTTCCTCGAGATCCAGCCGGGCTGGGCACAGAACATCATCGTCGGCTTTGGCCGACTCAACGGTCGCAGCGTCGGCATCGTCGCGCAGCAGCCGGCGGTTCTCGCGGGCGCGCTCGACATCGATGCGTCGACGAAGGCGGCCCGATTCGTCCGGACATGCGACTGCTTCAACATCCCGCTCATCACGTTCGTCGACGTCCCGGGATTCCTGCCGGGTGTCGGGCAGGAGCACGGCGGCATCATCCGTCATGGCGCGAAGCTCCTCTTCGCGTATTGCGAGGCAACGGTGCCAAAGCTGACGGTGATCACTCGCAAGGCATATGGCGGCGCCTACGACGTCATGAGCAGCAAGCACATTCGCGGCGACATGAACCTCGCGTGGCCGACGGCGGAGATCGCGGTCATGGGGCCGGAGGGCGCGGTCAACGTCATCTACCGCGACCAGATCGAGAATGCAGCGGACCCGGCGGGTGAGCGGGCGAGACTCGTCACGGAATACCAGGAGCGGTTCGCAAGCCCGTACATTGCCGCGGCCCGCGGGTACATCGACGACGTGATCCTGCCGTCGGAGACGCGGCCGCGTCTGATCGCCGCGCTGGAGCTCCTCGCCGACAAGCACGAGACGAACCCGCCGAAGAAGCACGGGAACATCCCCCTGTGACGGCGGTCGCCCCGGTGTCTTTGCGCAAAGACGGGGCGGACGATCGACCGTTCGAACGCGTCCTCATCGCGAACCGCGGCGAGATCGCCGTCCGCATCATCCGCGCCTGCCGAGAGCTCGGGATCGAGAGTGTCGCCGTCCACAGTGACGCGGACGTCCACGCGGCGCACGTCCGGATGGCCGATGTCGCGGTGCGGCTCGGCCCGGCGCCACCGGCCGAGAGCTACCTCCGTGGCGACGCGATCGTCGCGGCCGCCCGGGACACGGGAGCCGATGCGATCCATCCCGGATACGGCTTCCTCGCGGAGCGGGCGGCGTTTGCCCGGGCGGTCGAGGAGGCGGGCATCGTTTTCGTGGGGCCGTCGAGCGCCACGATCGCGGCGCTGGGGGACAAGCTGGCCGCGCGTCGATCCGCCACGGCCGCCGGCGTCGCGGTCGTGCCCGGGACGCTCGAGCCGGCCGCCGTGGACCGAGCGGACGCGGTCGATGCGATCGTCGAGGAAGCCACCCGGATCGGCTTCCCGCTCCTCGTCAAGGCGGCGGCCGGTGGCGGCGGTCGCGGGATGCGACGCGTCGCATCGGCGCTGGAGCTCCCGGGCGCGCTGGCTGCGGCCTCCGCAGAGGCGTCGTCGACGTTCGGCGACGCGACGGTCTACCTGGAGCTGGAGATCCTGCCGGCACGCCACATCGAGGTTCAGCTCCTCGGCGATCGCGAGGGCACGATCGTGGCCCTCGGGGAGCGCGATTGCTCGCTCCAGCGTCGCCACCAGAAGCTCCTCGAGGAGTCACCAGCGCCGGGCCTCGCGGCCGACGAGCGGCGCGAGCTGCACGCGACCGCGATCCGGGCGGCCCGGGCGGCCGGCCTCGAGAACGCGGCCACGGCCGAGTTCCTGTTCGATGCCGATCGCCGCTTCTGGTTCCTCGAGGTCAACACCCGGCTCCAGGTCGAACACGGCGTGACCGAGCTCGTCGCCGACGTCGACATCGTCCGCGAGCAGCTGTTCATCGCCGCCGGACGGCCCCTGTCGAACCGGATGCGAACCGCTGCCGACCGAGCGGCCGCCCCTGAGCGTCACGCGATCCAGATCCGGCTTTCAGCCGAGGATCCCGCCCGAGACTTCGCCCCCACGCCGGGCCGCATCGGCCGATGGCAGATGCCGGCCGGCCCCGGCATCCGGGTCGACACCGCGATGACGGCCGGCGACCGAATCCCGCCCGACTACGACCCCCTGATCGCCAAGATCCTCGTCGTCGACGCCGATCGGCGGTCGGCTATCGGGCGACTCGGTCGGGCGCTCGACGAGACCGTGGTCACGGGGATCCAGACGACGCTGCCGTTCCATCGGGCGATCGTCGCCGACCCTGGCTTCCGTGAGGGCGCCCTCTCGATCGACTGGGTGGACGAGCACTGGGCCGAGCTGCTCCGGCCCGCCCGGGCGGTCGCCCTCGACGCGGCCAGCCTGGCGGCCGCCGACCACCTGGCCGGGGGATCGGCGAAGCGGGGCGAGAGCGCGAGCGCCAGACCCGCCACGCCAGCGTCCGTCGCCAGATCGGCGTGGGTCCAGGCCGGCCGGATCGCCGCCCGCCGGCGGTGGCCGCGATGACCGGGGCGGCACGTCGCTTCCGGCTTGCGCTTGCCCCCGGCGCCGAGCCGGCCGATGAGCCACGGGACGTCGAGCTCGGGTCGGACGGCGAGATCGTCGCGCGAATCGACGGCGAGACCGTCGTGGTGCGGGGGAGGGACGGTATCGACCGGACGGCCATCATCGGCATCTCCCGGCGGATGGCAACGGGCGTCGTTCGTGCCGAGGTCGTCGTCGACGGCTGGCGCTTCGAGCTCGACGTCGAGGACGCGGACCGGGCCACGCTCCGCCGCCGGGCCACCCGGGCCGTCGATGCCGATCCGGCAAGCGGGCCGGCCGAGATCCGCGCGATCATCTCCGGACGGGTTGCCGCGGTCCGCGTCACCGCCGGGGATCCCGTCGAGGCCGGCCAGACGCTCCTGGTCGTGGAGGCGATGAAGATGCAGAACGAGCTCCGCGCCGCCCGAGCGGGCACCGTCGAGCGGGTCGCCGTGGGCGAAGGCGACACGATCGACACAGGCGACCTCCTCGTGGTCGTTCGATGACCGATCGCCCGGAGGGACGCGCCGCCGACGACGACCCGCGCGAAGCGATGGAGCGCTGGCGGTCGACGACCCGGGCCCGCGCCGTCCGGTCCGCTCCGGAGCGCCGGGAGGGGTTCGAGACCAGCTCCGGCCTGGAGATCGCGGACCTCTATACCGCCGCCGACCTCGAGCTCGCCGGGTTCGACCCGGACCGCGACCTCGGGCTGCCGGGCGAGCCGCCCTTCACGCGGGGCGTCCAGGCCACGATGTACCGGAGCCGGTTCTGGACGATGCGCCAGTACGCGGGCTTCGCGACGGCCGAGGAGACCAACCATCGGTTCCGCTACCTCCTCGAGCACGGTCAGACCGGGTTGTCGGTCGCCTTCGACCTACCGACGCAGATGGGCTTCGACTCGGACGCACCGGAGGCGGAGGGGGAGGTCGGGCGGACCGGCGTGCCGATCTCCAGCCTGGCGGACATGGAGGTCCTCCTCGACGGGCTGCCGCTCGACGAGGTGAGCACGTCGATGACTATCAACTCGACGGCGCCGATCCTCCTTGCGTTGTACGTCGCCGCGGCCGAGAAGCAGGGCGTCGCCCGGGACCGGATCGCGGGCACGACCCAGAACGACATCCTGAAGGAGTACATCGCCCGGGGAACATGGATCTACCCACCCGCATTTTCCATGCGGCTCGTCACCGACATCTTCGAGTTCTGCGCACGCGACCTGCCGCGCTGGAACACCGTCTCGATCTCGGGCTACCACATGCGCGAGGCCGGCGCGACGGCGGCCCAGGAACTCGCCTTCACCCTTGCCGACGCCATCGCCTACTGCGAGGCCGCGGTCAGCCGCGGGCTCGCGATCGACGACTTCGCGCCGCGCCTGAGCTTCTTCTTCGCCGCCTGGTCGGAGCTGTTCGAGGAGGTCGCGAAGTTCCGGGCGGCGCGCCGGATGTGGGCCCGGATCGTGCGTGATCGCTTCGGCGCATCGAACGAACGTTCGATGGCGTGCCGGTTCCACGTCCAGACCGCCGGCTCGTCGCTGACGGCCCAGTCGATCGACAATAACGTCGTCCGGACGACGGTCCAGGCGCTCGCCGCCATCCTCGGCGGCGCTCAGAGTCTCCACACGAACGCCAGGGACGAGGCCCTCGCCCTGCCGACCGAGGCGTCAGTCCGGCTGGCGCTCCGGACCCAGCAGATCCTGGCCCACGAGAGCGGCGTGACCGAAACCCCCGATCCGCTCGCGGGATCCTACTTCGTCGAGACCCTCACAACCCAGCTCGAGACGGCCGCGCAGGCGTACCTCGACGAGATCGACGCGATGGGCGGCACGCTCGCCGCGATCGAGGGCGGCTTCCAGCAGCGCCAGATCCAGGAGTCCGCCTATCGGGTCCAGCAGGCGATCGAGCATGGCGACCTCGTCGTCGTCGGCGTCAACCGGTTCCGGGACGATGGGGCAGGGGAGGCCGTCCAACCGATCCAGCGGATCGATCCGGACGGCGAGCGCCGCCAGATCGAGCGCGTCCGCCGGGTCCGGGCCGAACGGGACGCCGCGGCCTGGGCCGCGTCCCTCGACCGTCTCGAGGCCGGCGCCCGCGGCGGCACCAACCTCCTGCCGCCGATCATCGAGGCGGTCAATGCCTACGCCACGGTCGGCGAGATCAGCGACCGGTTGCGGTCGTCGTTCGGCGTCCACCGCGAGCTGATCACCGTCTGAGGAGCGCCCGATGCCCGTCTCCCGATCGGCTGCCCGCGTACCGGACCGGATCCGTGGCCTCGGCAAGGTCCACCATGTCGCATTGATCGTCCGCTCGATCGACGATGCCCTCGGCTTCTGGCGCGACCTCCTCGGTCTCGAGCTCGAGACCGTGACGGACATCGCCGCCGACGGCGTCCGGATCGCCTTCCTCACGGTCGGGGAATCGAAGGTCGAGCTCGTCGAGCCGACCGACGACGCGACGGGCGTCGCCCGGTTTCTCGCCGCGAAGGGCGAGGGCTTCCATCACGTCTGCTTCGAGGTCGAAAACCTCGCCGAGACTCTGCTCCGGCTCGAAATCGACGGCCTCGAGCTGATCGACAGCTCGCCACGGCATGGAGCAGAAGGACCGGTCGCGTTCATCCACCCGCGGTCGTGCCACGGCGTCCTCGTGGAGCTGATCGAGGCGCCGGCCGGTCCCGCCTGGCGGAGCCTCGGCTATCCGGGCGCCTGAGCTGCCGGTCGCCGCCCGGTCAACAGGAAGACGGGAAAACCGCCGCCCTCGGCTTCCTCGTCGATCACGGTCGCCGTCCGCGTGGCGACGTCGACGAAGCCCACCGATTGGGCCAGCTTCACGACAGCGGCCCGGTCGAACCCGCGGTGATGGATCCCCTCCGCGTCCGCCGAATGGAACGAGCCATCCTCCGTATCGAGATCGGCCAGGGCGATCCGGCCGCCGGGCACGAGCAGCTCGCGGATCGCGGTGAGGGCCGCCGCCGTGTCCTCGAGATGGTGGAGGACGAGCAGCGACACCGCGACGTCGAAGGGATCGGCCGGGGGCGGGTCCACGAGAAGGTCGTGCCGGGCGGCGCTGACCGAGCGCAGATCCGACGCCGCCAGCTTCTCGGTCGCGACCTCGATCATCCCCGCCGACGGGTCGAGCAGAACGACTTCGCCGACGTCGTCGACCAGGGCAAGACCGAGCAGCCCGGTCCCGGCGCCGACGTCGACGAGGCGGTCCGTCGGGCCGAGCGGGACCGCGTCCTCGATCGCCGCGGCGACCCGGGCGGCCCGGGAGATTCGTTCCGGCGTATCCCACTCACGCGCCCGCTCGTCGAAGGTGGCCATCGTCGTTCCTCAGAGGGACCAGGCGAAGAGGACGTCGGAGGAGTGATCGGCGGCGCGGGCGAACTGGACGATGTCGCCGGCGAGCTGCCGGATCCACGGCTTCTCCTCACGGGGCAGGAAGCCGAGCTCCTCCTCGATCAGGTCGACCCAGCGACCGGCGATCGCGTCGAGGTGGTGATCCGCCAGCCTGGCGATCGCATCGATCCAGGCCGGGTCGACCCGCTCGATGACCCGATCGCCGGCCTCGCCGGGCCCGTCCAGCTCGCGGCGGGCATCGAGGAAGTCCGATGGGCCGTCGCTGCCCGTCACGTTCCGGATCGCCTCGGCGAACAAGTCCAGCCAGGTCGGGTCCAGCCCGCCGCCGAGAGAGATGTGGGCGTCGAACCGGCCGTGATCGTCGAACCCCGCCCAGTCCTCGACCGAGATCGCGAGCAGAATCTCCCGCTCATCGCCGGCGATGAGATCCATGAGGGCGCCCATCGGTCGCGCTCGTCCCGTCAGCCGCGGTAGCCGGCGTCGCGGAGCAGCTGCGGGAGCTCGGTCGGCGACCCCGCGACGCGGAACCCGGCCGCCTCGAGGGCCGCCACCTTCGAGGCCGCCGTCCCGGCGCCGCCGGAGATGATCGCCCCGGCGTGGCCCATCCGCTTGCCCTCCGGCGCCGTGCGACCGGCGATGAAGGCGGCCTTCGGAACGTCCCGGAGGTGCTCGGCGGCCCAGGCGGCGGCGGTCTCCTCGGCCGTGCCGCCGATCTCGCCGATCAGCACGACGGCCTCGGTCTCGTCATCGGCCGCGAAGAGCTGGAGCACCTCGAGGAACGTCGTGCCGATGACCGGATCCCCGCCGATCCCGACGCACGTCGACTGGCCGATCCCCGCGTCGGTCATCGCCTGGACGGCCTCGTAGGTGAGGGTGCCGGAACGCGAGACGACCCCGACCCGCCCCTCGCGGTGGACGGATCCGGGGATGATGCCGACCTTCGCCCGGCCGGGCGACGTGGCCCCCGGGCAGTTCGGGCCGATGAGGAGGGCACCGGCCGCCCGGACCTTCTCGACGACCGGGATCATGTCGAGGGCGGGGATTCCCTCGGTGATGCAGAAGATCGTCCGGATCCCGGCGGCTGCCGCCTCCATCACCGCGTCCGGGGCGCCCGCGGCGGGCACGAAGATGCAGGACGTGTCCGCGCCCGTTTCCCGGACCGCGTCGGCGACGGTGTCGAACACGGGCACACGCCCGTCGAGCGCGGTTTGCCCGCCCTTGCCAGGCGTCATCCCCGCGACGACCTGGGTTCCGTACGCGAGCATGGCCTGGCCGTGGAATGAGCCCTCGCGCCCGGTCAGGCCATGGACGACGACGCGGCTGCCCCGGTCGATCAGGATGCTCATGCGACCGCGCTCCTGGACGCGGCCACCGCCCGCTCCGCCGCCTCGTCGAGCGTGGCGGCGGTCTCGAAGCGCGCCTCGCGGAGGAGCACGGCTGCCTCCTCGGCGTTCGTCCCGACGATCCGAACGACCATCGGCACGTCGCGCTCCTGCTGCTCGCGCGCCGCGATCAGGCCCCGGGCGACCTCGTCGCCGCGGGTGATGCCCCCGAAGATGTTCACGAGGATCGCGTTCACCTTCGGGTCGGCGAGGATCAGGCGCATCGCCGCGGCGACCTTCTCGGCCCGGGCGCCACCGCCGATGTCGAGGAAGTTCGCCGGCTCGCCGCCGGCCCGCTTCACGAGATCCATCGTCGTCATCGCGAGCCCGGCGCCGTTGACCATGCAGCCGATGGTGCCGTCGAGCTTGATGAAGGTCAGGCCCGCCTCGCGCGCCTCGCGATCGGCGGGGTCCTCCTCGTCGGGATCGCGGAGCTCCTCGAGCCCGGGGTGGCGAGACAGGGCGGAGTCGTCGAGGGTGACCTTCGCGTCGAGACACTGCAAGCGCTGGCTGACCTGGCCGTCGGGATCGGTCTCGTTGACGATCGCCAGCGGGTTGATCTCGACGAGATCGGCGTCGTACGCCTGCATCGTCCGGACGAGACCGGTCGCGATTGCGACCGCGTCCTTGAGGTGCGCGCCGAGCCCGAGCCGGAACGCCATCTGGCGCGCCTGGAAGGGGAGGAGCCCGAGGAGGGGGTCGGCCTCGATCGTGACGATCGCATCGGGCCGGTCGACGGCGATCTGCTCGATCTCGACCCCGCCTTCGGCCGAGCCCACGAGGATGATCCGGCGGCGCGCCCGATCGAGGACGGCCGACAGGTAGAACTCCTTCACGATGTCGGCGGCGGGCCCGACGAGGACCTTCCGCACCGGCATCCCCTTGATCTCGAGCTCGAGGATCGACCGGGCGGCGACCTCGGCCTGATCGGCGGATCGCGCGATCTTCACGCCGCCGGCCTTGCCGCGCCCGCCGACGAGCACCTGCGCCTTGATGACCACCTGGTCGGCGCCGACGGCGAGGAACCGTTCGGCGGCGGCACGCGCCGCGGTTGCCGTGTGGGCGACCTCCCACGGCGGGACGGGCAGGCCCTGGGCGAGGAGGAGCGACTTGGCGTCGGCTTCCTGGATCTTCACGCGCGGCGCACTCCTGGTCAGCTGGGGTCGGCCACGGTCGGGGAGGGGAGCTGTGCGGGGGGTCGATGGTACCGCGCGGGACCGGGTTGGAACGATCCGGTGATCGGGTCCGAGTACGAATCGGGAACCGATCCCCGGGGTGGCCTCGCCATACTCGCTGAGCGCGGCCAACGGGCCGCGCCGATCGCCGAGGGGCGTGATGCTGCAGTAGACACGGCCAGCCGACGAGGCACCGGCCCGCTGCCGTGAGGCACGGGCCGGCGTCCACGTGTCGCGGCTAGAATGGCGGCCATGGCCCATCGTGTCACCCTGATCCCCGGCGACGGCATCGGTCCGGAGCTGGCGGAGGCGACCCGCCGCGTCCTCGAGGCCTCGGGCGTCGCCTTCGAGTGGGAGGTCCAGGACGCCGGCGAGGCGATGCTCGCCGAGCACGGGACGCCGCTCCCGGACAGCGTCCTCGACTCGATCCGCCGCAACAAGGTCGCCCTCAAGGGACCGATCACGACCCCCGTCGGTGCAGGGTTCCGAAGCGTCAATGTCACGCTCCGCCAGGTCCTCGGCCTGTACGCCAACCTCCGGCCGGCCCGCTCGATCAAGGGCCTCGAGACCCGCTACGACGACGTCGACCTCGTGATCGTCCGCGAGAACACAGAGGACCTCTACGCGGGGATCGAGCATATGGTCGGGCCGGACGCCGCGGAGAGCATCAAGATCATCACGCGGGCTGCGTCCGAGCGGATCGCCCGGTTCGCCTTCGACTATGCGGTCGCCAACGGCCGCAAGAAGGTCACGGCGGTCCACAAGGCGAACATCATGAAGCTCTCGGACGGCCTGTTCCTCGAGAGCTGCCGGACGATCGCCGCCGACTTCGAGGGTCGGATCGAGTTCGAGGACCGGATCGTCGACAACATGTGTATGCAGCTGGTCCAGAAGCCGGACCTCTACGATGTCCTCGTCCTGCCGAACCTGTACGGCGACATCGTCAGCGACCTGTGCGCGGGTCTCGTCGGCGGGTTGGGCGTCGCTCCCGGTGCCAACATCGGGACCGAGGCCGCGGTGTTCGAGCCGGTCCACGGCTCCGCCCCGAAATACGCCGGCCTGAACAAGGCCAATCCCACGGCATTGATCCTGAGCGGGGTCCTGATGCTTCGCCACCTCGGCGAGCAGGACGCCGCCGTCCGGGTCGAGACTGCGCTCCGCGAGGTGATCGCCGAGGGCCGCCGGACGACCTACGACCTGGGTGGTGACACCGGCACGCGCGAGTTCGCCGACGCGATCGTCGAGCGCCTGGGAGCCGCGGGAGAGACCGACCCGGGCACGACCGCCGATCGGGCGTCGGCCGCCGCTCGATGACGACGTCGCCCACCGTCCTCAAGCCCGCCGGCACCGCCAGCCGAGGGCTCGGCAGGACGAGCCGCCGCGATCGCTGGTGGATCGCCCCGACGGTCCAGGGGATCCTGTTCACGATCCTCGCGGGCTACCTGTTCATCTCGGGCATCGTCTGGACGCCGCTGTTCGGGACCCCGTACGAGGTCGACGGATATCTGTCGCCCTTGTTCTCGCCGCTGATCGCGCCCGGCTGGCTGCCGTGGTTCATCAGCCCCGGACTCCTGATCCTGTGGATCCCGCTGGGCTTCCGGGCCACCTGCTACTACTACCGGAAGGCGTACTACCGCTTCTATTTCGCCGATCCGCCCGGCTGCGCCGTCGGTGAGCCATCCGTCCATCGCGGCTACAGGATGGAGACGGCGTTCCCCTTCATCCTCCAGAATTTCCACCGCTACTTCCTGTATCTCGCGTTCGTGCCGCTGACCTTCCTGTGGATCGACGCGTTCGGGTCGCTGGTCCCAGCGAGCGGCCCCCGGATCGGGCTCGGGAGCGTGATCTTCTTCGTGAACGTCGTGTTCCTGACGGGCTTCTCGCTCTCCTGCAACTCGCTCCGGCACCTCGCCGGCGGACGGCTCGACTGCTTCTCCTGCACACGCAGGCAGCGGGCCCAGTACACGATCTGGCAGCGGCTCACGACCCTCAACCAGCACCACATGGCATGGGCGTGGGTGAGCTTCATCTCAGTCACCCTCGCCGATGTCTACGTCCGGCTGCTCGCGCTCGGGATCATCGCGGACCCGGCCATCCGCCTGTGATCCCCGCCTCGGACCATCACCAGCACGACGTCCTGGTCATCGGGGCGGGCGGGGCCGGGCTTCGCGCCGCGATCGAGGCGGCCGCGTCCGGTGCCTCCGTCGGCCTCGTCTGCAAGTCGCTCCTCGGCAAGGCCCACACGGTGATGGCCGAAGGAGGCGTCGCCGCCGCCATGGGTCACGTGGACGACCGCGATACCTGGCAGACCCACTTCCGCGACACGATGGTCGGCGGGAAGATGCTCAACAACGTCCGGATGGCCCAGCTCCACGCGCTGGAGGCCCCGGCGCGGGTCCGCGAGCTCGAGGAATGGGGCGCGGTATTCGACCGGACCCGCGACGGCCGGATCCTCCAGCGGCCCTTCGGCGGGCACTCCTACCCCCGCCTGGCGCACGTCGGCGATCGGACCGGGCTCGAGATGATCCGGACCCTCCAGGATCGGGCCGTCTCGACCGGGATGGCCGTCTACATGGAGCACACCATCACCCACCTGACCTGGAGCACTGCCGGGGTCACCGGCGCGTTCGGCTATCGGCGGATCGACGGCCGTCCGGTCCTCTTCCCGGCCAAGGCGATCCTCCTCGCCACCGGCGGCATCGGGAAGGCCTACGAGGTCACCTCGAACTCATGGGAGTACTCCGGCGACGGTCACGCGCTCGCGTTTCGCGCCGGCGCGGAGCTGATCGACATGGAGTTCGTCCAGTTCCACCCGACCGGGATGGTCTGGCCGCCCGGCGTGCGCGGGCTCCTCGTGACCGAGGCCGTTCGGGGCGAGGGCGGGATCCTTCGCAACAGCGCGGGCGAGCGGTTCATGTGGAAGTACCTGCCCGAGGACCGCCGGCACGAGTACGCGGCCACCGACGAAGAAGCCCGGACCTGGGTCGAGGCGCTGAGCGAGTCGCGCCGGACCGACGCCCGGCGGCCGCCGGAGCTCTCGACGCGGGACAACGTGTCCCGGGCGATCTACACCGAGGTCCGCGAAGGCCGTGGGTCGCCGCACGGCGGCGTCTTCCTCGACATCAGCTACCTGCCGGCCGAGCACGTCCGGCGGAAGCTCCCATCGATGTACGAGCAGTTCAAGGAGCTGGCCGACGTCGACATCACCGCGGGTCCGATGGAGGTCGGTCCGACGACGCACTACAGCATGGGCGGGATCCGCGTCGAGGCCGACACCGGGGCGACGACGGTGCCCGGCCTGTTCGCCGCGGGCGAGGTCGCCGGAGGGATGCACGGCGCAAACCGCCTCGGCGGCAATTCCCTGTCCGACCTGCTCGTCTTCGGGCAGCGGGCCGGTGCCGCGGCCGCCGCCCATGCGGCGTCGGCGGCGGGCGAGCCATACGTCAACCCGGTCCAGGTCCGCGACGCGGAGCGGCAGCTGGACGAGCCGCTCGAGCGAGCGGACGGCGTCGATCCGTACCGGCTCCGCGAGGAGCTCCAGGCGACGATGCAATCGCTGGTCGGGATCTACCGCACGGAGGAGGACCTCCGCGAGGCGCTCGGGCGAATCGCCGCCATCCGCGAGCGGGCAGGGGAGCTGCGGGCGACCGGCGGACGGCCGTTCAACCCCGGATGGAACCTCGTCTTCGAGCTGCGGAACCTGATCGACATCTCCGAGGCGATCGCGCGGAGTGCCCTCGCCCGGGAGGAGAGCCGCGGGGCGCACAGCCGCATCGACTTCCCGGAGACGGACCCTGCCTGGTCGAACCGCAACGTGGTCGTCCGGCGGTCCGGCGATGAGCTCGACGTGACGACCTCGTCCATCCCCGCCATGCCCGACGACCTGCGCGTGCTGGCCGAAGCCGGAGGCGGTGCCTGATGCCGAACATCCTCATGCGGATCTTCCGCGGCTCGCCGAAGGAGGCCGGCACTTTTGCCGAGTTCGACGTCCCGGTCGAGGAGGGGATGGTCGTCCTCGACGCCCTCCACTGGATCCAGGCTCACGCAGCGCCCGACCTCGCCGTCCGCTGGAATTGCAAGGCCGCGAAGTGCGGCTCGTGCAGCGCCGAGGTCAACGGCCGGCCGAGCCTGACCTGCAAGACGCGGCTGTCGGACTTCGATCCCGACGAGCCGATCACCGTCGAGCCGATGCGGGCGTTCCCCCTCATCCGCGACCTCGTGACCGATGTCTCGTGGAACTACGAGATCAACAAGTCGATCCAGCCGTTCACGCCGCCGGCGAACGTGCCCCAGGCCGACTGGCGCTGGCAGCAGGAGGACATCGAGCGCGTCCAGGAGTTCCGGAAGTGCATCGAGTGCTTCCTGTGCCAGGACGTCTGCCACGTCCTCCGGAACCATGAGATCGAGCGGCCGTTCATCGGCCCGCGGTTCCTCGTCCGGACGGCCGGCCTCGAGATGCATCCGATCGACCAGGCGGACCGGACCGATGACCTGAAGGACGAGGGTGGGATCGGCTTCTGCAACATCACGAAATGCTGCACGGAGGTCTGTCCGGAGCACATCAAGATCACCGACAACGCGATCATCCCGCTGAAGGAGCGGGTCGCCGACCGCCATTACGACCCGATCCAGATGGTCTGGCGCAAGCTCCGCGGCGACCGACCATCGAGCGAGTCGCGGGCGGGTTCGACGACGACCCTCGGAGCCGGTTCGGCCGGCCCGGCAGACGCCGGAGAATCCGGCTGAGCTCGACCGGGGAGGGGCCGGTCGAGCGCGGGCCGACCCTCTGGGCGGAGACGCCGATCGCGCCGGCGACCTCGGCGGCATCAGCGCCCACCCGGACGGGGCTCGAGCCGAGTGGCGGCTATCTCGTCCGAACCGACGGCGCCGCGCGCGGCAACCCCGGCCCGGCATCGGCCGGAGCCGTCCTGATCGACCTGGCCCGCCCGGACGCACGTGATCCGCGGGCCCGCCCCGACGCGACGATCTCGGAATATCTCGGCGTGCAGACGAACAATGTCGCGGAATACACCGCGGTCGTCCGGGCGCTGGCGCTGGCGGCCGAGCTGGGAGCCCGGGAGGTCGTGATGCTCCTCGACTCGAAGCTGATCGTCGAGCAGCTCGCCGGTCGCTGGCGCGTCAAGGACGGGAAGCTGATCCCGCTCTGGGAGACTGCCGGACGCACGCTGCGCGGCTTCGACCGCTGGTCGGCGGACCATGTTCCTCGGGCCCAGAACAAGCTGGCCGATGCGCTGTGCAACGAGGCCATCGACCGGGTGGCCGCCGGCGGACCCGCGGTCGTCATTCGCCGACCCGGAACCTGAGCCTCGTGGCGGTCGTCTGTCGGCGATGACTCGACTTCCCCTTCGGGGACTGGCCCTTCCTCTCGCCGCGGTCCTCCTCCTGAGCATCGTGGCGGCGTGCGACGAGGCCGGGGGCTCGTCGGGTCCCGGTGGCGGCAGGGCCCCGACGTCGCTGGCCGGCGCCGCCTGGGTAGTGGCGTCGGTGTCCGGCCAGGCGGCGATCCCCGGCGGTGAGCCGACCGTCGCGTTCACGGCGACGGCGGTCAGCGGCTCGGCCGGCTGCAACCAGTACAGCGGTCGCTACCAGTACGACCCGCCGACCGGCCGTCTGGCGTTCGGGGACATCGCGATGACCGCGATGGCCTGCGTGGATGACCGGCGGAACGCCTTCGAGACCCTCTTCAGCAATGCGCTCCGCCAGGTCGATCACGCGGAGGTCGACGCCGCCGGTCGACTCGTCCTCGGTGGCCCGGGCGGCGTGATCGTGCTGACGAACGGACGCATCCCGGTCGAGGGCTGAAGTCCAGCACGTCGCCAGCGGAAGAGGCTTCCGGCACCGAGTAGGGTGGGCGGGATGCATCGACGATCGCTTGATCCGCACGCCCCATCCGCAGGCCGGATCGTCATCGTTGCGCTCTTGTCCATCGTCGCGCTCATCGCCCATCTGGCGATCGGCGTCCTGTATCTGTACGCGGTGAGCCTGGTTCCCCGGCCGGGCGCCGAATGGGCAAGGCTCGTGGTGAACATCGTCCTCGCCGGGGGCTGGCTCGGGTTCAGCATTGCGATCTTCTGGGCCTGGGCCAGGCTCAGCTTCCTCGTCATTGCGATCCCGTTCGGCTCGATCGCGTTCGTCCTGGTCGTCGGAACGATCGGGAATGTCCTGGCTCCATCGACGCTCGGGATCGGCTACTGACCGCAGCGCGGCCCGGAGGCCGGGATCGCGACGCGCGGTAGTATCCGACGGTCAGCGAGGCGGTCGGATGGCTGCGCGCCACGTCGGGGGCAACCCCGTGACGGGCGTGAGGAAAGTCCGAGCTCCTCAGCGCAGGGTGGCGGGTAACGCCCGTCCGTCGTGAGACGAGGACCAGTGCCACAGTGACGATGCCGGTCGCCGGCGCAAGCCGGCGGTCGGAGTGAAACGCGGCAAACTCCACCCGGAGCAAGGCCAAATAGGAGGGCGCAACCCGTGCGGGGCAACCCGTCGGGGGAGAGGTGCGCTGCCCAGCCCTCGGGTCGGCCGCATGAGCCGTCGGGCAACCGGCGGCCGCAGATGGATGGCCATCGGCCGTCGACGCGAGTCGGCGGTCACAGAACTCGGCTTACAGACCGCCTCGCTGACATTGGACCCCAGGAACCAGGCGCCCGTCGGCGTCAGCCGACGATCAGTCTTCGTCGGGGCGGAAGATGTGGGGGGCGGTGCAGGAGTTGCAGATCGGCATGGCCGCATCGAGGGATCCGAGAGGGATCGGCACGCGGCGGTCGGGCAGCAGGCACTCGACATCGAACAGCCGCTCGGCCCCGCTTTCGATCTGGATCAGCCGACGGAAGGTGCAGCGCTTGATCCGCTGCGGTGCGAGCCGATACGGATCTGGTTCAACGACTATCGTCGGAAGCGGCAGGGCCATGCTGGGTGGCGAGCCTCAAGAGCGACCGGGTCTCCCGGGACCTGATCAGGCGCCGGACTCTAGCACTCGTCCGATCGGCACGGCAACCTCCCAAACGTACTAGACTCCGCGCCGTCCAGAGCGGTTCGAGCGCGGAGGGCCGGTGCAAGAGGACGAGAGGCTGGTCGAGGGCGGGGACGACACCCGGTCACAGGTGACCGCGACCCCGTTCCGTTCGGCCGTCGAGCCGGTGCTCGACGATCGTCGGATCTGCCCGTTCCTCGCCGGCGAGGGGTCCGACGGCATGCTCCTCGCCGCCTTCGGCTGGCCCGATCCCGCGAACCGCTGCACGGCGCTCGGCGAGCCGCAGGCCCAGTCGGACCGCCAGCAGGAGCTGGTCTGCCTGACGACCAGCCACGTGAACTGCCCGCGGTACCTGCGCGGTGTCCTCCTGGCAGGCAGCCCGCCGCCGAAGCCGGCCCGCCAGCCGATCTCTGTCGCGGTCATCGGGTCCGCCATGGTCCTGGCAGCCGCGCTCGCAGCATCCTTCGGCTTCCTCATCGTGCGTGGCGGATTCGAGGTGCCGTCGGCGGCACCCGGCGCCTCGCAGCTCGCGGTGGTCACGACCGCGAGCCCGCCACCGGCGACCACACCGGCACCGACGATCGCCCTGACGCCTGAACCCACCTCGAGTCCCACGCCGACGACGGCGCCGACGACATCCCCGACGCCGGAGCCGACGCCCAGCCCATCGCCGACTCCGACGCCCCGCCCGACGCCCCGCCCGACGCCGGCCCCGACCAGCGATCGATACGCGGTCCTCGTTCGGTGTCCGAGCACGCCCGACTGCTGGATCTACACGATCCGGGCCGGCGACAACCTGCGGAGCATCGCCAACTGGTTCGGCGTGTCGTACGACCGGATGCGGGCGATGAACCCGAACCTGCGAATCCCGATCCATGCCGGCGACAGGCTGAGGATCCCGACCCCCACGCGCTAGGCATCGGCCGGCGGGTCAAGGCGCCGGCCCGTTGGATCCGACACACACGTCGGCGCGCGTCCACGTGCAAACCCCGGCCGAGCCCGGGCGGAAGAACCCGGGGAACCGCTTGGCTCGCGCAACGCCCGGTGACAGCGACCGGAGTGCCCACCGCAGCCCTGTGCGATTTGCCCATTGACGGGGCGGCCGCGTGCGTTACTATGCCATGAAGTGGTGTGAAGTGGCCCAAAGTGGGGACCACGGATCACCAGCCGCGCACTCATCCACGCAACCGCTCCCGACATGGGGAAGCCCGACGGATGTTCACCGGCGAGTACCGGCACTCGGTGGACGACAAGGGACGACTGGCCGTCCCGTCACGATTCCGCGCCCAGCTGGACGCGGGTCTGGTCGTCTCGCGCTGGCTGGACGCATGCCTGGCGATCCATACGAGAACCGGCTGGGATGCGCTCGCCGAGAGGGTCGCGACCCTCCCGATCACCGACGAGAACGCCCGTCGGTTCTCGCGCTTCATCTTCGCCGGCGCCGCCGAGACGACCCTCGACGGCCAGGGCCGGGTCCTCGTTCCGGGCTATCTCCGGGAGATGGCCGGGCTCGAGGCAGAGGCCGTCGTCGTCGGCGCTCGCGATCACGCAGAGATCTGGGCACCCCAGCGATGGGATGTCTATCGCCGAAGCCTGGAGGATCCCGCGGCCCTCGCGGAAGCAATCGAGGGTCTCGGCATCTGAGGGGCAACCCGTCCGAGAGCCATCGGGCCGCCGGACGTACCACATGCGCTTCCAGGGTCCGCTCGGGATCCGATCGTCAACGGTGGAGGAGAGATGAAGGAAGGGCACTTGCCGGTGCTGGTGGAGGAGGTCATGTCGATGCTCGCACCTGCTCCCGGCAGCCTTCAGATCGACGCCACGGTCGGCGGCGGTGGGCACACCGAGCGGATTCTGGAGGCGACCAACCCTGATGGCCGCCTCCTCGGTCTCGATGCCGATGGGGCGGCCATCGCCAGAGTGGATGATCGCCTCCGCCCCCGGTTCGGCGAGCGGCTCGTGCTCCGCCGGGCAAACTTCCGCGAGCTGCGGACGGTCGCGCCCGACGCAGGGTTTGCCAGCGTCGACGGGCTCCTCTTCGACCTCGGGCTGTCCAGCTTCCAGCTGGCCGACGCCCAGCGCGGGTTCGGCTTCCGGGCGGGCGGGCCGCTCGACATGCGGTTCGACACCGGTCGAGGCGTCCCTGCCTCCGAGCTGCTCGCGACCCTCGACACCAGGGAGCTGACCGCTCTCTTCAAGCGCTACGGCGAGGAGCCGCAGGCCGGCCGGATCGCCCGGGCGATCATCGCGGCCCGCCCCACGGCACCGATCGAAACCGCGGAGGACCTGGCCGCCCTGATCGAGCGTGTCGCGCCGGGCAATCCCCGCATCCGTCGCCGGATTCACCCCGCGACACGCGTGTTCCAGGCGCTCCGGATCGCCGTCAACACCGAGCTCGACGCGCTTGCCGAGGGATTGGCCGCTGCGGTCGACCTCCTCCGCCCGGGCGGCCGCCTCGTCGTCCTCAGCTATCACTCGCTCGAGGACCGGATCGTGAAGCGGTTCTTCGCCGCGGAGCGCCGCGGGTGCGTCTGTCCGCCGGAGCTGCCGGTCTGCGTGTGCGGCCGCAACCCGCGGCTCCGCCTCGTGACCCGGCCGTCCCTCACCCCGACGGCCGCCGAGATCGCCGCCAATCCTCGCGCCCGGAGCGCACGCCTGCGGGCGGCCGAACGCCTCGCCGCCTGATCCATCACCCCACCAGCGAGAGAGGAGGAGTCACCATGAGCAAGCGACACCAGTCCAGCCGTCGCCGATCCTATGGCCGCCGCCAGCACGAGCTGCATGAGCGCGAGACACGCCGCCACATGCCCGTCGCCGAGGAACTCGAGCTCGACGGGTACGGTGGCTCCGCCCAGGCCGACCCCTTCGCCTTCCTCGACCCGCGGACCCCGCGTCTGCGCTTCGCGGTCGGCGATTAGATGGCCGTCTACGCCGGGGCACGTCCCCGATCCACCTTCCTGCCACAGCGATCGCGCGTCCCCGAGGCGCCGACGCTCCCACGCCGACGCCTGCGCGGGGCCGTCCGGGCACGTCGCCGAGCCAATCGCATGGCGTTCCTGCTCGGCGGCGTCGTCCTCGCGTTCCTCCTGGCCTTCTTCTCGCTGGCCCAGACCGTGCGCGTCTCGGCAACGGGCTACGACGTGGAGCGCCTGAACTCGGAGCGCGACGCCCTGCTGGTTCGCAAGCAGGAGCTGCTCACCGATCTCAACCGGCTCAGCCAGGAGCCCGCCGTGCGGAAGCTGGCGATCGACGCCGGCCTCACCCAGCTCTCGGCGCCAGTCATCGTCTCCGGCCACTGATCGCCCGAGGACACGATGGGTCGGACGGATTCGCGGGCGCGCTCGCTCTTCCTCCTGATCGCCTTCGCCATCGTCGGCGCGGCGTTGCTGGCGCGGCTTGCCTACTGGCAGGTGGGCCAGCGCGACCGGTTGTCGAGCGAGGCATTCCGACAGACGACGATGCGCGAGGAATCGCCAAGCCGTCGGGGCGACATCTACGACCGGTCCGGCGTCGTTGTCCTCGCCACGACGATCGACCGCGAGCGGCTGATCGGCACGCCGTCGGAGATCTCAGCCGCGCGCCGTGCGGAGGTCGCCACGGCCCTCGTTTCCATCCTCGGCTTCCAGGGCGACGACGCCACGCAGCTGGTCGAGCGGGTCAACTCGGATCGGAAGTACGTCGTCCTGGCCCACGCCCTCGACACGACGACCGCAGCGCGGATCCGGGCGGCGATCGACACGGGCCGGATCGCGGCGGTCAGCCTCGAGCCGGAACCGGTCCGGGTCTACCCGCAGGGCGGCGGCGGGCCGAACACGACGCTGGCGGCGAAGGTCCTCGGCTTCGTGAACCGCGACGGTGTCGGCCAGTACGGCGTCGAGCAGTTCTACCAGGACCAGCTGGCCGGGCGGCCGAAGGTCGTCCAGGCCCAGCGCGACGTCGCCTCGCGGGTGATCGCCGACACGGCGGTCGTCGAGGATCCCGGCGCACCCGGCGAGGACATGCGCCTGACGCTCGATGCCGGTCTCCAGCTCGCAATCGAGCAGGAGATCCTTGCGGCCTGGGCGGCCGATCGCGCGAAGTCGGTGTCGGCCGTCGTCATGAATCCCTATACCGGCGAGATCCTCGCGGAGGCGTCCTATCCATCGTATGACGGGAACGACTACGCCGCGATCGCCGCAAGCGACCCGTCGCGGTTCATCGATCCGGTGGTCAGCTCGGTCTACGAGCCGGGGTCGGTGTTCAAGATGCTCACGGTCGTCGCCGCCCTCGAGAAAGGCGAGGTCACGACGAAGACGATGATCAAGGACACGGGCATCCTACGCCTCGATCACGGCACGAGCCACATCGACGACGCCGATCACAAGGCGAAGGGCTGGATGACTTTCGAGGATGCGATCGCCTGGTCTCGCAACGTCGTTGCTGCCAAGGTCGCGATCGGTCTCGATTCGAACACCCGGAAGGCATCCGGGATCCTCCACTCGACGTGGACCCGGCTCGGATTCGGCAGTCCCACGGGGGTCGACCTCGCCGGCGAGGTCGGCGGTCTCGTCCGCGATCCCGCGATCCGGGCATGGCACCAGATCGACCTCGCGAACGGCGCCTTCGGCCAGGGCGTGGCCGTGACGCCGCTCCAGCTCGCGACGGCCTATGCGGCCATGGTGAACGGGGGAACGCTCGTCCAGCCCCACATCGTCAAGGGGATCGGCCTGTCGGATCGCGAGGTCCAGGCTCGGGGGCAGGTGATCTCATCCCAGATCAGCACGACCCTGGTCGGGATGATGAACCACGTCGTGACGACGGTTCCGTTCTATCGCGACCGGACGCTGATCAAGGGCTTCGACGTCGGCGGCAAGACCGGCACGGCCCAGATCTGGGACCCGAAGCTCAAGAAGGGCCATGGCGGCTGGAAGCACAACATCTTCAACTACTCCTTCATCGGCTACGTCGGTCGCCAGACCGGCAAGCCCGACCTGGTCGTCGCGATCCGGATCGAGGAGGGCACGCCGACCGTCGCCAAGCTCGGCCAACTCGAGATGCCGGTGATGTCGTTCGAGCTGTTCCGGCGGATCGCCCACGACGCGATCACGACCCCCGGCCTCCTCCAGGAGCGGACGGACGCAGCACTCCCGACGACCGCCGACCGGTGACGGCTTCCTATGCGACACTCCCCGTCGTGACCGAGCCGGGATCCGCGCCGTTCGCACGCGGCGCAGGAGCGGACCGGAGGGTCGCCGCAGATCCGGGGTTCTCTGCCGACGACCTCGCTTCCGCGACCGGTGGTCGCAGCCTCGCTCGCTCGGACCGCCCGATCCTGGGCGCCGCAGTCGACTCCCGCGAGATCGTCCCGGGAAACCTCTTCGTCGCCCTGCCGGGCGAGCGGACGGACGGCCACCGGTTCGTCGGTGCGGCTCTCGACGCGGGCGCGGCAGGGATCCTCGTCGCCGAGCAGCCGGATCCGGCCGTGGTCACGGGTCGGGACGTCACGATCGTCCTCGTCCCGGACGCGCTCCGCGGGCTCCAGGCGATCGCGGCCCACTGGCGGAGCCGCTTCGACCCGCTCGTCGTCGGTGTCACCGGCTCGATCGCCAAGACCTCGACGAAGGAGGCGGTCGCGGCCGTCCTCGGGGCGGCGATGCCGACGCTCCGGAACGAGGGCAACCTGAACAACGAGATCGGCCTGCCGCTGACCGTGCTGCGCCTTCGGGGCGAGCACCGCGCCGCGGTCCTGGAGATGGGGATGTATGTCGGCGGCGAGATCGCCGACCTCGCCCGGATCGGGCGACCGGAGATCGGTATCGTGACCGCGGTCCAGCCGGTCCACCTGTCCCGGATCGGGACGATCGAGGCGATCGAGCGGGCGAAGGGCGAGCTGGTCGAGGCACTCCCCGAGGACGGCGTCGCGATCCTCAATGCCGACGACGAGCGGGTCCGGCGGATGGCGTCACGGACGCGTGCGCGGGCGATGACCTACGGCTTCGCGAGCGACGCCGACGTGCGCGCGGAGGACGTCGTGTCCCTGGGCGGCGACGGGATGCGGTTCCGGATGGTCGCCTCGCGGGTCGATCGGGTCGTGACGATCCCGGGCCTCGGCCGGCTCGCGGTCCACAACGCTCTGGCCGCGGCGGCGGTCGGGCTGGCCGCGGGCGTCCCGCTCGACACGATCGTGGCCGGCCTCGGGGCGGGCTGGTCGGCGCCGCATCGGGGGGAGCTGGTCCGGATCGGCGGGATCACGATCGTGGACGACAGCTACAACGCGTCCCCGGGCTCGGTCGCGGCGGCGCTCGAGCTCCTCGCCGGGATGCCCGGCCGCCGGATCGCCGTGCTCGGCGAGATGCTCGAGCTGGGCACCGAGCACGAGGCCGGCCATCGACGGGTCGGCGAGACGGCGGCCGAGCTTGCCGACCGGATCGTGGTCATCGGCGACGGTGCCGCCGCGATCGCCGACGGCGCTCGCGCCGCCGGGATGCCCGACAGTGCGATCGCCACTGTCGCGGATCGGGCCGCCGCCCGCGACCGTCTCCTCGAGGACCTCGAGGATGGGGACGTGGTCCTCGTCAAGGCGTCCCGAGGAATCGCCCTCGACGAGCTGGTCGACGACCTCCGCGACGCCCTGACGGCGGCCAGGCGGACCGGCATATGACCGTCGAGCTGATCCAGGGCCTGCTGCTCGCCTTCGCGATCGTCGTGATCCTCATGCCGCCCTACATCCGGCTCCTCAGGGCGACGGGCTTCACGAAGCAGATCCGCGTCGAGGGGCCGGACAGCCACCAGGTCAAGCACGGCACGCCGACGATGGGCGGCGTCCTCCTCATCGCCGTCGTGCTCGCCCTGTACCTGCTCCTGCGCTGGCCGCCCTCCGGCGGCATCTTCGCTCCGCTCGCCGCCCTCGCCGGGGTCGGTCTGCTCGGCGCGTTCGACGACTACCTGAACGCGAAGACGGGCGAGGGGATCCGGGTCCGCCAGAAGCTGATCTGGCAGATCGTGGTCGCCTTCGTCGCCGCGTTCCAGATCCAGCGGACATACAACATCGACCAGATCGCCGTGCCGTTCGTCGGTCCCGTGTCGATCGCGCCGTGGGTCTTCGTGCTGTTCGCGGCATTCGCGATCATCGCCGCGAGCAACGGCGTGAACATCACCGACGGGCTCGACGGCCTCGCCGGCGGAACGCTCGTCTTCGCGTTTGTTGGCTTCATGCTCATCGCCCTGTTGAACCAGGTCCCGCAGTCGGACGGCCGGTTCATCAACCAGCCGAACCTGGCGTTCCTGTGCGCACTGGTGATCGGGGCGCTGCTCGGATTCCTCTGGTTCAACGTCCACCCGGCCCAGATCTTCATGGGCGACTCGGGCTCGCTGTCCCTGGGCGCGACGCTGGCGGTCATCGCCCTGATCACCGGCCAGATCCTCGTCCTGCCGTTGATCGGCCTGATCTTCGTGATCGAGACGGCGTCGGTCGTCCTCCAGGTCGCCTTCTTCAAGGTCACGGGGGGCCGGCGCCTGCTCCGGATGTCGCCGATCCACCACCACTTCGAGCTGGCGGGCTGGGACGAGGAGAAGATCACGCTCCGGTTCTGGATCGTCGGGATCCTCGCCGGCCTCCTCGGCGTGACCCTCTTTCTCGCCTCGATCCAGAAGCTCGCGTGACGCCCGCCATGACGACGGACACGCCGCTCGACCTCGACCGGTTGACGCTCGACGACGTCCTCGGCGGCATCCTTCGCGACCGGATCGTCACGGTGCTCGGGTTCGCCCGCAGCGGGATCGCGGCGGCTCGGTTCCTCCACGATGCCGGCGCGCGCGTCCGCGTCTACGACGCGCGCGGCCACGACGAGCTCGACGACGCCTTCCGCCAGCTCGAGGGCCGCGAGGTCGAGCCCTGGATGGGCCCACGGGTCGATCGAGCAGCGTCCTGGGCAGGCGCATCGCTCGTGGTCGCCTCGCCGTCCGTGAACGAGAGCTATCCGACGACCGACGAGCCGATGCGCGTGGCCCTGCGCGACCTGCGCCTGGCGCGCGAAGCCGGCGATCCGACCGCACCACCTCTCGTCTCGGAGCCGGACCTGTTCCTCCGGCTCTGCCCGGCGCCGACGATCGGCGTGACCGGCACGAAGGGCAAGACGACGACGGCGTCGCTGATCGCGGCGATCCTCGCCACCGACGCCGACCACCCGGCCGTGCTCGGCGGGAACATCGGCATCCCCCTGATCGAACGGCTGCCAGACCTGACCGCCGATCACCGCGTGGTGATCGAGCTGTCGGAGCTGCAGCTGCCGACGCTGTCCCGGGGGACGACCGTCGCGGTCTACACGAACGTCACGTCCGACCATCTCGACCGGCATGGATCCCTCGACGCGTACCGAGCGGCCAAGCGGCGGCTGGCCGAGCTCGTCGATCCGAAAGGGGCCCTCATCCTCAACGCCGACGACCCCGTCGTCGCCGCCTATGCCACGGGGGCCCGCGCTCGCGTCGTGACCTACGGGCTCGGACCGCCGCTCCCGGGTGGGGTCGGGCTCGTGGACGGGCGGCTCGTCGCGGACGGCGGCGTCGACGTCATGGCGGCTGCCGAGCTCGGCGTGCCCGGCCGGCACAACGTCTCGAATGCGCTCGCGGCGGTCGCGACGGCGCTCGAGTTCGGTCTCCCGCCGGCAGCGATCCGGCAGGCGGCGGCCGCGTTCCGTGGCGTCGAGCATCGCCTCGAGGAGGTCGCCGTCATCGACCAGGTCCGCTTCGTCAACGACTCACAGGGCACGCAGCCGGACGCCGTGATCGCCGCCCTCCGCGCGTTCGAGCCGCCGATCGTGCTGATCGCCGGCGGCCGCGACAAGGGTGTGGACCTGACCGATCTCGGGCCGGTCGTCGCGGAACGTGCGGCCGCCGCGGTCCTGATCGGGGAGAGCGGGCCGGATCTGGAGACGCGCTTCCGCGCGGCCGGGCTGCGCCGAGCCGAGCGCGCCGAGACGCTCGAAGACGCCGTCCGACGCGCCGACGCGATCGCGCGAGAACAGCTCGGACCGGCGGCGCCGGCACCCGCGACCGTCCTGCTCAGCCCGGCGGCCGCGAGCTTCGACATGTTCGTCGACTACGCCGCCCGCGGCCGGGCGTTCAAGGCAGCCGTAGCCGCCCTGGCGGCCGACCGTCAGGAGAGGAGGACCCCGTGAGCGATGCCCTGCCGCTCCTTCGCCGGATCGGCGGCCGCAGCCGTCCCGCGGAGCCACGCGGTCGGGTCGGGCACGGCCGGACCGACGGGAGCGACGCCGCCCGAGGCCGGACGCCCGCGCACCAGAAGGCGACGGCTCTCAACCGCGATCGCCACCAGGCCGATTACGGGATTCTCGTGATCGTCGTCGCGCTGACCGCAGTCGGGATCCTGATGGTCTACTCGTCGTCGGCGATGAAGGCGTACATCGCGACCGACGACACGCTCTCGATCGTGGGCCCGCAGATCGGCTGGGCGGCGCTCGGGATGGTCGCGATGGCGGCGATGATGCGGGTCGACTACCGCTACCTGCGGTTCATCAGCGTCCCGGCGTACATCTTCGGCGCCGTCCTGCTCGTCCTCGTGTTCGTCCCCGGGCTGAACGTCGTCATCGGCGGATCGGCGCGGTGGCTGAAGCTCGGACCCCTGCCCGCGCTCCATCCGGCCGAGATCGCGAAGCTCGCCCTGATCATCTACCTGGCCCACTGGTTCGCGAAGCGCGGCACGCGGGTGAAGGGCTTCTGGTCGGGGACGATCCCGTTCCTCGTGATCCTCGCCCCGATCGTCGCCCTCGTGTTCAAGGAGCCCGACCTCGGGACGACGATCGTCATCGCCCTGACCGGGCTCACGATGTTCTTCGTCGCCGGTGGCAGCCTGCTCCAGCTCGCGGCGATCGGGTTCGCCGCGTTCGTCGCGCTGGTCGCGGTCGGCCTCCGCGCGTACCAGCTGACCCGGATCCGGACCTGGCTCGACCCCTGGTCGGACCCGCTCGGGACCGGCTTCCACACGATCCAGGGGCTGCTCGCCCTGGGGCTCGGTGGGCTCCTCGGGGCGGGCCTCGGTGAGAGCCGGCTGGCGGGCGGGCTCTTCCTGCCGAACGCGAGCAACGACTACATCTTCGCGATCATCGGCGAGGAATTCGGGCTGATCGGGGCGGGGATCGTGATCCTGCTGTTCGTCGGTCTGGCCTACTCTGGGATCCGTGTCTCGCTGACGGCCCCCGATACCTTCGGGGCGCTGCTGGCGGCCGGGATCACGGCCTGGCTGTGCATCCAGGCGTTCATCAACATCGGCGTCGTGGTCGCACTCATCCCGGTGACCGGCATCACCCTGCCGTTCATCAGCGCCGGCGGCTCGTCGCTGACCATCAGCCTCGCGGCGGTCGGCATCCTGCTGTCGATCTCTCGCGAGACCGTCGAACGAGGTGCCTGGAACAATGCGGCTGCTGATCGCCGGGGGCGGGACGGGCGGGCACATCTACCCGGCTCTCGCCGTGGCGCGCTCGCTCCGCGATCGGCCGAACGCACCTGACCTGGTCTGGCTCGGCGGCCATCGCGGTCTCGAGGCCGATCTCGTTCGCGACGCCCGGATCCGGTGTCGCCGGCTGGCCCTGCGTTCCCTGCGGACCGTGGACGTGTCGATCCACGCCGTCCTCGACCCCGTTCGGCTCGCGGTGAGCGTGCCCCAGGCGGCCGCGGTCCTCGCGATCGAGAAGCCAGCGGCGATCCTGACGACCGGTGGCTACGTCGCGGTGCCGACGCTGATCGCGGCGGGCCCGATGCGGATCCCGGTCGTGCTGTGGGAAGGCAACGCGACCCCCGGCCGGGCCGTCCGGCTGACCGCCCGATGGGCCGACGCCCTGGCCGTCTCGTATGAGGCCGCCGCGGCCGCGCTCGCCACGGCCGGCCGACCGGCGTTCGTGACGGGGACGCCCATTCGCGACGTCACGGCGATCTCCCGGGCCGAGGCCCGGGCCCGGCTCGACCTGCCGGCCGACGCGCCGACCATCCTGATCTTCGGTGGCTCGCAGGCCGTCCGCCGCTTCAACGCCGCGGTCGCGGCGGCGCTTCCGCGGCTCGTCGAGCGGGTCCACGTCCTCCATGTGACCGGTGACAGCGGCTACGCCGCCGCCCTCACGGGGCGCGAGCAGCTCTCGACGGACCGGCGCGTCCGATATCGGCCGTACCCCTTCCTCCGCGAGGACATGCTCGCCGCGCTCGTCGCGACGGACCTCGTCATCGGCCGGGCAGGCTCGTCGACGCTTGCGGAGGTCACGGCGCTGGGCATCCCCGCCGTCATCGTCCCGTACCCGCATGCGGCCGGCCATCAGGCGGCGAATGCCGAGATCCTCGCCGCCGCGGGCGCGGCCCGGATCGTGGCCGACGAGGCATTCGATGCTGACGCGCTCGTGGCGGCGACCGGGATCCTGTTCGACGAGCCGACCCGGACCGCGATGGCGGCCGCGGCCCGCTCCCTCGGGCGACCGGGGGCCGCACGCGCAGTCGCTGCCCTGGTCCTCGCTCTTGCCGAGCGACGGCCGCTGCCGGACGCGGCGGAGATCGAGGCGATTGCCCGGGGAGTGGCCGCGTGACGGGATCGGGTCCCGGTCCGACGGCCGCCACCGAGTCGACGGCGTTCGACCCCGTCGCTGTCGGCACCGCGATCCAGCGCCGGATCGGCGTCAAGACGTCGCGCGACGAGCCACTGGCGCGGTTCACGACGATGCGCGTCGGCGGCCCGGCCGACCTGTTCGCGACCGTCCACAACGTCCACGAGCTGCGGGCGATCGTCCGGTTCGCGCGGTCGCGCGCGATCCAGCTGACACTGCTGGGACGGGGCAGCGACGTCGTGATCGCCGACGCGGGCATCCGCGGGCTCGTCGTCCAGAACCGGGCCGAGGGCTCGCGGATCGACGGCGAACGGTATGTCGCAGAGTCCGGCCTGCCGATGGCCCGCGCCGCGACCGAGACGCAGAAGGCGGGCCTGACCGGTCTCGAGTTCGGCCTGGCGATCCCTGGCACGACCGGCGGCGCGGTCTGGGCCAATGCCGGCGCCCACGACGCCGACGTCGCCGCGATCCTCGAATCCGCCGATGTCCTGCTCGCCGACGGCAGCGAGGCCACCGTCGCGGCGGCCGATCTGGACCTCCGCTACCGCGACAGCCGCCTGAAGCACGAGCCCGGCGAGGTCGTCATCGGAGCGACGTTCCGGCTCGCGACGGCCGAGGCGGATGCGATCGCGGCACGGCTCGACGACATCCGGCGCTGGCGGCGCGAGCACCAGCCGCTGGGCATCCCCTCGGCCGGGTCGACGTTCCGCAATCCGCCGGGCGATTCGGCCGGCCGCCTGATCGACGCAGCGGGACTCAAGGGTCGCCGGATCGGCGGCGCCAGCGTCTCCGAGAAGCACGCCAACTTCCTCGTCAACGACGGCCATGGGAGCGCGTCACATGTCCGTGCGCTCGTCGACCTCGTCGCGGTCACGGTCGAACGCGAGACCGGCGTTCGTCTCGACCCCGAGATCGTCTTCCTCGGCGACTGGGACGCCACGCCGCCCGCCGCCACGGAAACGGGTCGATGACGTCGCTCCCGCCGATCGCGGTCCTCCTCGGCGGCCCGTCGGCCGAGCACGACGTCTCGATCGTGTCGGGCACCGCGATCGCCGAGGCGTTGGCCGGCACTGGGGCGGACGTCGCGCAGCACCTGATCGACCTCGACGGACGCTGGTGGCGACTGCCGGCCGATCACCGGCGGGCCGATCGGCCGGGCGCGGCCTACGACGATCCGGCCGCACTCGGGGCCGACGGGCCCCTGACCGCCGGCGCGGCGATCGATCGCCTCGCGGCTGCGGATCCGCGGCCGGTCGTGTTCATCGCCCTCCACGGTCCGTTCGGCGAGGACGGCACGGTCCAGGCGATGCTCGAGGCGGCCGGCCTGGCGTACACGGGCTCGGGAGTCACGGCGTCGGCGCTCGGCATGGACAAGGCCGTCTTCAAGCGGCTCGTGCGGGGGATCGGCCTGCCGGTCGCCGACTGGCGGGAGGTCCGCGTCGTCCGCTGGCGGACGGATCCGGCCGCCGTCCTCGCCGAGCTCGAGGCCTTCGCCGGGGGGACGGGCGACGAGCGCCTGATGGTCAAGCCGTCCGGTCTCGGCTCGTCGGTCGGGATCACCCTCGCCCACGGCCCGACGGAATACCGGGCGGCGCTCGAGGAGGCGTTCCGGTACGACGCGGTCGCGGTTGCCGAGGCGTACGTCGCCGGGGCCCGCGACCTCGAGGTCAGCGTGATCGGCAACGACCATGCCCACCTCGAGCTCTACGGTCCGGGCGAGATCCTCGCAGGCCACGAGTTCTACGACTATGCCGCGAAGTACACGCCCGGCCTCTCCGAGACCTCGACCAACGCGGAAGTCCCCGCGAAGATGCGGGCGGCGATCCTGAAGATCGCGCGGGACACGTACCGGGCGACCGGCGCGGAGGGATTCGCCCGGATCGACTTCCTCGTTCGGGGCGAGGACGTCTTCCTCTCAGAGATCAACACGATCCCGGGCTTCACACCGATCAGCCTGTTCCCGAAGCTGGCTGCCGACGGCGGGTACGGCTTCGCCGACGTCTGCGTCCGCGTGGTCGAGCTCGCGATCGAGCGCCACGCGGCGTGGAGCCGCCGGCGCCTGGCCCCGGCCGACCTGCCGCGCTGACATCGATGTCACGATGACGGCCCGAGCTCCGCGCCGCTACCGGGCGGCGGCCGCGGCCGGCAGCCGCCGGCGCCAGCCGCGCGTCCGGCGAGCCTCGGCCGGGCTGTCGCCGGTCCGGGCCGGGGCGATCCTGGCGATGCTCGTGTCGGCCGGCGCGATCTACGGGCTGGCGGCGACGTCGGCATTCGGATTCAGCCGGCTTGACATCCAGGGAACCTCTCTCACGGCACCGGCCGACGTCGAGGCGACGCTCGGACTGGAGCAGGGGCTGAACCTGGTCGGACTCGCGACCGACCCGCTCGAGCAGCGCCTGCGCGGCATCCCGTCGGTCAAGGACGCGAACATCTCGATCGGCCTGCCGGACACGATCCGCGTCGACGTCACCGAGCGGCGACCGATCGTCGTCTGGGCGACGGCCGGCCACCGATTCGTCGTCGACGTCACGGGCCTGCTTTTCGCCGAGATGGGCGAGGCCCCGTCGCCGGCGATCGCAGCATTGCCCGTCGTCGCCGACGACCGCCAGACCGCCGCCTCGCTCGGCGTCCGGTCGACCCTCGACCCGGTCGACCTCGACGCCGCGACCCGGCTGGGATCCCTCACGCCGGCCCAGATCGGCAGCACGGCGCGGTCCCTGACCGTCCGCGTCAGCGACGAGAAGGGCTTCACCGTGTCGAGCGGAGCGAAGGGCTGGCTCGCCGTCTTCGGCTTCTATGGCGCCAGTCAGCGGACGCCGAAGCTGATCACCGGCCAGGTCCAGCTCCTTGGGGCCCTGCTCGCCGGTCGCGAGCCGTCCGTGGCGACGGTGATCCTGGCCGACGACCGCGACGGGACGTTCATCGCCAAGCCGACGCCGCGGCCCTCGGCGACGCCGCGACCGTGATCCGCGGAAGGGCTCTCGTTCGGAACGTGGCCGAAATCGAACGCCGGGCCCACGATCGCGACGCGGCCGACGCGAGCGGCCGTCACGCTCAGACACAGCGCCGCGGTCTGGCAGGCGGCGCGTGCGTCGGGTAGCCTTGCCCAAACGCACCGGAGAGAGGGCGGCGAGGCGTGTTCCTACCCCTGGCGGGCCTCCTCGTGGGCGTCCTTGCCGGGCTTGTTCTCAATGTCAACGTCAGCTTCGAGTTCAGCCGCTACTCGGCCGTGGCGATCCTTGCCGCGCTCGACTCGGTGCTCGGGGCGGTCCGGGCCGAGCTCGATGGCGTCTACGACAATCGGATCTTCATCAGCGGGTTCATCACGAACGCGCTGGTGGCGGTGATCCTGACGTTCATCGGCGATCGGCTGAACCTTGACCTGTACCTGGTGGCGCTGATCAATTTCGGGTTCCGGATCTTCAACAACGTGGCGCTCATCCGGCGCCATTTCGTGTAACAACGGCCGCGGGACCGAGCCCGCGGCGACCAACGGGAGGCATGGACGACGACGGTGGAGAGAGAAGCGGTCCTCGTCGGGATCGACGTCGGCACGTCGAAGGTCTGCACCCTCATCGGCGAGGTCAGCCGCGACGGCCGGATGACGATCATGGGTCACGGGACCGTGGCATCGTCGGGGCTCAAGAAGGGCGTGGTCGTCAACATCGATCAGACCGTCCGATCGATCGCCGAATCCGTCGAGCGGGCCGAGCGCCTGTCCGGCTGGAAGATCGACCGCGCGTTCGTCTCGGTCGGCGGCCAGCACGTCGAGAGCCTGAACTCGCCCGGCCAGGTCGCCGTCAGCGGCCCTCGCAAGGAGGTCAGCCGCGAGGACGTCAACCGGGCGGTCGAGGTCGCCCGGGCGATCACGATCCCGTCGAGCCAGGTCGTCCTCCACGTCGAGCGGCGTGGCTTCAAGGTCGACGGCCAGGAGGGCGTGAAGGATCCGCTCGGCATGAGCGCGCTCCGCCTCGAGGTCGAGGTCCACATCGTCAGCGCCGCGGCAACTGCCGTCCAGAACCTCTCGAAGTGCGTCAACGCGGCCGGGGTCAAGATCGATGAGCTCGTCGCCTCGGCCCTCGCGAGCGCCGAGGCGGTCCTCTCCGAAACCGAGAAGGAACTGGGCGTCGCGGTCGCCGACATCGGCGCGGGGACGATCGACCTGGCGATGTTCGCCGACGGCTCCCCGTTCCGGACCGCCGTCCTGCCGATCGGCGGCAACAACGTGACGAACGATGTCGCTCTCGGCTTGAAGACGAGCATCCAGGTCGCCGAGGAGCTGAAGATCGAGCACGGGACCTGCAACCTGGCTGCGGTCACCGACGATGAGGAGATCACCGTCAGCGTCCTCGGCGAGGAGGCCGGCCGGACGATCCAGCGGCGCGAGGTGTGCGAGATCATCGAGGCCCGGATGCGCGAGACCTTCGAGCTGATGCGGGCCGAGATGGCCCGGGGCGGTTCCGGCCTGCTCCCCGCGGGGATCATCCTCACCGGTGGCGGTGCCCAGCTCGCCGGAGCCGCGGAGCTCGCCCGCGAGGTGCTGGGGATCCCCGTGCGGATCGCGGCCCCGGCGGGGATCGGCGGCCTGGTCGATACGATCCAGAACCCGGGCTATTCGACCGCGGTCGGGCTCCTCCAGTGGGGGGCCTCGACGCTGGCCGACGACGAGCCGATGCGGTACGAGTCGGCGCCGGCGATGGGCGGGCTGGGCCGCCTCCGCGACGCCCTCCGAAGCATTTTCCCGTAGAGACGCTCCGGCTCACGGTCCGAACGGGTTCCGACCGAGGCTTCACCGACCTGACCGCAGCGTGCCGGCGGTTCGTCGCGGAACATGCCGCCGGCGGCGACGGCCTGCTCTCGATCTTCGTGCCTCACGCCACGGCGGGCCTCGTGATCATGGAGCTCGGGGCCGGTTCCGACGAGGATGCCCTCGACGCGCTCGACCGGCTCCTGCCACGCGACGATCGCTGGCAGCACCGCCATGGCTCGGCGGGCCACGGCGCCGACCATGTCCTGCCCGTCCTCACGGCGCCGTCCGTGACGGTGCCGGTCATCGGCGGCGAGCTGGCCCTCGGGACGTGGCAGTCGATCGCGCTGCTCGACCCGAATCCCGACAACCCGGACCGAACCGTCCTGCTGAGCTTTCTGGCTGGTTGAGCTGGGGCAACGACGAGCGGGCGGTGGGGCGCTCGTCGTTGCCGCTCAGCTCCGCCGGCGCCCGCGAGGGCGTGGCGTCAGATAGAGGACCGCGCCAGCCAGGCCGGCGGCGAACCCGAGGGCGGCCGCCAGGCCGAGGTGATCGGAAGACTCCGTGCCGCTCCGAGCGGCCGCGTCGGTGGGTGGCGGGGTGAGACCCGGCCTCGGGGTTCGGGCGCTCGTGGGCGGTGGCGTCGCGGTCGTCCCACAGACCTCTCCGAGGAGCTCCGTGGTTGCCGTGAGCGCCAGGGGATCGGCCGGTCCGTCGGCCAGGGCCACGTCACGCGAGGCCTTGACCGTGACCGAGAACGACCGGGTGCACGAGCCATCGATGACAATGACGGTCTGGAGAACGTCCGTCGGGGTCGACACGGTCAGGGTCGCCGGCGCATCGGCGGTGCCCCATGGCTCGACGTCCGCTGAGAAGGCGCCCTTGGCGTCACTGACGACCTGGAAGCCGGCAAGACCGCCGTCGGGCGGCAGCAGCTCCTCGATGACGAGGTGGACGCCGGCCAGGGCCGCCCCGTGCTCGTCGGCCAGCGTGCCGCTCACCGTGACCGCGGTGGGCTCGGCCGCCAGGGCGGCGGACGAGACGCCACCGAGCCCGATGGCAGCCGTCACGACGGCGACGGCGGCCGCCCGAACGAGTCGATCCGAAAGTCCCACGCGCGCTCTCCCCGGAAGTACCAGTGCCGGTACGCGGCCAAGGATCGCCGCCGGGCGGAGCCGCTGTCGATAGGGCGAATGCCGCATTCGGATCGTCTGGCCAAGGCGTGGTGAATCTGGCCTTCGAAGGCCGTCCGGCGACCGGTCGTGCGGCCCGCAGCCGGCAGTCGGGTGTTAGACTCCGCCAGTCCGACCGACCACCGAGGGACACGCCTGCAGGGGATCCGGCCGGTCGACATACGCCAACCAGAGGCGGCCCGTCACCCGAGCGTGACCGCCGCCGTCACGAGCCTCGACAGCCCCGGAGGAAGGCGATGCCGCTGCGGTCGGATTCCGAGAATTTCGCGCTCATCCGCGTCATCGGCGTCGGCGGTGGCGGAAGCAACGCCGTGAACCGGATGATCCTGTCCGAGATGATGGGTGTCGAGTTCATCGCCTGCAACACCGACGCCCAGGCACTCCTCCAGTCGGATGCGCCGCACAAGATCCGCATCGGCGACAAGATCACCCGGGGCCTCGGTGCCGGCGGTGACAGCGCGATCGGAGCCCGGTCGGCCGAGGAGGACTCGGAGAAGATCGCCCAGGCGCTCGTCGATTCGGACATGGTCTTCATCACCGCTGGGCTCGGGGGTGGGACCGGCTCGGGCGCGGCCCCGATCGTCGCGCAGCTCGCCAAGGAGGCCGGGGCCCTCACGATCGGCGTCGTGACGAAGCCCTTCAGCTTCGAGGGCGCCAAGCGCAAGCTGATCGCCGAGAAGTCCGCCGAGGAGCTGAAGACCCAGGTCGACACCCTGATCACGATCCCGAACGACCGTCTCAAGGACGTCGTCCAGAAGAACACGTCGATCATCGACGCGTTCCGGGTCGTCGACGACGTCCTCCGCCAGGGGGTTCAGGGGATCAGCGACATCATCACGATGCCGGGACTGATCAACCTCGACTTCGCCGACGTCCGGGCGATCATGAAGGACGCCGGGTCGGCGCTGATGGGCATCGGCCGGGCGACCGGCGAGAACCGGGCCGTCGAGGCCGCTCGCCAGGCGATCGCGAGCCCGCTGCTCGAGGTCAACATCACCGGCGCCCAGGGAATCCTCTTCAACATCACGGGCTCGTCGAGCCTGAGCCTGTTCGAGGTGACCGAGGCGGCCGAGGAGATCCGAGCCGCGGCCGATCCGGAGGCGAACATCATCTTCGGGACGAGCTTCAACGAGCGTCTCGGCGAAGAGGTGATGATCACCGTGATCGCCACGGGGTTCGACGGCAGCCGCAAGCGCGATTCGGTGCGCCACACGCAGGCGGCCCAGCCGGCCGATGCGTCGGCATCGATCCGCGCGCCGCGCGAGCGCGACTTCCTCGAGGAGCTGGAGCGCCAGCGTCTCGAGGCCAGCGACGGCTCCGCGGACGCCGGTCATGACGACCGCGCCGCCGCGGCCGTGGGCCCCGGCCCGCGCGTCGAGCGGACCGTCGGTGAGCCGGTGCCGGTCAAGCGTCCCGCGGCCTACGACGCCGACGACCTCGAGATTCCG
>Ga0307277_10000031_pt1 | contig 41719 bp, 42 predicted proteins | sample ER_DNA_116_FD_194473 | JGI IMG/M metagenome (GOLD analysis project Ga0307277, IMG submission 194473) | Bulk soil microbial communities from the East River watershed near Crested Butte, Colorado, United States - ER_DNA_116 | ecosystem: Environmental > Terrestrial > Soil > Floodplain | place...
GCGATCCTGCCTTTCCTGATTCCCACCGCCTCGGCGAGGGAACGTGCGTCGTCCACGGTGTAGACCGCGCCGCCTGTGAGGAGTAGATCGAGCGGGTTAGGGTCCATCGAGATGGCGATCTTCTCATCCTCCGACGCGCGCAGCGCCGTCGAGCGCGCCCTCCCGAGCACGGCTGCCTTCCTCCAGGAGCTCGTGCGCGTGCCCAGCCTGCTCGGCAACGAGGAGCCGGCACAGGTGCTCGTCGAGGCGAGGCTGAACGAGCTGGGATTCGAGGTGAGGTCGATCGAGCCGGACCCCTCGGAGCTCGCGCGCCACCCCGACTCCGGCATCCCGCTGCTCGACTACGAAGGACGCCGCTGTCTCGTCGGAACGTTGGAGGGCGGCCCGGGGTCTTCCCTTCTCTTCAACGGGCACGTCGACGTCGTCAGCGAGGAGCCCGCCGACCGCTGGACGAAACCTCCTTACGGAGCCGTGGTCGAGGACGGCCGCCTCTACGGCCGAGGTGCTTGCGACATGAAGGGTGGCATCGCCGCGATGCTGCTCGCCGTCGAGGCCGCTCTCGGTGCCGGCGAGCTCCCTGGGCCGCTCGTCTACCAAAGCGTGATCGAGGAGGAGTGCGGCGGCAACGGCGCCCTGGCGGCCTGTCTCGCCGGGCCCCTCGCGGATGGAGTCGTGATCGCGGAGCCGACCAACGGCTCGATCGACCTCGTCTCGCCGGGCGTCATTTGGGCCAGGATCACGCTCGAAGCGAGCTCACGACACGCCTCCCACGCGGACGAGGGCTCGAATCCGATCGAGACGGCGGCGACGGTCATCTCGGCGCTGCACGAGCTCGAGGCGACGCTGAACGAGTCACCCGAAGCCGAATTCGAAGGCGTCGAGCAGCCGTATCTCCTCAACGTCGGCGCTCTCCACTCGGGCGACTGGCCGTCGATGACACCGGGGCGGGCCGAGCTCGACGTTCGCCTCGGCTTCCCCATTCGCATGCAGCCGGCCGAGGCTCAGACTCTTCTTGCCACGGCGGTCGAGCGGGTCGACCCGGAGGCGGCCGTCGAGTTCCGCGGCTTTCGGGCGCGAGGCTATTCGTTCGACCCCGGTTCGCCGCTCGTGAGCCTGCTGGCCGACTGCCACCGCGAGGTTTCCGGCCGCGACCTGCAGCCAAAACCAGCGCGGGCGACGACGGACCTGCGCTTCTTCGAAGGGAACGCGGTCTGCTACGGGCCGTCCGGCGACGGGCTCCACGGAGTCGACGAGTGGGTCGACCTCGAGTCGATCGCCGAGACCGCCGCGACCTTGGCCCTTCTCATTCGGAGGTGGAGCGAGATCTAGACCCGGATGCAGGCGGCCCGGTGGGCCGGGCTCGTCGCAGCGGAGGGTCGTCTCAGCTCGGGGTCGATCTCCTTGCAGTCTGGGATCGCGATGGGGCACCGTGGATGAAAGCGGCACCCCTGAGGGATGTGGACGGGGTTCGGTGTCTCGCCGCGCAGGATCTGAGGCGTCGTGCGCTCGCGCGGGTCGCGCTTCGGCACGACCGACAGCAACGCCTGTGTGTAGGGGTGCTGGGGGTTGTTGACGACGTCGTGCGCCGAGCCCTCCTCGACGATTCGCCCGAGGTACATGACGGCGATCCGGTCGGCGAAGCGGGCAGCCGTGGAGAGATCGTGAGTGATCATCAGGATCCCGAGCCCTTTCCCGCGGAGCTCGGAGAGGATCGCGAGCACGCCCGCCCGCACCGAGACGTCGAGCATCGAGACGGGCTCGTCCGCGACGAGGATGTCCGGGTTGAGGACGAGGCTCGCGGCGATGGCGACGCGCTGGCGCTGGCCTCCGGAGAGCTGGTGCGGATACCGGTCGAGGAAGAGATCCGGCGGGTCGAGGCCCGCCTGCGCGAGCGCTCGGTGCACTTCCGCCTCGCGTTCCTCCTTCGTCCCGAGCCGGTGGATGACCAGGGGCTCCTCCACGGTCGCCCGGACGCGGAAGCGGGGGTCGAGCGATTCGTACGGATCCTGGTAGATGATCTGCATCCGCCTCCGGAGCGAGCGCAGCTTCCGTGGCGGCAGACCGGAGATGTCCTCGCCATCGAAGCGGATGACGCCGGCATCCGGCTCGAGCAGACGGAGAACGGTCTGCGCGGTCGTCGTCTTGCCGCACCCCGATTCACCCACGAGCGCGAGCATCTCGCCGCGGCGCAGCGCGAACGAGACACCTTCCACCGCATGCACGCGGAGCTTCGGACGGCGTTGCATAGTTCCGACGATCCCGCGTGCGATCGGGTAATGGACGACCAGGTCCTCCACCTCGAGGATGGCGCTGCCGTTCGCACGAGCGGCCTCGATCACGAGGCCTTCCGGATCGCCGAGTCGTTGAGGTGGCAGGCGGCCACATGGCCCCGCTCCACTTCCATGAGGCGCGGCGTGATGGTGGGGCAGGGCGAGAACGCGCGGTCGCAGCGTGGCGTGAACGGGCAGCCCGTTAGCTCGCGGTCGAGACGCGGCGGGGCGCCCGGAATCGAGGCGACGTCGTCGGTTCCGTAGAGATCGGGCGTGGCGGCGAAGAGGAGACGGGTATACGGGTGGCGCGGATCATGGAAGAGTCGGTCGACGGTGCCGAGCTCGGCCACGACCCCGGCGTACATCACGGCCGCGCGCTCACAGACCTGCGCGATGACCGGCAGGTCATGCGTGACGAGGACGACCGCGAGGCCGAAGTCGTTCGAGAGCGAGACGAGGAGCTCGAGGATCTGCGCCTGCACCATGACGTCGAGCGCCGTCGTTGGCTCGTCTGCTAGGAGGACGTCCGGCTTGCAGGCGAGCGCCATGGCGATGGCCGCGCGCTGACGCATCCCGCCCGAGAACTCGTGGGGATAGTGCGTCACCCGGTCGCCCGGAATGCCGACCACTTCGAGCAGCTCGCGGGCCCGGCGCATCGCCTCCTTGCCCTCGGCGACCTCGTGGAGCTCCATCGGTTCGACGATCTGGTTGCCGATCGTCCGTACAGGGTTGAAGGCGTTCATCGCGCCCTGGAAGACCATCGCGATCTCGCGCCAGCGGTGCGGCGCCGCGCTCTCCTCGCCGCGGGACAGAACGTTTTCCCCGTTGAGCAACACTTCGCCGGCCACCGACGCGTTGGGCGGCAGCAGGCCCATCAGCGCGAGGATCGCGGTCGTCTTCCCGCAGCCCGACTCGCCGACGAGGCCGAACCGCTCGCTCTCGTCGACGGTGAAGTCGATGCCGCGGACCGCGTGAAGCTGCCGCCCGTTCGGGAGGTCGAACCAGACGTGCAAGTCCGTGACGGCGAGCAGGCTCATGGCTCTCTCGGCGGCGGCGCGGGCCGTACGCGGAAACGGCGTGGCGACAGGTGGCCGACACTCAGGCGCGGATTGAGGGACTCCTCCATGGACTGGCCGACCATCGTGCAGGCCAGGACGACGAGCGCGACGCAGACGCCCGGCGGGACGATCGCCCACCACGCGTCGTTCAGGAGGGCGTCGTCGATGAACGCGTTCTCGATCAGGCGGCCCCACGAGATGAGGCTCGGGTCTCCGAGGCCTAAGAAGGTGATGAACGTCTCTGCGAAGATCGCGTAGGCGACGAGGAGCACGGTGTTCGCGATCAGGAGTGGCGCCACCTGCGGGAGGATGTGCTTGCCGACGAGGCGCGAGTTCCCCGCCCCGAGCGCCCGGGCGCGCTTCACGTAGACGCGCTCGCGGACGCTCTTCACCTGTGCGCGTATGAGGCGCGCGGTCGTCGTCCAGTAGATGACCCCGATGATGAGGATGATGTTCGTCAGGCTGCGGCCGAAGAGCGCGGCCGCCACGATCATGAGCGGCACGTCGGGAATGACGATCACGTAGTCGGTGAAGCGCATGAGGACCGTGTCGGTCTTGCCGCCGAAGAAGCCCGAGGCGAGCCCGATCGAGCCCCCGATGAACGCGGAGACGACCGCCGCGCAGAAGCCGACGAGCAACGAGACGCGGGCGCCGGCGATCAGGAGCTTGACCATGTCGGCGCCTCCTCCGTCAGTCCCAAGCCAATGCGCGCTGCTCGGCGGGTCGAAGACCGGGCCGACCTGCTCCTTCGGGTTCGGCGCGAGGACCGGGGAGAGGAGCGCGAGAACGACGAAGAGCCCGATGACCGAGAGGCCGACGATCGTCTGCGGCTGGCGCAGGACCTTCGAGCGGAGCAGGCCGGGGCGGACGTCGACCGGGCTCTCGGCCGCCTCGACGGCTTCGATCGCGGTCGTCACGCTCTCACCCGCGGATCGAGCCGGAAGTAGAGAAGGTCCGCGATCAGGTTGAAGAAGATGACCGAGATCGCGAGCAAGAGGAACGCGCCCTGCAGGATGGGGAAGTCACGCTGGTCGATCGCCTCGACGATCGCGAGCCCTATCCCGGGGTAGGAGAACACGTACTCCACGGTGATGAAACCGCCGATGATGTAGCCGAGCGAGAGGGCGCCGAGCGTCACGACCGGGAGCAGTGCGTTGCGGAAGCCGTGCCGCCAGACGGTCGCCCACGAAGAGAGGCCTTTCGCCCGCGCCGTCAAGACGTAGTCCTCGCCGAGCGTCTCGAGCATGGCCGAGCGGACGATGAGCGCGTACTCCCCGTAGAGCACGAGCCCGATCGTCAAGGCGGGCAGGATCATGTGGCGCAGGCGGTCGACGATCAGGTCCCACGTCGAGGCGTCGCCGAGGATCCCGAGCGTCGGGTCCTTGATCCCGGACGTGGGCAGCCCGACCGCGCCCGCCACGAAGAGGACGATCATGAGGCCGAGCCACTGGGGCGGCATCGAGTAGAAAGCGAGGCCGGTCCAGAGGCCTCCCTTGTCCACGATCGTGCCGCGCCGCCACGCGGAGACGACGCCCACGATCGTTCCGAAGAGAACCGAGAACAGGTACCCGAGCGCCACCATCGGGATCGTGTTCTTGATGGAGGGCCAGAGCTCGTCCCAGACGGGCCGCTGGGACCGGACCGATTTCCCAAGGTCGCCGTGGGCCAGGCCCTGGAGGTAGAGCTTGTACTGCTCCCACTTGGACTTGTCGAGGCCGAGATCCTGCCGGAGCGCGTTCTTGAACTGGACCGTGCAGTGCTGGCAGCGGAGCGCCTGCACCGCGTCCCCCGGGATCGCCCGGAAGAGGATGAAGTTGAGGGTCACCGCGGCGAAGACCGTGGCGAGCGCGAAGAGGACTCGCTTCGCGATGTAGTCGAGCCCGGTCACGTTCTAGCTCGCGGTGACCCCGGATTCTCCTTGGCTAGCCCACCTTGTGCGGCGCCGTGTAGTACGTCTTCGAGTAGGCGCTCAGGGCGGTGTTGAACCCGTCCCACTCCTTCCGGTGGGCGTCGATCGCCTGTTCCTCGACGAGCTGCGTGTAGAGGACGTTGTCGTAGATGATCTTCTGCATCTCCTTCACGAGCTGCTCCCGCTCGCCCGGGTCGACGGTCGTCGCCTGCTGTACGTACATCTTGTCGTAGTCCGCGTTGACCCAGCCGGTGTCACTCCAGGAGCACCATTGACCCTTGGTCACGACGGAGAGCATGAAGTCCGGGTCGACGTAGCCCACCCAGTCCCACATGGCGATGTCGAACTTCGAGTAGCCGGTCGAGGTTGCCGCATCGCAGTTGTCGTCGGTCTCGAGGGCGTAGGCCGAGCTCGAGTCGCCGCCGGCTTTCTCCGTCACCTTGACACCGGCCTGTGCGAAGCCCTCCTGCACGACCTGGAACTCGCGGTCGCCGTTGAAGTCGAGCGAGTTCGGCACGATGATCTCGTACTGCATCTTGTGGGCCGGTTGCGCGTACTGGCCGCTCGTCGCGGGCGCCACTCGGATCCCGTCCGCGCCCTTCGTGTAGCCGAGCTGGTCGAGCATCTGGTTGGCGGCGTCGCAGTCGTACTCGAGCGGGCCGAGGTCCGTGTTCGCGTAGATCGCCGGGTTGCCGACGAGGTTCTCCACCTTCTCCGCGTAGCCGCTGAAGACGACGTCGATGATCTTGTCGCGGTCGACGCACATCGAGAGCGCCTTCTTCACCTGCGGGTCGAGCAGCTCGCGGTTCTTCGGCTTCTGCGGGTTCGAGTTCCACGTGATGTTCGTCGTCTCGAAGCCCGGCACGGTGTCGACCTGGATGCTCGACTCCTTCTTCACGACGTTGACGGCGCTGAACGGAACCTGGTCGACGTAGTCGAGCTGGCCGCCCTTCAGGTCGGTGATCATCGCGTCTGCATTCGTGTAATACGTCAGCGCGACGGCGTCTGCGTTCGAGGGCTGCCCGTAGGTGAAGTTCGGGTCCTTGAGGAAGACGGTGGTGCCCTTCTTCTCGTACGACTTGATCGTGTACGCGCCGCCCGTGACCATCGGGAGGTTCTGCTCCGGGTGGTACGTCTTGAGGCCCTTGCCGTTGCCGACCGCGTACTTCTCCCACACATGTTTCGGCAGGATCCAGCCCAGCTCGAGCACGGCCAGGACGTTTCCGACGGGCTTCTTGTAATGGATGACCAACGTGTTCGGGTCGGTTGCCTCGGCGTTGTCCACATGAGCGACTGTTCCCGCGAGCACGGCCGTGGGCCCGTTCTGGTACTTGAGAGTCGTGTTGAGGGTCCAGGCGGCGTCTTCTGCGGTGATGGGCTGCCCGTCCGACCACTTGCCGCCCGACTTCAGGTGGAACGTCCAGTCCTTCCCGTCCGCGGAGGTGTCCCATGACCGGGCGAGGTCTCCGACGATCTCGTACTTCCCGTCCTTGTAGTCGTACTGGACGAGCTGCGGGAAGATCATGTTGAAGGCGTTCCCGGCCTGCGACTCGATGTAGAGGAAGGGGTTCAGCGTGTCGATGTAGTTGATCGTCCCGACGCGGAGAATGCCGCCCTGCACGACCGCTCCGCTTTCGCCGGTCTGATTGCTCGAGCTGCTTCCGCCGCAGCCGGCAACGACCAGGATCGCCAGGACTACCGAGAGACAGATCGCCGCCTTGTTCCTCATGCTTACTTCCCTCCCCCCGGCTCGAGGCCGGAATGGTTGATCGTGAGCCTGCGGGCATCCGCGTCCAAGGTCGCCGTCACGCCGAGTGGAAGTGCCGCCAGGTGCTTCCCGTGGCCCAAGGGCAGCTTGTATACCACGGGAACGCCGAGCGGCTCCAGATGATGCTCCAGCACGTCCTCAATCGAGCGCGTTCTTGGCCATTCGGGCCTGTCCTCGCGCCAGTCGCACTTCTCCATGTCCCCTACTACGACTCCGCGGACGCCCTCGAGTTTGCCTGCATGCGCGAGCTGAGTGAGCATCCCGTCGACGTACCAGGGCGGTGCGTCGTAGTCCTCGAAGAAGAAGATCGAGCCTTCGAGCTCGATCTCCCACGGTGTCCCCATGGTCTGGAGGAGGAGCCAGAGGCAGCCGCCCACCAGCGGCGCGGTGACCTTTCCTCCGCTGATCGCGCGCACGTAAGGGTCGTCGGGATCGCGGGGAACGTCGCCGGCCCCCTGGCCCCGTAGGACTTGCAGGAGACGGTCGCGGGAGAAATCCGTGCCGTCCTTCGCTCCCATGCCGACGAGGCCGTACCCGTAGATCGTGGCCAAGCCGGCCCGCTGGCGGATAGCGACGTGGAGCGCCGTGATGTCCGAGTAGCCGACGAAGGGCTTGGGGCTCGCCGCGATCGCGTCGAAGTCCAGGTGAGGGATCGTCTGCGCTGAGCCGTATCCACCCTGGAGCGACTGGACGACGTCCACCTCGGGATCGGCGAACATCGCCAGGAGGTCAGCGGCTCGGTCGCGCTCGTCACCGGCGACGTAATCGTCGCGCTCGAAGACGTGCTCGCCGAGCTTGACCCTGTAGCCGCGGTCCTCCCACCACTCGACCCCCCGCAGCACGTCGGAGCGGTTCTCGAAGCCGCTTGCCGGGGCCGCGACTCCGATCGTGCCTCCGTCGGGAAGGGGCTTGCCGAATCGGCGGGCCTCCATCACAGCGCGAGCTCGACTTCCTCGAATTCGGCTTCGCAGGGATTCCCGGCCGCGACCCACATGCGCCCCGCCTCGAGCTCGCAGACCATGGAGAACACGATCGTGGACTCCTCCGGATCGTTCGGCCCCGGGTGCTTGCAAATGGCCTGGGGAGCGGAGTCGTGGTCGCCGAGGATCGCCATCGCCTCCTCTGGAGTGGACGGGGGCCGCTGCTCGAGCAGCTCGGTGAGGCGATCGAGCCGGGCCACGCTCCCTGCTCCGGGCTCATCGCGGATCTCCGCGAGCTCCGGCGCGACGTAGTGGTTCGTGTGCGGCCCCGCGCCCTCGAGCACCGCCAGCTCGGTCGCGCTCGTCTCAATAGTGAGCGCGTCGCCGCCCCGAAAGGCGAGCAGGTGGGCATAGCCGCCGGCCCGTCCGGGCAGGCCGGCGCGGCGGATCGCATCCTCACGGTCGGACGCCTCGAGTGCATGGCGGGAAACGAGCACGCGAGGGGTTCCGATCCGGTCGTCGCTCGCGGTCAGCGAATGGATTCCCTGCGCTCCGCCGTGGGCGTTCATCCCCACCGCAGGCAGGCACGCAGCCAGAGTCGGGGAGACCACGACCGCTCCCTCCACCGGCCTTTCGACGACCACCGCGACGTTGCCGGAGTCGCCGGCCAGCCATTGCTCGTTGTGGGCTAGGACCGTGAAGCCGGGCCCGACTGCGGTGAAGGACGAACAGCGCTCCGCGGGAACGGCGCCCTCTTCGAGCTCCTCGCAGGCGTTGACCGCGAAGAGCTCGACCTCGGAGACCCCTGCGCCGGCGGCCATGGCCGAGATCGTCTCCACCTGCGCGGGCAGCGAGCGCTCGGCCGCCTGCCGGTACGGCGCGATCGCCCTGGATAGGTCCTGCACCCCCAGCTCGCGAAAGTAGTCGCGGTAGAACCCGAGTGACTTGTCGATCAAGTCGCCGAGCTCCGAGCCGATCGTGCGGCCCCGTGCGGCTGGGCCGCCCTCGGCGTGGACGACGCGGAGCACTAGAGTCTCCCGGCTTCAACGGCTGGCGCCGGCTTCGCCGGCTGGCCGTCCAGTTTCACGGCCGGGCAGCTCATAGCCGCCCGGCCTCGATGATTCTCTGCAAGAACTGTTGCGTACGGGGGTTCCTGGGCGAGGAGAAGATCTCCTCCGGGGGGCCCTCCTCGAGCAGCACGCCGTCGTCCAGGAAGCAGACTCGGTTGGCGATGTCGCGGGCGAAGGTCATCTCGTGCGTGGCGATCAGCATGGTCATGCCGGACTCGGCCAGCTCGCGGATCACGTCCAGCACCTCGGCCACGAGCTCGGGGTCGAGCGCGCTCGTGACCTCGTCCAGCAGCATCAGCTTCGGCTTCATCGCCAGCGCGCGCACGATCGCGGCCCGCTGCTGCTGACCGCCCGAGAGCCGGTCGGGATACTCGTCCTTCTTGTCCAGGAGGCCGAAGCGCCGCAGGAGCTCGGCGCCCTCGCTCTCGGCCTGCTCTGCGGGCACCTTGAGGACTTTCCGCGGGGCGAGGGTGACGTTGCTGAGCACGGTCATGTGCGGGAAGAGGTTGAAGGCCTGGAAGACGATTCCGATGCGGCGCCTGACCGCGTTGGCATCGACGCGAGCAGCCGTGATCTCCTCGCCCAGGAACTCGATCCGGCCCTCGTCGATCGGCTCGAGCAGGTTGACGCAGCGAAGCAGGGTGGACTTTCCGGAGCCCGAGGCCCCGATCAGGCAGACGACCTCGTGCTGTCCGAGCTCGAGGTCGATCCCCTTGAGAACCTCGACGGCGAAGGACTTGTGCAAGTCCTCGATACGCAGGCAGGGGACGGCCTCGTTCACCTGGCTCCTCCGAGCGCGAGCTGACGTCGCCGGTCGCGGGCCACGAGCCAGTCCGTGAGCCGCGCGAGCGGGACGGTCAAAAGGATGAAGAGGAGCGCTGTGACCACGTAGGGCGTGTAGTTGAAGTCGCTCGCGACATCGATCTGCGCCTGCCGGAACGCTTCCACCGGACCGAGGAGCGCAACGAGCGCCGTGTCTTTCTGCAGGCCGATGAAGTCGTTCAGCAGCGGCGGGATCACCCGCCGGACGGCTTGCGGGAGGACGACGAAGCGCAGCGTCTTGGCATGGGAGAGCCCGAGGGAACGTGCTGCGGCGTTCTGGCTCGGGTGGACTGACTCGATACCGGCGCGATAGACCTCCGAGACGTAGGCCGAGTAGACGAGCACGAGCGCGGTCGTTCCCCAGAAGAGCTCACCTCTCGGGACGCCCGAAAGTTGCAGTGCGGGGACGCCGAACCCGAGAAGATAGATCACGAGGATCGTGGGAACTCCGCGAAAGAGGTCGGCATAGACGACCGCGAGAGCCCGAAGGGGGAAGAACACTGGGCCGGGCAGCCCGCGCATCACCGCGATCACGAGGGCGAACGCGAGGATGAAGATCTCCGCGACCGCGAAGATCTTGACGTTCAGGACGAATGCCTTCGGAATGGTGTGGAGCGACTCGCGAAAGAACTCGCCGTTGAAGAACTGCTGCTTGACCTCTGGCCAGCCCGGGGAGCGGGAGACGATGAGGACGACGACGATCGCGAAGACGACCGTGCTCGCGAGCGCGATCAGCGTGCTTCGCGACGAGCCGGAGGCGCCGTTCCGTCTCAAGTGAAGCTACTTGAGGACTGGCGGTGCCGAGCCCTCGATCCACTTCTGCGCGAACTCGTCCAGCGTGCCGTCCGAGCGGAGCTTCGCAATGACCGGGTTCACGCAAGCGCGCAGCGGGTTGCCTTCCTCGAAGACGAGGCCGAAGTGCTCCTCCCCGTTCGTGGGGAGGCGTCCGACGGTCACCGAGTTGGGAGCCTGAACGGCGGTTACGTAGAGCGAGGTCGGGTAGTCGACGACGATGCCGTCGATGGTGCCGTTCTTGAGTGCGTTCACCGCGTCGTCGTTCGTGTTGTAGACGTTGGGCTGCTTGCTTGGCTGGATCGTGTTCAGGATCGCGTCATAGCTCGTCGTTCCTATCTGCGCTCCGAGCTTTGCGTCCTTCAGGTCCGCCACCGACGTCGCCTTGGCGAAGGGCGAGGACTTGGCTACGACGACAGCCTGCTCGACGTCGTAGTAGGAGTCGCTGAAGTCCACGGCCTGATCTCGCTTCGACGAGTAGGAGACCTGGTTGATGTCGAAGTCGAAATCGGTCGGCCCGGGCTTGAAGATGTTGTTGAACGGGACGACGACCCACTTCACCTCGTCGTCGGTGAATCCCAGCCCTTCGGCCACCGCATAGGCGACGGCGGCTTCATAGCCTTGCTTCGTCGGCTCCTTGGTCGGATTCCAGGGCCCGCCCTTCACGTTCTGGAACCACGGCGGGAAGGCCGGATTGTCCGTGGCGATCGTGAGCTGCCCCGGCGTCTTCAGGGTGAGCTGATCCTTTGCGCACGGGTCAGCAGCGGCTGAGCCGGTTCCGGCGGCCGTCGGAGCAGAGCTCGACTCCTCGTTGCCGCATCCCCCGGCGGCAAGCGCGAGGAGTGCGACGACGAGGGCAAAGACGAGCTGCTTGCGCATCGGGAAGTCTCCTTGGGCCGGGGCCGTCGAATCTACAGGATGTTTCCTGGTGGGTCACCCGCGTCCGGGTGGTCCCGTCGCCGCCTCCACAGCACGAATCCGAGGACGCCCGCTGCCAGCGCCAGTCCGACGGCCAGGGCGATCCAGCCCCACGGGGTGCTGGTCTCGGATGGGGCGGGCTCGTCCGCCACCGTCTCCGTCGGGGTGGCGCCGGTGTTGGTCTCCGGAGGGGTTGTGGTCGTCTCCCCCTGGCAGCTGCGATGGCGAGTGCGAGCCAGCCGAGGAGTCCGTTGTCATCGGAGGGCTCGGTCTCGGTCGAGACGGTGGTCGTCGTGGCGGGCGTGGTCGGGGCGGCTTCCGTCTCGCTGGGCGTCGTCACGGGCTGCATGGTTGTCGTCGGCTCCGCAGAAGTGGTGGGCGCCTCGACGGTCGCACCGGGTGCGGAGGGCCTGGCGCAGCATCGAAGGAGGGTAGCGCCTTAACACGCGCTTAACCGCGGCGCAACCCGGGCTTAAGCGGCCCGTGGCTATAAACGATCCGTGCAGGTAGGCATTGCGCGCATTGGGGCTCTGCTCGTGGCAGCGGCCGTGCTCGGGGCCGGCATCGCGGTCGGAATCGACCGCGCCGTCGGCGACGAGGGCGGCACCACCGTCATCCGCGAGGTCTCGAACGCGGGCCCCGCGTCGCCTTCCTTCAGCAACTCGAGCGGCAAGACGATCGGGAACATCTACGCGAGCTCGAGGCGCGGCGTCGTCCAGGTGCTAGCGACCTCGGTCGTCTCGGACAACCCGTTCTTCGGAGCGCAACAGGCACGCCTGCTCGGCTCGGGCTTCGTGATCGACAAGTCCGGCCACGTCGTCACCAACTATCACGTCGTCGAGAACGCCTCAAAGGTCGAGGTCAGCTTCTCCGGGAACGACGAGATGCCGGCTACGGTCGTCGGCAAGGATCCCTCGACCGACATCGCCGTCCTCAGGATCAAGGGCGCCGAGGGCCGCGCGCTGACCCCGCTCGAGCTCGGATCCTCGGCCTCGGTCCGGGTCGGGGATGCGGTCGTCGCGATCGGCAACCCTTTCGGGCTCGAGCGCACGGTCACCGCCGGCATCGTCAGCGCGCTCCAGCGCGAGATCACGGCGCCGAACGGCTTCGCCATCGATGAGGTCATCCAGACGGACGCCTCGATCAACCACGGCAATTCCGGCGGCCCCCTCCTGAACGCCGACGGACGGGTCATCGGTGTCAACTCGCAGATCGAGAGCGACTCCGGCGGCAACGTGGGCATCGGGTTTGCCATCCCGATCGACATGGTCAAGTCGGTCGTCTCCCAGCTGCTCGAGCACGGCAAGGTCGAGCACGCGTACATCGGGGTCGAGATGGCGACTGTCACACATGAGCTCGCCGCCAACGTTCGCCTCCCCGTCGATCAAGGCGTGCTGGTCGAGCGCGTGCGTCCCGGTAGCCCGGCCGCGGAAGCCGGAATCCACGGCGGAGACACCCAGGTCGTCGTCGACGGTGAGAGCTTCCTCGTCGGGGGCGACGTGATCACGATGGCGGATGGTCGGACGATCGAATCCGCCGAAGAGCTTCGGAGCGTAGTCACTTCGAAGCAACCGGGCGACGAGCTCTCCCTCGAAGTGCACGGTCCGGACGGAGCGAAGGAAGTGAAGGTCAAGCTTGGGCGCCAACCGAACACCCCAGTCGGATGACAGGCGTCCATGGCCCCTTCCCCCAGGGGCCCGCCTCCGACAGTCGTATCGCCAGCTTGGCTGATCGGAGGTAAACGGTCGGAGGCCCGCCCGCCTGCCCGGGCCTCCGACCTACTTTTCTCGAGCGACGTCCCAGAGCCGCTGGCCTAGAGTCCCCGCCGTGATCCCGCACGCTTTCGGCCAGAGTGAGCCGTGGTCGGTGGGCATCGAGGAAGAGCTGTTCGTCCTGGACGCAGCGACGCTTGAGCCCACGCCGTTCCCCTCTGAGGCCTTCGAGCCTCCGCGGATCAAGGCGGAGCTCTTCGCGTCGGTGGTCGAGCTCAACACGGACGTCTGCTCCTCCGTCGCAGACGCCGTCGCCGAGCTGGGGGAGCTGCGGCGGAGGGCGAAGGACCGGGCTGCCTCGGCCGACCTTGCCCTCGCTGCGGCCGGCACCTGGCCGACCGCGATCCCCGAGGAGCAAGCGATCACCAAGGACGAGGGCTACGAGCGCTTCGTGGAGTACGCAGGCTCCTCGGCCCGGCGCCAGTACTGCTCGGGGATGCACGTCCACGTGGGCGTGCAGAGCCCGGAGGCGTGCATGGCGGCTCTCGAGTCCGTTCTCCGCTGGCTCCCGGTGGTGCTCGCGCTCTCGGCGAACTCGCCGTATCTCGCTGGTCGCGAGACCGGGCTCTCCTCCGTGCGCGCCGAGATCCTCGCCCTGCTCCCACGGAGCGCGGCGCCGCCCGTTTTCGGTTCGTACGCCGAGTGGGAGGCTTTCGCCGAGCGCCTCGTGGGCGTCGGGCTCGCCGACAGCTACACCCGCATCTGGTGGGATGTTCGCCCGCATCCGCGCTTCGGGACCCTCGAGGTGCGAATGAGCGACCAGCCGACGAGGCTCGAGGCGACGGAGGCACTGGCGGGGCTGGTGCGCGCCCTGGTTTCCTCAGCGGCGGAGGACGGCCCTACGGACCGCGGTGCGTACGCAGAGAATCGCTGGGCCGCTCTGCGGTTCGGGCGCGAGGCAAGGCTCATCCATCCCGACGGCAGCCGGCTGGCCTCTGTCGCTGAGCTCGTGGACGAGCTCGCCGCCCAGCTCGGGAGCGAGGTCATCGATCCCGTCCGCGGTCTCGACCAGGCCGGCGAACAGCTCTCGCACGGCCGCGCCGAGGGCATGCGCGCTCTCTGCGAGCGGCTCGTCGCCCTCACGTAGGATCGAGCTGTGAGCGTCCGTTCCGAGACTCTGCAGGTCACGGGAGTGCGCTGCGAGCGCTGCGTCATGCGGCTCGGCAGCGCCCTCCAAAAGCTCGACGGGCTCGAGTCGGCCAACGCCAACCTGATGGGGCAGGTTACGCTCGCCTGGGACGAGGAGCGTCTTCCCCGCGAGGAGATCGTCGCGGCGCTTGCGAAGGCCGGTTTTCGCAGCATGGAATAACAAAAGGGGCCTCCCCGTTGTCTTGTAGGGTCCGGGCATGAGCGACGGCAGCACGCCCGAGACCGACGCCCGCCGCATCGCCGAGGGCGAGCGCGAGCGAGCGCGGTTCGAAGAGGAGGTTCTGGAACTGGCGGATCAGGTCTATCGGGTCGCGCGTCGGCTGGTCTCGACGCGCGAAGAAGCCGAAGACCTGGTCCAGGAGACCTATGCCAGGGCTTTCCGGAGCTGGCGCTCGTACACGCCGGGGACGAATCTCCGCGCCTGGATCTTCCGGATTCTCACGAACCTGAACATCGATCGCGGCCGCCGCGAGCAGCGGGCGCCCGCAACGCAGCCGATCGAGGAAGGCGACTACTTCCTCTACAACCGGCTCGAAGCCGAGACCGGGGCCGACGACGAGGAGCGAATCGTCGAGCGGCTCTCGCAAGATGGAATCGTGGATGCGCTCTCGGCGGTGCCGCACGACTTCCGTGACGTCATCGTCCTGGTCGACATCGGCGACTTCACGTACCAGGACGCGGCCCAGATCCTCGACATCCCGATCGGGACGGTGATGTCGCGCCTGCATCGCGGCAGGCGTATCCTCAAGCAGCAGTTGGCGGAAGCGGCCGTCGGGGAGGCGTGATGTTCGACCCGTGCGCGAAATGCGAGGAGGTTCTGCAGCCCTTCCTCGACCGTGAGCTCTCGGACGCGGAAATCGCCGAAGCCGAGAGCCATCTGGACGAGTGCACCTACTGCCGCAAGCGGTACAAGTTCGAGGAGAAGCTGCGGATGTACGTGCGGCTCGCGTGCGCAGAGGAGATGCCGCCGGACCTCAAGGCGAAGCTCGCGGCGCTCCGCACGCCGCTCTACTGACGAGCGCCTAGCTCTTCCCGACGATGACGAGCAGGCGCAGCGGGTTGTCACCGCCCGGAAGCGCGACCGTTTCCACGCCCAGCTCGTCGCCCAGGCGCTGCGCGATCGCCTCTCCGCCGGGCGGGTAGTAGACCAGGGTCTTCTCGTAGTTCCGTTCCTTGGCATTTCCGACCCGGCCCATCTTGTAGGCCAGCCCGGCGACCTGGTTGGCCAGTCCGGCCGCGGCATTCCCCTGGTGCGTGCCGTTGAGGACGTCGACCTGGATCTGCCAGCGGGCGGGCAACGGCACCGCCGACGCCGAGGCATGAACCACGGGGCCCGACGCCGCGACCGCGTTGTTCGCGGGGAAGACCTGGGGCCAGACGACGAACAACGTGAGCGCCGTGCAGGTGAGCATGAACGCGAGCGCCGCGAGCATCCGGCGCGGCGACCACGGATCGAGCCGCGAGGGCTCGGGGAGACCGGCGAGCCGGCGCGCCTCCCGTTCCGTGATGCGAAGCGAGGCAGCGTAAACGAGCGCCGCGCTCACGGCATCGGCGTTCGACCCGAACCGATAGAGGCAGTTGTCCTCGAGCGACTTGATCTGCTCGACGTCCATGTTCGCCCGCGCGGCGGCCTCCTCGAGCGTGAGGCGCCTGCTCAGGCGTGCGGCTCCGAATGGAGAAACGGCCACGGCGGTCAGTGTTCGGCGAGCGGTGGTTCCAACCTGCCTATGTCATCGGCAGAGTCGACGTCTCCTGGAGTCCCAAGGTCGTCGCAGGGCACGAGCATGGCGGGAAGGAGCTTCATTCCCTCGTCCGGCACCTCGTCCCACGAGCCGCGACCGATGACGACCGGATGGCCGCGGTCGCCCGCGTAGCTCGCCGACACCACACCTCCGGCGCCGCTGCGCCAGGCGGCGAGTACGCGGCGAACGGCCTCGGGCGAGAGGTTGGGACCGTCCGCCAGGCAGACGACCGCCGCCTCGACCCCGGGGCCGAGCACTGCGAGCCCGCAGCGGAGCGACGCGCCGATCCCGCGTTCCCAGTCCTGGCAATCGATGACCCAGGCCCCTTCGGCCTCGAGCGGGTGGGCGCCCGTGACCACGACGACCTCGTCCACCGGGCTCTCTGCCAGACGGGCGAGCACGTGGGGGAGGAGGAGCTGCTGCTTCGGTCCGCCGAAGCGCTCGCCGGCCCCGGCCGCGAGCACGACGGCCGCGATCACTCGACGAGTGTGACGGTGAGGATGTCAGCCAGGTGCACGAGGCGGAAGGTGATGCGGCGGAGCTCGGACCTCTCAGGATCCGTCTCTGCTTCGGGGACGCTGCGCCAGAGGTCCCGCGCACACGCGACGAGGTCGGCGATGCGCTCGCGCGCCTCCTGGTGACCGTCGCGCTCCCTGCAGGCGTTCAACGCGAGCCCGAGGACGCCGATCGTGTCCAGTTGCCGCGTCCAGAGGAGCGGCGTCGCCATCGTCAGGTAGTGGTGGATGCGGGCGAAAGTGATCGGCTGCTCCAGCGTGCGCCGGCCGTGCGGTTCGGTGGGCTCGAGGGGCGGCTCGCCGTTGGCGATCCGAGCGGCCGAGCGGCCGAGTATGTCGCGTAGCTGTTCATCCGAGAGGCCCGCTTGGCGGGCTGTTCGCATCGAGAGGAAAAGGGAATCGGGCTGCTGGCCGTAGGGATAGTCGGAGGCGTAGAGCACCTGCTCCGGCGACACGCGGTGGAACATGTCCAGGAGGTCGATCGGGCTCCAGACGGAGGTGTCGAAGAAGACACCGGCGCGTCCGCCGAAGGCCTCCGAAAGCCCTGCCAGGTCGGCTATCCCTGCGTGGGCGATGATCAGCTGCGCGTCGGGGTAGGCGTCCACGAGGCGCATGAGATGGTCGGCGATCGGCGGGAGACCGCGACCGCCGTGAATGAGGATCGGCACGCCCCGGTCGGCGGCCAGTGCGAACACAGGTGCGAGGCGCTCGTCGTTCAGGAGGAAGCCCTGCGCGCGCGGGTGCAGCTTGATGCCGCGCGCACCGCGATCGAGACAGCGCGTCGCCTCGTCGATCGGATCCTGCGCGAGATCGAGGCGAACGAAGGGGATGAGCACGCCGCCCGACCGTTCGGCCGCGGCGAGCGTGCGGTCGTTCGCGGCCCGAAAAGCCGGCTCGCGGTCGGGCTCGTCCATGCAGAAGGCGAAGGCGTGCGAGACGCCGTCCCGTGCCAGAAAGGCCATCAGCTCCTCGTACGGCGCGACGAACCCGTCGATGTCGCGACCGACGTGGACATGAGCATCGAAGATCTCCGCCCCGTCGGGGAGCGACTCGCGAACCTCCTGGCTGTATTCGCCGACCAGCCTGCGGGCGCGCTCGAGCGTTTCCTCCACGGGGCCTGAATCTACCCCAGCTACGATTGGCGAGACGTGCCCGACGTTCTCATGTTCGCCGACACGATCAGATCGCCGGAGCTCCGGCACGAGGTGCCGGTGCCGATCCCTGATGCATTCGTTTATGCGGAGCGGAACGGCTCCCGCTATGTCGTCGTGGGCTCTCTGGAGATTCCGCGCATCTCTGAGCTCGACGGGCTCGAGCTGATCCCGCTTGACGAGCTCGGCATCGACGAGCTCTACTCGCAGGGCCTGCCCTGGTACGAGGCAGAGCGCGAGCTCGTCCTGCGGGCCTGCCGCAAGATCGGCCTCGAGGATGCGATCACGCCGCGGAGCTTCCCCCTCGACGCAGCTGATCATCTGCGCGCGAACGGCATCACGCTGCAGGCTAAGGGCGAGGTCTTCGACGAGCGGCGCCGGGTCAAGAACGACTCCGAGTTGGCCGGGGTCCGTCGTGCCCAGGAAGCCGCCGAGTCTGCAATGGGAAGGATCCGCGCGCGTCTCTCCGAGGGAGACGTGTCCTGCGAGGACCTGCAGGCGGTCGCGCTGCAATGCTTCAGCGAGGCGGGTGTGATCGCGCCCGACATGGTGATCGTCTCGCACGGGGCGCAAACCGCGGTCGGCCACGAGCCCGGGCATGGGCGAATCGAGGAAGGTGAGCCCGTGATCGCGGACCTCTATCCGGAGGATCCCGCTTCCGGTTGTTATGCGGACATGACGCGGACGTTCTGCCTCGGGGAGCCCCCCGAGGAGCTCACTCGCTACCACGCTCTCGTCAAGGAGGCGCTCGACCGCGTCCACGAGGCTGTCCGGCCCGGGGTGCGTGGGTCGGAATTGCACCGCATGGTCTGCGACCTCTTCCAGGAGCACGGCTATCCGACGCAGCTCAACAAGGATCCGTCGAAGCCGCTCGAGGACGGCTTCTTCCACAGCCTGGGCCACGGAGTCGGCCTGGACGTGCACGAGCTCCCCAGCCTGGGACGACTCGGAACGGAGCTCGTGGCCGGCGACGTGCTGGCCGTCGAGCCGGGTCTCTATCGCAAGGGCTTCGGCGGCTGCCGGCTCGAAGACCTCGTTCTCGTCACGGACGACGGCTGCGAGGTCCTCACGGACTTCCCGTACGAGCTCGGGCCCTAAGGCGCCGAGCTACGCGGAAAGCGCCAGGAGCTTCTCGAAGCGCTCGGGGTCGTCGAAGGGCCCGATGAGCGCGAAGTTGAGGCGGTCCTCGCGGATGATGTCCTGCGCCACACGCTGCACGTCCTCGATCGTCACGGCGTCCAGGCCGACGAGCACCTCGTCCGGCTCGCGGAGGGTGCCCTCGAGCACCTCGTTCCTGAGGCCGAACATGATCATCCCCTTGGGATCCTCGAGCGAGAGCACGAGACGGCCCTTGGCGAAGTTGCGCGCCTTCTCGAGCTCGTCGGCCTCGATCGGCTCCGCCGCCATGCGCGCGAACTCCGAGACCACGGTCTGAACGGCGTCGTCGATGCGATTGATGTCCACGCCGCCCTGCGCGAAGAGCGTGCCGGTGTCCGTGTAACCCTGCTGGTGCCCATAGATGTAGTAGGCGAGGCCGCGACGCTCACGCACCTCGGTGAAGAGCCTCGACGACATGCCGCCTCCGAGCACCGTGGAGAGCAGCGAAAGCGCGTAACGGTCCGGGTGCACGAGGGGATAGCTGTGCACCCCGACCCGGATGTGCGCCTGGTCGGACTGCTTCGTGTGCAGCTTCACCTGGGGCGCGTCCTGGCGCCATTCGGCCGGCAGGGGCTGGCCGGACGCACCGTTCGGCACGTCCCCGAGCAGCTCTTCGAGACGCGGGATGAGACCGTCGCCGAGGTTGCCCGCGATTCCGGCCACCATTCGCGGCGCCCGGTACCAGCGCTCGAGGTATTCGAGGAACGTCTCCCGCTTCGCGCCGCGCACGGTCTCCTTGCGGCCGATGATGTCCCAGCCGAGCGGGGTGTCGCCGTAGAGGAGTTCGTCGTAGACGCCGTCGACGTAATCCCGCGGGGTGTCGTAGTACATGTTCATCTCCTCGACGATCACGCCCTTCTCGCGCTCGATCTCCTCGCCGTCGAACTTCGAGTGCCGGAGCATGTCGATGAGGACGTCGAGCGCGATGTCGCGGTGCTCGGCGGCGCACTTGACGTAGTAGCCCGTGTACTCCTTGCCGGTGAAAGCATTGAACTCGCCGCCGATCGAATCGATCTCGCCGGCGATCTCACGGGCGGTCGGCCGCTGCTCGGTGCCCTTGAAGAACATGTGCTCCGCGAAGTGGGCGATCCCGTTCGTCTCTTTCGTCTCGTAGCGGGACCCGGCCGCGAGCATGACGAAGCAGGCCACGGACTTCGCCTGCGGCATCGGCGCGGTCACGACGCGGAGGCCGTTGTCGAGCGTGGTCTTCTCGAAGGCGGTCGGCATCAGGCTGCGGCGAAGTCCCTGGCTTCGTAGGCCTCGATCCGCTCGCGCCAGAGCTCCGGAACGGGCATCGTCGAGTCGCCGCGGTAGTCGAAGGTGACGAGGGTCGTCGAAGCGGTTGCGACGAGGCGGCCATCCGGGCCGTGCACCTCGTGGTCCATGTCGAAGCTCTTCGTCCCGATCCGCGAGACGCGCGCGCCCACGTCGAGGGTTTCGCCGAGGGAGGCTCGGCTGCGGAAGTCGATGCTGACGTTGGCGACGATCACGAGCAGGTCCTCGAGGGACTCGATCCCCAGCACGTCGCGCATGTACCCGATGCGCGCGTTCTCGAGGTACGTCAGGTAGACGCCGTTGTTGACGTGGCCGAAGACGTCGAGGTCACGAAACATGACTTCCTGCGGGCAGACGAACCTGAACCCCTCCATCGCCGGGATGTTACCTTCGCGCTCTCGAATGGCAGGAGAGCTCACCCGCAAGGCGATCCACGATCAGCCGGAATGGCTGCGGGGGGTCCCGGAGCGCGTCGGCGACCGGCGCCTTCCCGAGGGCCATGTTCTCTTCACGGGTTGCGGGACCTCCTACCACGCCGCCCAGACGGGCGGCGTGGCGCTGCAGGCGCTCGAGGCGGTCCTCACACCGCCCGAGGCCGACCTGCTCGTCTGCGTGAGCCACGAGGGCGAGACGCGTCTGACCCTCGAGGCGGCGCAGGCGTTCGACGGCCCGGTGTGGCTCATCACCGCGAAGGCCGAGAGCCCGCTGGCCGAGGTCGCCGACGAGGTGATCGTGGTCACCCCGGAGGTGGAGGAGAGCTACTGCCATACCGTCAGCTACACGTGTGCGGTAGCCGCACTCGAGGCGCTCCGCGGTGAGGACGTTCGCTGGCTGCGGCTCGCCGTCGAGCAGGCGCTGCTCGAGCCGGTGGAGAGCGTCGAGTGGGGGCGGCTGGCCGTGGTCGGCGCGGGGCGCGACTGGCCCACGGCACAGGAGGCCGTGCTGAAGCTCCGAGAGGGTGCGTACATGCCCGCCCAGGCCCGCCACACCGAGCAGATCCTCCACGGCGACCTGGCCGCCATCGACGAGACCGTGCAGGTGATCGTCCTCGAAGGAGAGGGCCGCGCGGCCGAGCGTGCGGCCGACGTCGTGCGCGCGCTGGGCGAGATCGGGTCGCCGACCACGCTGATTCCGACGGTGCACCCGGTCGTCGACATCGTGCGCTTCCAGCTCCTGACGCTCGACCTCGCCGAGCGCAAGGGCGTCGACCCGGACAAGATCCGCTGGGACGACCCGCGCTGGGACGCGGCCCGGAAGTCGTACAGCTAGTCGGGGAGCAGCATGTCGGCGCCCCACGGGGTGCTGCGACAGCCGGCGACGAGGTCGACGACGGAATCAAACGGATCCACCCCGTATGCGGTCCGCAGTCGGTCGCGGGCGAGATCGTCGAAGCCTTCGGCATCGAGCGCCGGAACGGTGGGGGCGATCCCACCGCAGATGAGCCGGCCCTTCTCGAAGGCGCTCCCGGCGTCACGGACCGCCTCCACTGAGTAGCCCACGACGATGAGCCCGAGGCGCGGGTCGACCGTACAAGTCGGTGCCGTTGCCATCTCTCGCTCGAGCTCCGCACGTTCTTCCGGCGTATCCAGCTCATCCGCGGAGAATCCGTCGTCCGCCACGTTCGTCGGGCAGACCAGGTCCGCGGGAGGTACCGGTTCGACGCGGATCCCGACCGCACGCGCGTGGTCGTAGTTGTAGATCCCTCGCGCCGGATCGTCCTTGGGCTGAGCCGGCCCCGCTGCCTCGCGCCCACCGCACGAAGCCAGCGCGATTACCACGACCGCGAAGACGATCCGTCTCATCGCACCAGCAACCCGCCGTTCACCGACGCGCCCTGGAGAAAGGCGAGCCAGTCGTTCCAGAGCTTGGCGTCGAGTGAGATCGGGTCCGGAGCGGCGCTCTCGAGCGCGGTGTCCACCTCGGTGACGCTCACGTGGATCCCCGGCTCGAGCCGCGGAAAGCCCAGTCCCTGCAGGTCCATTTCCCTCTCGATCGCAGAGCGATCGAGAGGGTCCAAGAACACGTGCCCGCTCATGCCGTCGTTGCGGGCCCAGTAGAGCCGGACGCTCAGCCGAGCTCCTCGAGAGCAGCGAGCAGGCGGTCGACCTCCTCGGCGCTGTTGTAGTGGACGAAACCGACGCGGAGGGTTCCCTGCGGGAGACCGAGCCGCTCCATGACGTCGACCGCGTAGAAGTTCCCGGGCCAGGTCGCGATTCCCCGCGCGCCGAGATCGGCGCCGAGGTCGTCCGGGGAGCGCTCCGGGTGTGTGATCGAGAAGGTCGGGACCCGGCCTTCCATCGTCGGGGGCCCGTGCAAGCGGTATGCGTTCGGCAGCCGGTCGAGAAAGCGCTGCCCCAGCTCGCGCTCGTGGGCTTGGATCGCGTCCCAGCCCAGTGACTCGATGTGCTCGATCGCCGCGGTCGTCCCGGCCAGCGCCTCATGGGAGAGCGTCCCCGTCTCGAAGCGATGAGCGACCGGTTCATCCGCCGACGGGCGCACCTTGTACGGACGCCAGCGCTCGATCAGCTCCTTTCTCCCGAAGAAGAGACCGAGATGGGGGCCGAAGAATTTGTACGGGGAGCAGATGAGGACGTCGGCTCCGACGGCGGCGACGTCGATGGGCCCGTGTGGTGCGTAGTGGACTGCGTCTACCCACGCCAGCGCACCGGCCTCGTGCGTGAGCTCCGCGATCCTCCGCACGGGCGTGATCGTCCCGAGTGCGTTCGAGGCCCAGGGGAAGGCGACCACGCGGGTTCGCTCCGAGAGCTGGGCGGCCAGATCGTCCAGGTCGAGGGTTCCGTCCTCCTCGTTGAAGTCCACCCGCCGGATGACCAGCTCGAGGTCGTGGGCGAGCTCGAGCCAGGGCGCGACGTTCCCGTCGTGGTCGAGTCGCGTAACGACGATCTCGTCGCCTGGGCGCACCTCCCTGCCGAGCGCTCGCGTGAGTGCGAAGTTGAGCGTCGTCATGTTCTGCCCGAACCCGACCTCTTCGTGTGTCGCACCGAGGAACCTGGCGGCAGCCTCGTGCGCCTCGGCGATGATTGCGTCTGCGCCGCGACTCGTCTCGAAGGGGCCCTCGACATTCGCGTTAGCGTCTCGGAGGCAGCTCGCGACCGCGTCGATCACGGACTGGGGGACCTGGGTGCCTCCTGGACCGTCGAGGAAGGCGAGCCCGCTTGCCAGGGCGGGAAACCTCGCGCGCGCGGCCGCGACGTCGAAGGCGACCGTGCTCATGCTGCCTCCAGCAAGAGCTGGGCTTCGCGTTCGGGCGAGAGACCGGCCTCGGGTTTCGGCAACGCGTCCGAAAGCGTCTCGCGAATCGTCTGCTTGAGCGGTCGAAACCGTAAACCGGCCTCGATGGCCTTGCCGACATTCATCTCCAGAAAAGCAGCCTGATCGGGATTCGCACCGGGAGCGAGCCAGAGTGGAAGATCACGCCAGGCCTGGACGCCACGCTCCAAAAGGAAAGGCTCGTGGACCCAGTGCAGTCGGGTGTCCGCCCCGGTCGTCCTTCTACACGCCTCCAGGAGACCGTCGAAGGTCAACGGCTCTGCAGGGCCGCTTGCATTGAAGACTCCGGTCTCCCCGCGCTCGGCCATAGCGAGTATCCATTCCGCAAGATCGCGCGCATGGATGAACTGCACCGCCTGGTCGCGAGGCTCGGGGCAGAGAACATCGCCTCCGCGCGCGGTTCGGTGGACCCAGTAGGTGAAGCGTCCGCTGTCGTCGTAAGGGCCAACGATGAGGCCGGCACGGACGGAGAGCGACCGTGGAAAGGATTCCTCCGCCGCATGCTCGCCGAGCGCCTTGAGAGCGCCGTACGTGGCAGCGTCGACGATCTCCTCCGAGGTCGGGTCGGCAAGCGTATGGACCGGAGCGGACTCGTCGAATTCTGGGCGGCTCGGATTCACGTAGACGGAGGCGCTAGAGATGAACGTGTAATGGGCTGCTCGCCCGTCGAACTCTGCGCCGACCTCGCGCACCCAGCGAGGGATGCGCGCGGAGGTGTCGACGACGGCGTCGAACTGCCGCTCCTCGAGGGCAGCGAGATCGCCGCTGTCGCGATCTCCGTGGAGCTCTTCGACATCCGGGAAGAGACCCGGGTTCGTGCAACCGCGGTTGAAGATCGTGACCTCGTCACGGCGTGCCAACGCGGCCTCTACGACGTGCCGACCGAGGAACAGCGTTCCACCCAGGACGAGAACCTTCACCGCGCGTCCTCTCCGTTGACCCGCCACGCGTAGTGCGGCGGGGCCGTGAGCGAGGCGCCGATGAAGCAATCTCGTTCCGCGAGGGAGAGGAGCTCTTCAGTCCCTTCTGGGTCGGGCAGTGGATCGAGCTCGACGTCGAGCCGGCACGAGATCTCGACGAAGGCATAGCGGCCGTCTTCGTCGCGCTTCGTGACGAGACCGTCGGCGGAGGCCATTCCCCGGGCGGCGACGTTCCTTCTCTGGGCGTGGAAGTCCAGGCTGGTGAGCGAGCAGCGCGCAAGCGCCGCGAGGAGCAGATGCTCTGCGGTCCAGTCCGGCTCGGCGTGCGCCGGCTCCCCGAGGCGAGCCGTGACGCTGTACTCCAGGCGCTTCGCGCTCACCAGTGACCCACCCGGCAACATTTGCCGGCCTCCCGGCGGCTGCAAAGCGTCGCCATGCTTCGTCCTCGCTCGCGCACGGGCTGGAAAGCTTGCACGCTCCCTGCGTCCTCGCCTGGCTCGCTTTTCGCGCGCCGGAGGCTCGGCAACATCACCGGGAGGATCACTCGGGCCAGCGGGTGATCACGACCTTCTTCTCGGTGTAGAACTCGATCGCGTCGCGCCCGTGCGCGTGGAGGTCGCCGAAGAAGGAGTCCTTCCAACCCGTGAAGGGGAAGAAGGACATCGGAGCGGCGACACCGATGTTGACGCCGATCATGCCCGCCTCCGCGTGGTAGCGAAACTTCCGCATTGCGCCTCCGGATGTCGTGAAGATCGACGCGGCGTTGCCCTTGGGCGAGCCGTTCATGATCTCGAGCGCATGGTCGAGGTCCCTCGCCCGCACGAGCGTGAGGACCGGGCCGAAGATCTCCTCTTTCGCGATCTCCGAGTCGGGATCGGCTTCGATGATCGTCGGGCCGAGGAAGTGACCGTCTTCGGTTCCCTTCCCGCGTCCGTCCAGGACCAGCTCGCCGCCTTCGGCGAGCCCCTTGTCGATCCACTCGAGGATGCGCTCGCGCGAAGCGCCGGAGATGACGGGCCCGACCTCGACTTCGGGGTCCGAGCCCTCGCCCACCACCATTGCATCGCCCTTCTCCGCCAGGCGGCGTCTGAGCGGCTCGTAAGCTTCGCCGACGGCCACGCACACGGAGTTGGCGAGGCACCGCTGCCCGGCCGCATGGAAGGCCGACGAGAGCACGCCGTCGACCGCGGACTCGAGCTCCGCGTCGGGCATGACGACGACGTGGTTCTTCGCACCTCCGAGCGCCTGCACGCGCTTGCCGTGCTTGGCAGCGGTCTCGTAGATGTGCCGGGCGACCGGCGTCGAGCCGACGAAGGAGACCCCGTCGATCCCCGGATGCTCGAGGATCGCGTTGACCGAGTCGTGGCCGCCGTTGACGAGGCTGACGACTCCCGGAGGGAGTCCGACCTTGTCGAGGAGCTCGACGGTCAGCTCGCTGGCGAGGGGATCCTGCTCGGACGGCTTGAGGATGATCGGGTTCCCGCACGCGATGGCGAACGGCAAGAACCACATGGGGACCATGAAGGGGAAGTTGAACGGCGTGATCGCGGCGAAGACGCCGATCGGCTGGCGGATCATGTCCGAGTCGATCCCCCGGGAGACGTCTTCGAGGTTCGCGCCCTGCATGAGCGAGGGAATGCCGGTCGCGACCTCGACGCATTCGATCCCACGGCGGATCTCTCCGGCAGCGTCCTTGGCCGCTTTGCCGTTGTCCTTCGTGACGAGCTGAGCCAGATCGTTCTTGCGCTCCTCGAGGAGGTACTTGAATTCGAAGCAGGCGCGAGCGCGCTCGAGCGGCGGAGTCGCCCGCCAGCCGGGGAACGCTTCGCGAGCGGCCCGGACGGCGCGATCGACGTCGGCGGGGCCCGAGAGCGGAACCTCCGCGAGCACGTCTCCGGTGGCCGGGTTGGTGACGGGGAGCCGGTCGCTCGCCTCTGCGTCAGTCCACGCTCCGCCCACGTAGTTCTTCATCGTCCTCGTCGCTGTCTCAACAGCCATCGCTGCCTCCGTGTTCGCTCGGGCGTAGCGTACCGCCGTGTCGTCCGCCGTTCCCGATGTCCTGGGTACCGGGCTGGGCATCGTCTTTTGCGGGATCAATCCAGGGTTTCGATCGGCCGCCGCGGGAGCCCACTTCGCCAACCCGAGGAACGACTTTTGGCGGCTGCTGGCCGACTCGGGACTGACGCCGCGCGTTCTCGCCCCGGAGGAGCAGGAGCGGATGCTCGAGTTCGGCTATGGGTTGACGGACGCGGCCTTCAGGACCACCCGAGGAAGCTCGGATCTGCGGCGGGCCGACTTCGAGGGCGCGGCCGAGCGGCTGGAGAGGATCGCCCGCGAGCTGCAGCCGCGCATGATCGCGTTCGTCGGCAAAGCGGGCTACGAGGGCGCCTTCCGGGAGCGGCCCGAGCTCGGCTTGCAGGAACGCCGGCTCGGGGAGACGTCCCTGTTCGTGCTGCCGTCGACCTCGCCCGCGAATGCCGCCGTGCCCTACGAGGAGCGGCTGCGATGGTTCCGGACGCTGGAGCGTTTCGTGCGCGACTCTTGACCTCTGCGGCGCTTTGCGTGTGCCACTTGGGTGCCGCGTCCGCCTATGCTAGACAGCGGGAGGAGGCATGGGGTGGCCCCGCCTTATCCCCGCCAGCGGTTTGTGATCGGAACCCTGCGATCGCGGCCAAAAGCCTTGGGCCGGAGCTTCACGCCCGGCGGCGCCTGGCGGCGCTTGTACTCGGCGCGATCGATCATCCCCACGGCTCGATCGACCACGTCCTTGTCGAACCCGTCCGTCGTCAGCTCCTCGCGTGAAGAGTCGAACTCGACGTACGCCTCGAGCACCCGGTCGAGCTGGTCGTAGGGAGGCAGCGAGTCCTCGTCGCGCTGGTCGGCCCGCAGCTCGGCGCTGGGCGCGCGCTCGATGATGCTCCGGGGGATCAAATCCCGTCGCGCTCGCTCGTTCAGGCGCTCGGCGAGACGGAAGACGTCGGTCTTGTAGACGTCTTTCAGGAGCGCGAAGCCCCCCGCCATGTCTCCGTAAAGCGTCGCGTAGCCGACCGACAACTCGCTCTTGTTGCCGGTCGCGAGCGGCAGCCAGCCGAACTTGTTCGAGAGCGCCATCACGACCAGCCCTCGCACGCGCGCCTGGATGTTCTCCTCGGCGATTCCGGGCTCCGTGCCCTCGAAAGTCGTCTCGAGCGCCGCGTTCACGGTTTCGACGATCGGCTCAACCGGGATCTCCAGGTACCGCGCTCCGAGATTCTCCGCGACACGCTTGGCGTCGGAGCGCGTGGCCTCTGAGGAGAACTGCGAGGGCATCGAGACACAGACGACGTGCTCGGGGCCGAGTGCCTCGGCTGCCAGCGCGGCCACGAGCGCGGAGTCGATGCCCCCCGACAGTCCGAGCACGACGTCTCGAAATCCGTTCTTCTGCACGTAATCGCGCAGCCCCAGCTCGAGCGCGAGCCGCATCTGCTCGAGCTCGTCGAGAAGCTCGGAGACTCCGGGTCGGACGTGATCGCGAGCCTCGCGCTCGGGGACGTCGATCACCGGCGGGTTCGGTAGCTCCCGTCGCGCCCGGGCAAGGGCGCGACGGCGGGCGTCGCGGAGTCGGCGGCCGACCGCGGTCGTCGAATCGACGTCGACTATGAGTAGGGCCTCTTCGAAGGCTGGCGCGCGAGCGACGATCCGCCCCTCCTCGTCGAGCACGAGGCTGTGTCCGTCGAAGATCAGCTCGTCCTGCGCGCCGACGGCGTTCACGAATGCGATCCAGCACGAGTTGTCCCGCGCCCGGGTGGCCAGCATCTCCTCACGTTCCGCTCCCTTGCCCAGGTGGAAGGGCGACGCCGAGATGTTGGCGACCACGTGCGCCCCGGCGAGAGCGAGATCCGTTGCGGGCGGGCCCGGCTGCCAGATGTCCTCGCAGACCGTCGGGCCGACCAAGGTCTCGCCGCAGCGAATGAGGACGAGGTCACGGCCCGGCTGGAAGTAGCGGTCCTCGTCGAAGACGCCGTAGTTGGGCAGGAACTGCTTGCGGTACATCGCCTTCACCTCGCCGTCGACGCAGACGGCGCAGGCGTTGAACAGATCCCGGTCGAGGTGAGGGGCGCCGACGAGCGCCGTCAGCCCTTTCGTCTCGGCGGCGACTTCGTCGAGCGTCTTGGCTGCGGCCCGCAGGAACCCAGGGCGGAGCAGGAGGTCTTCGGGCGGGTAGCCGGTCGTCGCGAGCTCGGGGAAGAGGACGAGCTCGGCGCCCGCGGCGCGCGCCTTCTCGAGGCGGGCGACGATCCGGTCGCGGTTTCCGTCCAGGTCGCCGACGACGGAGTTCATCTGCGCGAGTGCAAGGCGCATCGGTCGTAGCCTAGCAGTTTTCGCCTATCAGGCGAATACCAGTCTCCCGATCTCGTCGAGGGCTTCCGGGTTCTCGACGGAGGAGAGGTCGCCGGGATCCTTCCCGAGTGCGGCGGCGCGCACGGCGCGGCGCACGATCTTCGCGCTGCGCGTCTTTGGGAGGGCCGGCACGAGGACGACCCGGTCGGGCTTGAACGCCTTCCCGAGTTGCGCAGCGACGGCGCCCCCGATCTCGGTCTCGAGCTCGGAGCTGGGCTCGAAGCCGGGCCCCAGGACACAGAACACCCAGGCGACCTCGCCCTTCACTTCGTGGGGCACGCCGACCGCAGCCGCTTCGGTCACGGCCGGGTGGGAAACGGCAGCGGACTCGAGCTCGGCCGGCCCGATCCGCTTGCCGGCGAGGTTGAGCGTGTCGTCGGAGCGGCCGTGAAGGTACCAGTAGCCATCCTCGTCGACCGAGGCCCAATCGCCGTGCACCCAGATCCCCGGCAGCCGTCTCCAGTACGTGTCGAGGTAGCGCTCGGGATCCCGCCAGAAGCCCCGAGTCGTACCCGGGAACGGCTCCCGGCAGACGAGCTCGCCGACCTCGCCTGTCTGCACGAGCGACCTGCCCTCCGCGTCGACGACGTCCATGGCCATGCCGAGCGCCGGCCCGCCGAGGGAACAAGCCTTGATCGGGATGGCGGGAGTCGGCGAGAGGAAGCAGGCCCCGATCTCGGTTCCGCCCGAGCAGTTGATGATCGGACACCGTCCTCCCCCGACCTGCTCGAAGAGCCACATGTACGGATCGGGGTTCCAGGGCTCCCCCGTCGTGACGATCGTGCGGAGCGAGGAGAGGTCTGCGTCCGGGTTTCCGTGCGGGATCAAGGCGCGCACCAGGGTCGGGGAGCAGCCCAGGATCGTGACCTGCTCCCGCTCGATGAGCCGCCAGAGGCGGTCCGGCGGCTGGTCGGGCGCGCCCTCGGAGAACACGAGTCGGCACCCCATGGCTCCGCCCCCGACGACGGTCCACGGGCCCATGATCCAGCCCATGTCCGTGGCGAAGAGGATGACGTCGTCCTCGTGCCCGTCCGCCTGATATGCGACCTCACGCGCGATCGAGACGAGGAACCCGCCCTGGACGTGCAGGACCCCTTTCGGCTTGCCGGTCGTTCCCGATGTGTACGTGAGCAGGTAGGGATGCTCTGAATCGACCTCGAGCGGCGGCAGCGTCCCCGGGCCGAGCTCCGCGCCGTCCCAGGAGCCATGGGCACGCGACCAGGTGACGATGCTCTCCACGGAGGGCGCGTGCTCCGCCGCCTCCTCGACGGTGGCCCGCATGTCGAGCCACTTTCCGCGGCGCAGCGACCGGTCGGCGGTGATCACCACCTTCGCGTCGGCGTCCTGTAGGCGCTGCTCGACGGCCGGGGCGGCGAAGCCCGAGAAGATCGGGACCTGGATGGCGCCGATGTGGGCGCAGGCATGCGACGCGACGGCGACCTCGGGGCACATCGGCATGTAGATCGCGACGCGGTCCCCCGGCTCGACTCCGACCGCGACCAGCCCTTCGGCGAGCCGCGTGACCGCGCGGGAGAGCTCCGCGAACGTCCACTCACGACGGTCGCCGTCCTCGCCGGCGAAGACCGCCGCTGTCTCGTCGGGGCGCCGTTCCCCCCAACGGTGGACACAGTTCCAGGCGAGATTGAGCTTTCCACCCACGAACCACGTCGCCCATTCGATTCCGCGGGAACGGTCCACGACCGTGTCCCAGGGCCGGGAGAACTCGAGGCCCATGTCCTCGATCGCCGCGGGCCAAAACCACTCCAGGTCCGACTGCGAGCGGCGCTGGAGCTCCCAGTAGTCCTGGAAGCCGTGCCTGCGCATGAGGCGAGCCACATTCGCGCGTGCAAGCGTCTCCTCCGAGGGGGTCCAGACGATCTCGGGCACCGGGCTCAAGTCTACGGTTGTGCTAACTTAGCTCTCACTAACATTCTGGGAGGTCAATGCTCGTGAAAGCCAGGATCCTCGCTCCTGAGAACCGCAAGTGGTGGACGCTCGGCGCCGTCGCGTTCGGGCTTTTCATGATCATGCTGGACAACACGATCGTGAACGTGGCGCTCCCGTCGATCCAGAGCGACCTCGGCATCGGCATCTCGGAGCTCGAGTGGGTCTTCAACGGCTACGCGCTCACCTTCGGCGTGCTCATGCTCACCGGCGGCAAGCTCGCCGACATGCTCGGCAGGCGCCGGATCTTCATCGTCGGGCTGCTCATCTTCACCGTCGCCTCGCTCTTCTGCGGCCTCGCGACGAGCGCCGGCTGGCTGATCGGCGCCAGGGTCGTCCAGGGCGCGGGCTCCGCGCTGATGAACCCGGCGACTCTCTCCATCGTCACGGCCACCTTCCCTCCCCGCCAGCGCGGGATGGCAATCGGGATCTGGGCCGGCGTCGCAGCCATGGCGCTCGCCATCGGGCCCCTCGCGGGCGGCATCATCACCCAGCACCTGGGCTGGAACTGGATCTTCTTCATCAATGTCCCGGTCGGCATCCTCGCGATCATCGTGACCCGGCTCGTCGTGGACGAGTCCCGGGACACGTCTGCGGACCAGCGCCTCGATCTGCCCGGGCTGCTCTCCTCCGGGATCGGGCTTTTCGCCCTGACGTACGGACTCATCGAGGCGAACGACTTCGGCTGGACGTCCGCCCGCATTCTCGCGCTCTTCGCCGTCGCCGTCATCGCGCTCGCCGCCTTCGTTCTGCTCGAGCTGCATCAGCGCTCGCCGATGCTCGACCTCTCGCTCTTCAAGAACGGGACGTTCGCCGGGGCGAACTCGGTGATGCTCCTCGTCGGCCTCGCGATGTTCGGGGTGTTCTTCTACAACTCGCTCTTCATCCAGAACGTGCTCGGCTATTCGGCCGTTCAGACGGGAGCGACCTTCCTGCCGATGACGATCCTGATCATCCTCGTCGCTCCTGTCGCGGGAAAGTACTCCGACCAGGTCGGCTCGAGGTGGCTCATGGGCGGCGGGATGGTCCTCCTCGCCGGCTCCCTGTTCATTTTCTCGCGGCTCGACGCGAGCTCCGATTTCTGGGACATCCTTCCGGGTCTGCTCGTCGGCGGCTTGGGGATGGCCATCGTCATGACGCCGACCACTTCCGCGGCGATGGGCTCGGTCCCGATCGACAAGGCCGGCGTCGGCTCTGCGGTCCTCAACAGCGGCCGCCAGGTCGGCGGGGCGCTCGGCATCGCCGTGATGGGCGCGATCGTGGCCGAGGCGGTGACCGCCGTGCCCGGCACGCCCGAGTCGGCCGCGCAGTTCGTGACCGGTTACCAGCACGCGTTGACGGTCGCAGCTCTGATCGCGCTCGCGGGAGCGGTCCTGTCCGTGGTGACCGTGCGCAAGTACCGCCACGCCGAGCCTGCTCTCGAGGGGGCATGAGCACCCTCCGGCTGCCCGCCGAGGAGCGCCGGGCTGCGCTCCTCGAAACGGCCTGCCGTCTTTTCTCGGAAGGGAGCTACCGGGGCACGACCACGGCAGACATCGCGCGCGAGGCCGGCGTCACGGAGCCCGTTCTCTACCGTCATTTCGCGTCGAAGCGCGACCTCTATCTCGCGTGTCTCGAGGCCACCTGGCAGGGAGCGCGCGAGATGTGGGAGGAGGCGGTCGCCGCTGAACCGGACCCCGGGCTGTGGGTCACCACGATGGGCCGAACGTTCATCGAATCGGAGGCCGAGCGGCCGCTGATCTCGAACCTCTGGGTGCAAGCGATTGCCGAAGGCAGCGAGGACGAGACCATCGGGGCCTACATGACCGAGCACATGCGCGAGGTGCACGCCTACGCGGCGAACGTGATCCGAAAGGCGCGGGAAGCAGGCGGGATCGACTCGGCTCGGGATCCGGACGCCGAGGCCTGGATCTTCATCGCGCTCGGCCTGCTCACGATGGCCGACCGCGTTCTCGGCGGGGTCATGCGCGAATGCTGGCCCGCTATCCGTGGGTCCCGGGTGGCTTGGCTGACGGGCCGGGACCCTTCGAGCCTCGAAGACTGAATTCGGTATGTGCTTCACCGGCGGGTGAAGCGCTGCCCTTTTCGGGGGATGACGGGGGGCGGCAGACGCCCAATGCTCCGTCAGTGATCTCGTGTCTTAAAGGCGACGACCCGGAGACTTCGGCTCTGCGGCCCAGCCGATGCCTCCGGGTTGGTGTCGCCGGGAATTGGCGCGCCTCCCGCACCCCTCTGCCTGGCGTCCGGCAGGAATGCGAGTCAAGTCGGACTATAGCCAGTCAGTCCGATAAGTCAAGTGACCTTGTGAAGTAAATTTTTCCCCGTATAGTTCACTTCAGAAGCCATGCGCGATCAGCTCACCGCCACCACCCGCAGCGCCCCGTCCGGTAGGACGTCACTGGGCGACCGCGTGCGGCAGCTGCGGATCGCGAAGGGTCTGACGCAGACCGACCTCGCCGGCGAGCGCTTCTCCAAAGAGTATGTGAGCCAGATCGAGCGCGGGAAGACGCGTCCGACGGGCGAGACCGTCGAATGGCTGGCCACGAGGCTCGGGGTCGACCAGAGCTTTCTCGAGACCGGTGTCTCCTCCAGCGAGCGCGAGCGCGTCGAAAGCGTGATCGCCCGCGCCGAGGCCGCGCTCGAGTCGAACTCCTACCAGGACGCCCTCGACGAGCTCTCGGAGCTCGGCGGCGCGCTCGAGGCAGTCGCCGTCCCGGCCCTCCAGCTGCGGGCGTTGCTCGCGGACTCATGGGGCCGCATGAACATCGGTGAGGTCCGCGAGGCCATCGCGCGTCTGGAGGCGGCGCGCCAGCTCGCGGAGGCGCCCAGCTTCAGCGATGTCGACCGGGCCGAGATCTTCTACCGCCTGGGCGTCTGCCGCTACAAGCTTTCCTCGATCACGACGGCCGTGGCGCTGCTCAGCGAGGCCCTCGACGTCGCCGAGCGCTCAGGCCTCCCGGCCGACCGGCTTCGCTCCAACATCCTGGGCTGGCGCTCCCGGTGCTACCGGCGGCAGCGCGACTGGGAAGCCGCGCGCGAGGACGTCGAGCGCGCCCTCGAGCTGGCCGAGGGACTCAACGATCGCCGGACGGTCGCTCACCACTATTTCCAGGCTTCGCTGATCGCGGAGCGCACCGGCCACTGGGTGCTCGCCCGCTCGTACGCCGAGCGCGCGAAGACGCAGTACGAGGAGCTTGCCGACCAGGCGAACGTGGGCAAGCTGCTCAACAACCTCGGCGGCCTGAACTTCCAGCTCGGCAAGCCGCAGGAGGCGATCCGCCATCTGAAGGACGCCTATCGCGTCCTTCTGGACGTCGGCAGCGAAGCCGACGCGGGCTACGTCGTCTCCTCGCTCGCGCAGGTCCATCTGCGCACCGGCGAGCCGAAGCTGGCCGAGGAGCAGGCGCGGCACGCGCTCGAGCTCCTCGGTGACCGTGTCGACGTTCTCGACGAGATCGGCAACGCCCAGCTCGTGCTCGGGCGCTCGCTCCTCGATCAGGACCGCCTCGACGAGGCGGATGAGCTCTTCCAGGCTGCGGAGGCGAGCTTCGCACAGCTCTCTTCGGCCAGCCACCGCGCTGCGGCGTGGGTCGCACAGGGCGACCTGGCCGTGCGGCGCGGCGACGACAGAGATGCGGCGCACCTCTACCGGCGCGCGGCTGAAGCCCTACAGGACTTCCGATTCTAGGAAGGGAGGTGAACTACTTGAGCGCACGGCAGGTACAGCTTCTGATTCTTCTCGTCACGCTGGCGGCATTCCTCGGCAAGGTTCATCACGTCGGGTTTTTCGACGGTCACTAGCGGAGAGGAAGGATGGCGAGTTCCAGCGTCGAAGTTAACGGCGCGCAACTGAGCCTTCCGACCGATGGAACCACGTCCTTCCCTCCGCCCACTCGCCCCGCTGATCGGGATGCTGGCAGCCCTCTGGCTCGTTACCGCCGGCCTGATCGCGGCGCAACTGCTGGCGAGCTAAGTTAGTCGCTCGGGCCTTCGGCCCCGGCATCTACGTGCAGCTCGGCCCGCATGCACTCTCGCAGGCTGACGATTCCCACCGTGCGGCCCCCTTCGACGACCGGCAGGTGTCGGAAGCCGCGCTCGAGCATCGTCCTGATCGCCTCGTCTACGGACATGTCCTCGGAGGCGGTCACCGGATCCGTCGTCATCCATTCGCGCACGCGCGCCTCGCTCGTGTGCACGCGTCCCGCGACGGCGCCCAGCAGGTCACGCTCCGTGAGGATCCCGATCAGGCGGCCGGAATCGAGCACGACGGCTGATCCGACGCCGTCTTCGGCCATCCGCTCGGCTGCTTCCCCCAGCGTGTCCTCCGGCGCGACGGCAACGACCGAGCCGGTCATCAGCTCCCCCAGGCGCGTCACCCGCCGAGCATAGCTCGTTTTCAGTTCCTCGAATCCGCGCGCTCGCCGCGTCAGTACAGTCTCGGAGATGCGCATCGCCCTCGTCGCAGCACTCGCTTGCTTGCTCACGGCTTGCGGAGGCGGAGCCGGCGGAGGGAGTGAGAGCACGCCGGCCTCCAGCCAATCGGCCCGGCTCCCGGCGTGGGTGAAAACGGCGCTGGCGGCCAAGCCCGGCCCGGATGTCGCTGCGACGATGGGCTCATCCGATTTCAGCGCGGGAGAGAACAGGGTCGTGTTCCTGATCGTGCGCGGGAACGGCGCCCTCGTCCACGCGCCTACGGCCGCGGTTCACTATGCGGCCGAGGACGGGTCCGAGCACACGGCGACTGCGGTCCTCAACACGGTCGGCGCCCATTCTCACGGCAGCGGTGAGGGGTCGGAAGATCCGGGCCATCTCGACGTCGCGAACGTGTACGTCGCGCACATGGAGACCCCGGCGCCGGGGCGGTACTGGTTCGTCGCCGATCCGGCCGGTGAGCAGATCCAGGCCGTGGGGACCCTGGACGTCGAGCAAAAGTCACGGACGCCCTCGATCGGCTCCAAGGCGCCGGCCTCGGACAACCCCACTCTCGCCGATGCGCCGGCGAAAAAGATCACGACCGCGCACCCCCCAGACAAGGACCTCCTGCGCTACTCCATCGCGGACTCCCTCGCGGCGCACGTTCCCTTCGTCGTCGTGTTCGCCACGCCCGAGTTCTGCGTCAGCCGCGTCTGCGGGCCCTCCGTCGAGGTCGTGCAGCACGTTGCGCGCAAATTCGCGTCGAGCGGCATCCGCTTCATCCACGTGGAGATCTACACGGACAACGATCCCAAGAAGGGCTACAACAAGTGGGTGCGCGAGTGGAATCTGCCGACCGAGCCGTGGGTCTTCCTCGTGGACGGATCCGGGATCGTCCGTGGGAAGTTCGAGGGCGCGGTTTCGGTCGAGGAGCTGGAGAAAGCGGTGCGCGAGGACCTTCGTTCGGCACCCTGAGGTTGATAAGATCGCGTCGCTTCATTTCGTAAAGTAACTTCGGTGGAGGTGGTGGATGGCTGAGAACGGCTATGCAAAGCCGGTGCTCGTGACGACGGAATGGCTCGTCGAGCACCTGAGCGATGACGACGTCGCTGTCGCGGAGGTCGACGAGAACCCGGATCTCTATGACGAGGGTCACATCCCTGGCGCGGTGAAGCTCCACTGGCGGGACGACCTGCAGGATCCGGTCGAGCGCGACGTCGTCGACCGGGAGACCTTCGAGCGGCTGCTCGGCGAACGCGGGATCGGCAACGACACCACTGTCGTCCTCTACGGGGACAAGAACAACTGGTTCGCCGCCTACGCGTACTGGTACCTCAAGGTGTACGGGCACGGCGACGTGCGCATCCTCGACGGTGGCCGCCAGAAGTGGATCGGCGAGAGCCGCGAGCTCACGACCGACGTTCCCTCGCCCGCAACGAAGACGTACAAGGCACAGGAGCGCGACGAGTCGATTCGGGCGTACCGCGACCAGGTGCGCGGCTGGCTCGGCGAGGCGAGCCGGGCGCTCGTCGACGTTCGCTCGCCGGGCGAGTTCGCGGGCGATCTGATCGCGCCGCCGGGCTACGAGCAAGAAGGCGCGCAGCGTGCGGGCCACATCCCGACTGCAGCTTCCATCCCGTGGGCGAGCGCAGTGCGCGATGACGGCACCTTCAAGAGCGCTGAGGAGCTGAAGGAGCTCTACGGCGGGAAGGGCATCACGCCCGACAAGGAGGTCACTGCCTACTGCCGGATCGGCGAGCGCAGCGCGCATACGTGGTTCGTGCTCCGCGAGCTGCTCGGCTTCGAACGGGTGCGAAACTACGACGGCTCGTGGACGGAATGGGGCAATCTCGTGGACGTGCCGATCGAGAAAGGCGCGGACACCTAGGCGCGGTCGAGACCGTTGACTACCACACCGCCGGTGAGCCGTTCCGCATCGTCACCGGCGGTGTCCCGCCCCTCGAGGGGCGCACGATCCTCGAGAAACGCCGGTTCGCGGCGGAGCGACTCGACCACGTCCGGCGCTTGCTCGTGCACGAGCCGCGTGGGCACGCCGACATGTACGGCTGCTTCGTCACCGAGCCGGAGGACGGCGGAGCGGATCTCGGCGTCGTTTTCTTCAACAACGCCGGCTATTCGACGGCCTGCGGCCACGGGACGATCGCACTCGTCACCTGGGCCCTCGAGTCGGGGGGGTTGGAGCCCGGCGAGCGCGAGCGGCGGATGGTCGTCGACGTCCCGTCCGGCCGCCTGGAGACGGTCGCGCGCGTGGAAGACGGGGACGTCACGCACGTACGTTTCACGAACGTCCCCTCCTTCATCAGCCGGCAAGGGATGGACGCGGCGGGCCTCACGGTGGACGTGGCCTTCGGCGGGGCCTTCTACGCCTCCGTTCGGGCTCCGATCCCGGTCGAGCCGTCGAGTCTGCCCCGCCTGATCGAGCTCGGTCGTGAGGTCAAGCGTGAGCTGGAAGCCCAGCAAGAGTTCGTGCATCCGCTGGAGCCGGAGCTGCGGGACATTTACGGCGTCGTCTTCTGGCAGCCCGAGGAGGAAGGCTCCCCTCTCGTGCAGCGGAACGTGACCGTGTTCGCCGACGGCGAGGTCGACCGCTCGCCGTGCGGGAGCGGGACCTCGGCCCGGCTCGCTTTGCTCGACGTGAGCGGGGAGCTCGCCCGCGGCGACGAGCTCGTCCACCAGAGCGTCATCGGGACCGAGTTCCGGGCCCGCGTGGTCGGTGATGCGGAAGTGGGGGGCCTACCCGCCGTGATCACCGAGGTCGAGGGGAGTGCCCACTTCACCGGCCGCCACGAGTTCGCTCTCGACCCCTCGGACCCGCTGCCCGACGGTTTCTTCCTGCGCTAGCCGCGCAGGAGGGGCCGCGTCAGGCAGGTGGGGCCGCCGTCGCCCTTGCGGGAGATCTCGTCGCCGCGGTAGACGCGCACGTCGACCCCGGCGGCCTCCATGCGCCGCCGCGTCTCGTCATTGCCCTCGAGCGCAAGGGCCACCCGCGGCCCCAGCGCCAGCACGTTGGGGCCCATCGTCTCGAACTCCTCCTCGGGCACCTCGACGAGTTCCATGCCTCGTGCAGCGAGCAGCTCGACCAGCCGCACAGGCATGAGGGGCGGGTAGGCGACGGCAAGATCGACATCCAGCGGAGAGAGCAAGGACAGCAGGTGCAGGACCTCGCCCGAGCCGTGCAGGTGGGGGAGATCGAAGGCGAGCACGTCGACCCCCGGCAGGGCCTCTGCCAGCTCGGCGATGCCCTCGTCGTTCGTCCTGTATCCGCGCCCCACGAGCAGTGTGCTCTCGTCCAGCCAGAGGGTGTCGCCTCCCTCCGCCGCGGCCGGTGCCTGGAGGCGAGCAGCGATCGGCACGCCGGCCTCGACGAAGTCCGCAGTCATCACCTCCGCCTCTCCGCGACGGCCTTCCTTGCCGGGCCGGAGCATGATCGCGCCGGCGTCCGCGACGAGGGCCGGGTCGTAGACGTAGATGGCGTCGGGGTCGAGAGCATGAGGCGTCCCGGCGACCACGACCTCCGCCCCCGCCTGCACGAGCAACTCCCGGAAGGCCGCGTGCTCGTCTTCGAGGCGGCCCGGGTCCGGCTCACCGCGCCAGCCGTACGCCTTCCACGCCGCCCAGGATCCTGGCGCGGGCGGGCGCACGAGAACACGCCGGAGCGCCGCGGTCATGCTCTGACAGCCAAACTTGCGCTCGGTAACCTCCATCGCGTGGAGACTACTGCCCGCCTCGGGATGCTCGATGCCGGCGGGGGTTGCGCTGCGAAGTACGCCGCCGACCGGCTCGAGGAGCTCCTGGCCGGGTTCGCACCCGCCGCGAGCGCGGATCTGCTCGTCGGCCTGTCCCCCGCGGACGATGCCGCCGTCTACCGACTGGACGACGAGCGCGCCCTCGTCTTCACCACGGACTTCTTCCCGCCGATGGTTGACGACCCTGCGCTCTTCGGCGCGATCGCAGCTGCCAACGCCCTCAACGACATCTTTGCGATGGGCGCACGCCCGATGCTTGCGCTCTCCATCGCCGCCTTCCCGGAGGAGCTGCCGCTGGAAACCGTGCGGGCGGTGTTCGACGCCGCGGCGGCGAAGGTCACGGAGGCAGGAGCGATTTTGGCCGGAGGCCACACCATCCGCGACAACGAGCCCAAGTACGGCCTGGCCGTGCTCGGGACCGTGCACCCCGAAGGGATCTGGCGGAAGAGCGAAGCCCGGCCGGGCGATGCGGTCCTCCTGACGAAGCCTCTGGGGACGGGCCTGGTCCTGACCGCCGCTCACAAGCAGGCCGCGGGCGAGGAGGAGGTCGCGGCGGCGGTGGCGTCCATGACGGATCTGAACGCGAAGGCCGCCGAGACGCTGCGCTCGTTCGAGCCGAGCGCCGTCACCGATGTCACCGGCTTCGGCCTCTTCGGCCACGCGCACGAGATGGCGGAGCGAAGCGACGTCAAGATCGTGCTCGACGGGCAGAGCCTCCCCGCCCTCCCCGGCGCCCTCGCTGCTGCCCGCCGCGGCCTGAAGACCGGTGGCGACCAGCGCAACCGCGACTACGTGAGGGGATCGCTCAACCTCGACGGGCTCTCCGACGATCTGGCCACGCTGGCCTTCGACCCGCAGACCTCCGGCGGGCTCCTCGTCACCCTTCCGGCTGAGAAGACAGCCGTCCTGACCGCGGCCTTCCAAGGCGCGGGTCTCTTCCTGGCGCTGATCGGCCGGGTCGAAGAGGGCACCGGCGTCGAGGTCGAACCTTGATGGAAGCCGGCGCGAGCCGGCTCTCCCGGCTCAGGGTGCAGGCGGCATCTCCGAAGACGTTCCTCATCCTCAGCAGCGCCGCGCTCGTCGCCCTCTTCCTCATCGTCGTCTCCGGCGCAACGGTCCGGCTCACGGGCTCCGGGCTCGGCTGCGAGAACTGGCCGCGCTGCGGGAGCACGTTCCTCCCGGAGAAGGACTACCACGCGCTGATCGAGTTCGGGAACCGAGGCGTCGGCTTCCTCGTCGGTTTGGTGACCCTCGCAGCGGCGATCGGCGCGACGAGAGTCGAGCGCCTCCCGCGCTGGCTCCTCGTCGCCGCGTGGGCGCTCCCGGTCACGGTGCTCCTGCAGGGCATCCTCGGCGGCATCACGGTGCTCGTCGACCTGCACCCGCTGATCGTGATGGGACACTTCCTCCTCTCGTTGCTCGCTCTCGCCGTGGCGGTCGTCGTCGTCCTCGGTGCGCACGACTTCCTGAACCACGCCGAGACGCACCCGCCGATCGCCGCGAATTGGCTCGCCGCCGTGCTGGTCCCGTGCACGCTCGCCCTCGTCGTCACGGGCACGCTCGTCACCGCGGCTGGCCCACATTCCGGGGGAGAAAAGATCCGGCGCTACGGATTGCTTCCCGACGCGCTGCATCTCCACGTCGGTGCGGTGGCCATCTTCGCGATCGTCTTCGTGGGCCTCGTCGCCTCCCTCCATCATGCGCGGCCCCGAGTGCCCCGGGAGCGCGAGCTCGCCGGTTTGGTGCTGGCCGCGCTCCTGCTCCAAATGCTGATCGGGGACATCCAGTGGCGCACGCACCTCCCGTGGGGGCTCGTGCTCGTCCACGTCGCGCTCGGCACTGCGGTCTGGGCCGGCATGGTCGCGCTCGCGACCATGCTCCTGCTGAGATCGCGCCCGCGTCTGCCTTAGACTCATTCCATCGGCAGACATCTCCGCATCGAGCGCCGCCCTTCGCTGCGCCGCCCGGTGCTCGTCGCCGCCTTCAGGGGTTGGAACGACGGGGCGCAGGGCGCTTCACTCGCGACGAGCTTCCTCGCGCAGTCCTGGGAGGCGCGACGCTTCGCGGACATCGATCCAGAAGAGTTCTTCGATTTCCAGGCCACCCGTCCGCACGTCGCGCTCGAGGACGGCCTCACTCGCCGCATCGACTGGCCTGAGACGGTCTTCTACCACGCCGAGATCCCGGGCCTCGACCGCGACGCGGTGCTCACTCTCGGAAACGAGCCGAACCTGCTCTGGCGGACCTTCTCGGAGGAGATCGTCGAGCTTGCCCGGGAGCTGGGCGTCGAGCTCGTCGTCACGCTCGGCGCGCTCCTCGCAGACGTGCCCCACACGAGGCCCGCGCCGGTGACCGGCTCGGCGAGCGACACCAAGCTGGTCCAGGAGCTGGGGCTCGCGTCCTCGCGCTACGAAGGCCCGACTGGGATCGTCGGGGTCGTCCACGACGCTTGCCGGCGCGCAGAGCTTCCCTCCGCCAGCCTCTGGGCGGCGGTGCCGCACTACGCCTCGCTTGCCGCCAGTCCCAAGGGTGCCCTGGCGCTCTGTCTACGGCTCGCCGATCTCTTGGGGACGGAGTTCGAGCTCGGGGACCTCGAGCGGGCTTCCGCCGCCTACGAAGCGCAAGTCAGCGAAGCGGTCGCTTCGGACGAGGAGACGGAGGCCTACGTGCGTGGGCTCGAGGAGCGCCGCGACACGCTGGGGGACGAGCTCGACG
>Ga0307277_10000032_pt1 | contig 41300 bp, 40 predicted proteins | sample ER_DNA_116_FD_194473 | JGI IMG/M metagenome (GOLD analysis project Ga0307277, IMG submission 194473) | Bulk soil microbial communities from the East River watershed near Crested Butte, Colorado, United States - ER_DNA_116 | ecosystem: Environmental > Terrestrial > Soil > Floodplain | place...
GCCGCCAACCCAAGCAGCATCGGTCCGCCACCCATAGCAAGATCAAGAAACACACTTGCCGTGCCGGAGGCGGCGCCGCGTTCACTTGGGTGCGCGGTTGCGAAGATTGCAGAGAAGAACGCCGGCGTGCTGAGCGTGACACCCAGTGCGAACACTGCCGCACCCAAAACCATGCCGAGCGGTGTGGTCCAAAATGCCATGATCATCAAGCCACCAGCGATGATCACTAGCGCCACCGCACCAAGCATCAGCGCCGGAAGCCGATCAAGAAAACGTGCAAGTGACAACCTGCCGGCGACAACGACTAGGCCGTAGACGAACAGCGGTGTGCTTGCCGGCATCAGCCCAACGGCGTTCGCCTGCAGCGCGCCAAAGGCGAAGAGCGCTCCCATCGCGACCACCGATGCGAAAAAGCCAAGCGCTGGTGGGACCGCCTTCCAATAGATCAGCCGAATTCGGCCGCCTGTAGCCACCCCCGATCGAAGATTCTTGATGCCCGCGGCGGCCACGGCGGCGATCAGAGAGAGCGCCGCAGCGCCGTACCATGCGGCCCTGAAGCCGGCGGTTCTGACCAGCATCTCGGCAAGCGGCGGGCCGAATGCGAGACCGAGGTAGAGGCCGAGGGAGTTGTAACTCGTGGCCTCGCCCATCCTGCTCGGTGGCGCAAGATCAGCAAGCGTTGCGATGGAAGCGACAAAGAAGGCTGCTTCGGCCACTCCGAGCAGCAGACGCAGCAAGATAACGAGCACAAGATTGTCGGCGTACGCGGTGCCGAGCATTCCTACGGCGCTGATCAGCGCTCCGCCGACAAGCAAGGGACGCCTTCCACGGGTGTCGGCCAGTCGGCCCGCGACCGGCCGCAAGATCAAGGCAGACACGGCGAATGCTCCGAACGCGAGCCCCGCGCCAGACTTGTCCGAACCAATCGGTCCGGTGACCCAGAGCGGCAGGGTGTAAATGGCGACTCCGGTTGCGGTGAAGTAGGCCACGTCAGCAAGCGTCAGCCGGATGAATGCGGCGGTAAGTAACCGTTCCCCGGCTGCCACGTCGGCTGTCGGGAGGGTCATAGCAACAGTCTGAGCGTGTGCCGACCGCCAGTGCATGGGCAGAACTACCCAGATTTTCCCAAGTGGTCGCAGACTGTGCCCAGATCGAGGCTGCCTAGCTTGGCTTGGCCGGGACAAAGCGCTTGACGAAATCAAGTGCGGTCTGTGCGACCTCCTGCCAGCCGTGGTCGATCGTCAGCGCGTGGCCGCGATTCGGGATCTTCACGATCTCCGTCACCCCTGGGTTGCGCCTCTGCCGCTTGTAGGCGGCGTTCGCGATCGCCCACGGCACTGTGTGGTCCTGCTCGCCCTCGATGATCAGCAGAGGGCCGCGGTCAGGGTTCTTCGTGTTCACCTTCGCCTCCGTCCACGGGTTGAGGTTCGCGTTGCCCATCTGGACCAGAGAGATCCCGGAGCCGGCGACGTGGAACGTGTCGTAGAGCTCCTTCGCCTCCTTCTCGTCGAGCGCGTTCGCCCAGCCGTACTTGAACTGGTCAAACGTCAGCGTGATCGCGCGGCCCCGCGTGCGTGGGTTGATCAGGAACGGGCCGATCCCCCTGAGCACCGAGACCGGCAGAGGCAGAACGCCGCGGAAGACTCCGGGGTCGATCGCCACCGTGGCCGCCGAGAGGCCCCGTCCCGCGAGCATCTGCGCCAGCAGTCCGCCGGTCGAGTGCCCCGTTACCGCTGGTTTCTTGTCCAAGGCATTGATGATCTCGGTGGTGTGGTCGGCGACCTGTTTCAGCGTCTTCTTGGCCAGGACCTCCGGGTTTGCGCGGGCCTCCTCGACGGTCGCAGGATCGTCGGGCCAGTCCGGGGTGAGCGGCGCATAACCAGCCTCGCTGAAGAGCTGCGCCCAGCGGTCCCAGCTGCTCGGCAACAGCCAGAGGCCATGGATGAAGACGACCGGCGTGTTGCTGGAGGCATTTGCCGCCTTGATCTCCCGGTTCTCCCGCTCGGAAATTGAGGCCATGCCGAACTCCTCTCGGTTCGGAAAACACGTTCTAATCAAAATATGGGATCTCACCAACCATGAGGTCTAGCAGCATGCCGAAGCAGATCGATGCAGCAAGCCCTGCTAAATAAGGAATCACCTAGATTGATCAAGCAGGCCGTGCTGCATTGCGAACATGGCCGCCCCGGCGCGGGTTGCGGCGCCGATCTTGACATAGATGTCTTGGACATGGTGCTCGACGGTTCGTCGTGAGAGCACCAGCCGCTCGGCGATATCTGCGTTCGATAACCCGCGGGAGACCAGCCGTAGCACCTCCACCTGGCGCTCGGTGAGGTCGGCTGGCCGGCTACGGCGAATGGGCCGCCACAGACCGGCAGCCTCGATGACCGCCCCGGCGGCGTCGGCATCGAGCCGCCCGGCCTTGGCCTCCGCCTCAACTCGATCAGCGGCTCGAGCCGGCGCTATCGCTTTTCGGTGCGGGCGATCTTCGATCATGCTGTGGTACGCGTCCGCGCAGGCCAGCACGCGGGATGACATCGACAGCTGCGCTGCGGTGTAGCCGCGGTGATATCCGCTGCCGTCGCAGCGCTCGTGATGCTGGCCGGCAAGCGCTGCGAGACCCTTCAGGGGTGAGATGCGAGCGAGGATGCGTTCGCTGTGGTACGCGTGCAGCCTGGCCTGATCCCGCTCGGCGGTGCTCAGCGGGCCGGCCTTGTCCCAGATGGCGCTGGATACGCCGACTCTTCCAAGATCGTGTAGGTACCCCGCGATGCGTAAGGTCTCGACGTCTTTACCTAACCCCAGAGTTCCGGCGGCGCCGGCTGCAAGATCACCAACTGCCGAAGAATGACCACGAAGCCACGGACTCTTCAGGTCGACGAGGTTGCCAAAGGTACGCGCCACATCGCTGAGCCCGGTCTGCTCCACCCGGCGTACTGGTGCTGGCTCGGTGGCGAGCACGGCCTGATAGGCGTCTATCTGATCAAGGTCACCGAGGAGCTCATCGGCTCGCTGAATGACCAGGTCTGCCAGGCTCGGATCCAGTTGGGTGCCAGCACGCCGCCGGACCTCTGCGACGGCTACAGCAGCATTGGTGTGAACGGCGAACATCACCGCTGTAAAGGCGACCTGCATGATTCGCGCAGTCAGCGGAATCGCCTCACCTGCGGTGCTCGGCAAGCCCTTGCCATTCCACATCGCGAACATGTGAGACAAGCCCAGCTGGACTGGCTCGGGGAGTCCGAGCGCTCGGGATGCGCCGCTGGCGACTTCGCATGTGGCTGGCGGCCCCTCGGCTTCCATCCGCTTGGCGGTCACGATCGTGGTGGCCAAAACCCTGGCCTTCGACCGACCGGTCGCATTGGCGATTTCAGGTATCCACACCCGCCACATGTCCGCTGGCTCACCGGAGCTGCTGAGAAACATTGCTCGGGTAGTGACGATGTCGTCGCCCCACACTCGGGCGACCTCGTGCGCGTACGCCGTACAGCCGAGGTGTTGCAGCAGGGCTGTATAAAGCACGTCGCTGACCTCAGAATCGCTACAGCCGATGATCTTGGCGAGACGGCCTGCGACGAGGCAGCGCTTAAGCGACTCCTCTAAAGGCGAACCAGTCCCGATGTCGGTGACCAGCGAGAGACCGCCCAGCAGTTCCAGCATGCGGAACACGCGTTCAGCATTTCACAGGCGGTCATGCGCCATGAGCTTGTCGAAGGGTGGCCGGTCGTCGCTGCGATTGCCCTACATGAGCTCGCCATAGCCGCGTGCCACCTCCATCCGCTCGGAGCCGCGAAGAGAGAATGCACTACGTGGCCACTGATCGCTGGACGGCGTACTGGACGATGGCACCTCGGCACGGCGTACTGCGGACAGAGCCTGCTCGTAGCCCGCGCGCCGATGAGGCGTTGGTACGCACCATCTGTTCCGGCATTAGCCGGGGCACCGAGATGCTCGTACACGCCGGCCATGTCCCTCCCAATATTGCCGAGTCCATGCGTGCTCCTTTTCAGGTGGGAAACTGGCCTGGCCCAGTCAAGTACGGATACCTCTCAGTCGGTGTTGTCGAAGAAGGTCCAGCACACCTCCAGAGCCGCAGAGTCTTCTGCCTGCACCCGCATCAAGATCATTATGTGGTGCCGATCAGCGCGTTGACGCCAGTGCCTGATGCAGTGCCCAGCGATCGCGCCGTGCTTGCCGGGACCGTCGAAACCGGCATCAACGCGCTCTGGGATGCAGCCCCTCGGATTGGTGACCGCGTCGCGGTCGTCGGTGCCGGCATGGTTGGCGGCATTATTGCCGCCCTCGTACGGATCTTTCCGCTCGATCGGCTGCAGCTCGTCGACGTCAACCCCGCCAGGTCAGCGCTTGCTGATGGTCTCAGTCTCAACCTGGTGCACCCCAATGATGCAGCCGGCGATAATGATCTTGTTTTTCACTGCTCGGCCACCGAATCTGGCCTCGCCCGGAGCCTGGAGTTGCTGGGGGAGGAGGCTGAGCTGATCGAAGTCTCGTGGTACGGGCTAAAGCAGCCGCGGGTGCCGCTGGGCGCTGAATTCCATTCCCGGCGGCTGACGATCCGAGCCAGCCAGGTGGGTGCCGTAGCCGCCTCCCGGCGCGCCCGACGTAGTACCGGCGACAGATTGGCGCTGGCCATGCGGCTGCTGGAGGATCCGGTCTTCGATGTCTTCATCACTGGTCATGCGCCGTTTGGGGCGTTACCCCAAACTATGGAGTCGATCTTCAACGGCGACGCTGAGACACTGTGCCAAGTGATCGACTACCCAAACGAGGAGGAGTCCTAAGAGTGTTCCACTTGACGGTTCGTGATCATGTGATGATCGCGCACAGCTTGCCGCATCCGTCGTTCGGCCCGGCCCAGAACCTGCATGGTGCCACGTACGTCGTCGAGCTGACACTCTGGCGCGACTCCCTGACGGCTGAGTCGATCGTGATCGACATCGGCGAGGCCGCTGAGGTTCTGCGACGCGCGCTCAGTGATCTCAACTACCGCAACCTCGATGAACATCCCGATCTTGTCGGCACTCTGACGACCACCGAGTCAGTAGCAAAGTTGATCGCCGAGCGGATCGCAGGCTCACTCGCAGGCCGTGGGCTCAGCAAGCTGGACGTCACGCTGCGCGAACATCCCGATGCCTGGGCGGGATACACCAAGACTCTTGAGTGAGCATCTCGGCTTTGTGACCTGGGATCGCGACATCCCGACGGGTGGCAATGTCTACAACCACAATCTCGTCGCCGAGTTGCGGGCGCTGGATGTCGACGTGGGGTTACACACGCTGCCCGGACCCTGGCCAGAGGGCAATGCGTCGACTCATGCCCAGCTCGCGAGAGCCCTGCAGGAGGCACCCACTTCCTTGGTCGACGGCATCCTGGCCTGCGGCGCGCCGGACGTGATCGCCGCGGCGGTTGACTCCGGCCGAGCGATCATCATCCTGGTGCACCTCCCGATCAGCGACGAACTAGGGCTGGAGCCAAGCCGACGGGAGCGGTACGCCGCACTGGAAGCTCGAGCGATCCAAGCCGCCTCTGGAGTGCTGTGCACCAGCCGCTGGTCTGCCGCCCAGCTCAGTCGGCGGTTTGGGCGTCGCGATGTTGGCGTCGCGGTTCCCGGCGTTAGGGCGGCGGCTGTCGCGCGCGGCAGTCAGCAGACCGAGCATCCGCGCTTGCTGACCCTGGCCAGCCTGACGCCGACAAAAGATCAACTCAGCGTGGTACGAGCGCTGGCCCAAGTCGCGGAGCTCGCATGGACAGCAGCCCTTATCGGCTCAGACAGCGCAGCTCCGAACTATGCCGACCAGGTACGTGCTGAAATCGCAGCCGCGGCGTTGGGGGAGCGGATTGCCGTCCCTGGAATGCTCGCTGGCGACGCACTCGATCGGGAATGGGATGCCGCCGACTTATTGATCGTGCCGTCGCGTATCGAGACCTACGGCCTGGTCATCGGCGAAGCGTTGGCTCGCGGTATTCCGGCCGTAGTGCCGGAAGGTACCGGCGCCGTTGAAGCCCTCCATCAGGGGGTGACATCGCACAGCGATGCGGCACCGGGCACGACGGTTTCGCCGGGCGATCCCGAGAGCCTTGCGGCCCTGCTGCGCAGCTGGCTTACCGACGCGCCGCTGCGGCACACGTGGCGTCAGGCGGCGCTCGCTCAGCGAGATACGCTGCCCGGATGGCAGCAGACGGCAGTGGCGGTGCTGGCCTATCTGGAGCGACTACAGCCGCCGTCGATCCGGGCTGGCTTGCCGCCCGGGCCGCCGCCGACACCGCCGCCCGCGCCGCCACTTTGAGCACTCTGCTGCCCGAGTTGGTCAACTATTTGATCAAAGTTGGTGATCATGAAGGCAGTGTCGAGATCATTGACCTTGGCGCGGGAACGGGTGCCAACCAGCGCTGGCTCGCACCTCGACTTCCTTTTCGACAGCGCTGGATCCATATTGATCATGATCCAGTGATCAGTCGATGGCTCCCGCTGCCCGACGAAACCATGATCATTAATGACAGCGTCGATGCGCTTGCCAGACTGCTGGCCGGTCGCGATGGCGATCGGCGGCTCGTCACCTGTTCCGCTTTACTAGACATTCTGACAACGGGCCAGCTCGACGCAGTGTGCCGCGCGTTGATCGATAACTACGTGCCTGTGTTGTTCAGCCTTACCGTCACCGGAACGCACCGCATTGCCCCGTCAGATCCAGCTGATCAACCGTTGCTGGAGGCGTTCAATGATCATCAAAGGCGAGCTGGCCGGGCTGGACCAGAGGCGACGTCATTGGCTACCACCACTTTGCGGACTGGCGGCTTCACAGTGCGTTGTCAACAGACTCCGTGGCAGCTGACTGCTTCCAGCGGCCAAGGCTTCGTCGAGCAAGTACTTCAAGAACGGGTCGATGCCGCCGTTGTGCAAGAGCCCGCCCTTGCACCGACGGCGGCTGCCTGGCTTGACTTACGTCGTACCCAGCTCGCTCGTGGAGTCTTGCGGATCGATCTGGGGCACAGTGACATTTTGGCCCTGCCGGGCGGGGACATTTTCGCCCTGCCGGGCGGGGACATTTTGGCCTTGCCGGGCGGGCCGTAGTCCGGTTCTTGCAGCCGCGAAATCAAAGACGGTGCAGATGTCAGGGCCGAGGCTGAACCGGCGTACCGAAGCGGTCAATGCATCCCCGATCAGGTCGGCACCGGCGAACCGTACGCCAGGAATGCCATCGCCGACCAAGATCGGAGCAGTTGTCAGATAGAGCCGGTCGAGTACGCCGGCGGCCAGGAAATCTGACACGGTACGACCGCCGCCCTCGACGAGCACCCGGCCGAGTCCGCGCTCACGCAGCATGTCCAGCACGGCCTGCGGCTCAAACCATCCATTTGCAGCAGCCAGAGAAACCACTTCAACATGCGGCGCGAGACCCGCTTGGGAATCAAAGGTGGCAGCCACGCACCACAACGTCTTGGCGCTGCCATCGGTCAGCACTCGAGCGTCCCTCGGAATCCTGGCCGCCGGATCGATGATCACGCGAACCGGCGATGGTCCAGGCACTGCGCGCGTGGTGAGTTGAGGATTGTCGGCCGTGACGGTCTGGGCACCGACGATGACAGCGTCCACCAGTGCGCGCAGCCGGTGTAGATGCTCGCGGTCCTCTTCGCCGGAGACGTAATTCGCATCGCCGGTCCGGGAAGCAATGAAGCCGTCGACGCTCTGCGCCAACTGAGCGATGGTGATCAACGGCCCTGCAGCCACCAGTGATCCGTACCGGTCGAGCAGCTCCGATTCCCGTCCGGCCGCAGCCCGGTGGGGTACTCGCCCGTGCAGCAGCTCACTCCAGACATCGGGCAGCTCACGCGTGTTGTCGTGACCCATCCGATTGCGTTTCGTGGCGAGATAGAAGGCGTTCTCGGCGTGCTCGGTTACCAGCACCGGGAGCCGCGCAGTTACCTCAATGCCAAGGTCCTTGAGTCGAGCGCTTTTCTCCGGATTCGCCGAAAGCAGCCGAATCCGCCGCACTCCGAGATCACGAAGTATCGCCGCGGCCACGTCGTACTTGCGTGCGTCGACTGGCAGACCCAGCCGGAGATTCGCATCAACGGTGTCCAGTCCCGCATCCTGCAACGCGTACGCATGCAGCTTGGCGTGCAGGCCGATGCCGCGGCCCTCATGTCCGCGCAGGTAGATGATGACGCCGAGGCCTTCGCGCGCGATCTCCTGCATCGCAGCGTCCAGTTGCTCGCCGCAGTCGCACCGCCATGATCCGAGGGCGTCGCCGGTAAGGCACTCGGAGTGGACCCGAACCAGCGGGACATGGCCGTTCCGGCCGTCGCCGTCCAGGTCTCCCAGGACGAGCGCCACGTGTTCCCGGCCAGGTTCTACGGCGTACCCGTGGAGCTGGAAGGTCCCGTGTGCCGTCGGCAACACGGTAGACACGACTTTCCGCACTCGTTCTGGTTCGCTCATCCCAACACCTTTCCATAGAGGGCAAGCCTTCCTTACCCCCCAGACCGCCGTAGCAGTCGAATCAGGACAGTAGGTCGTCGGTCATTGCGAACCCTCGTGCGGGAATTCACCCATCAGATGTTTTTGCAAGATGGGTAGCTGACCCGACGCGGGCCGAGGCACTTGCTTCGTAGCGTCAACTTCCATGTCAGCCATAGCGATGCTCGCAGGATCTATCTCCACCGTCCTATTCGGGGTGAGCACGCTACCGATGCTGATCAAGGCAGTGCGAACCAAGGAACTCAGCTCATACAGCCGGGGAAATCTCGTGCTCGCCAACGCCGGCAACGCGGTACACAGCTTCTATGTCTTTCAGTTGCCGCCTGGCCCCATTTGGGCCCTGCACACGTTCTATGTCGTCACGTCGGGACTGATGCTGTTCTGGCACCTGCGCTATGTGCGCCACTCGTCCCGCCAAGACGGCAGCCAACCTTTCACCGGAGGTTCTCATGACGATCGAGCACGTCGAGACAGCGATCATCGGAGCAGGACAGGCAGGCCTCGCGACGGCCTATCACCTACAGCGACGTGGACGACCTTGCGTGATCTTGGACGGGAACCGAAGAGTCGGCGACAACTGGAGAGCGCATTGGGACTCATTGCGGCTCTACACCCCGGCACGCTACGACGGGCTTCCGAGCCTGCCCTTCCCAGCCTCGAAGTGGTCATACCCAACCAAGGAGGAGGTGGCCGACTACCTCGCGGCGTACGTTGAACGGTTCGCACTCCCCGTGCGGACGTCCACCCAGGTGGACCGCTTGGAATCGGCCGACGGGAGCTATGTGCTCCATCTCGGAGGTGACCGCATCATCGCCGACAACGTTGTGGTGGCGACCGGCACGTTCGGCCGGACGGCGAGCATTCCTGACTTCGCGATGGACCTTGACCCGTCGATTCGGCAGCTGCATTCCAGCGAGTACCGCAGCCCTGCGCAGCTCAAGCCTGGTTCGGTGCTCGTGGTCGGCGCTTCACACTCTGGCACCGACATCGCGTTCGAGGTTGCATCCACCCATCCGACCGTCCTTGCCGGTCGCGACCCCGGTCAGGTGCCGGTACGGCTCGACCATTGGAGTGTGCGCGTGGTCATGCCGGTCATTGGGTTTCTCGGCAAGCACGTGCTCACCCGGCACACGCCCATCGGCCGCAAAGCGATGGACAGGGTCCGGTTCCACGGCCTACCGATCTTGCGGGTGAAGCGGTCCGATCTGCAAGCACGCGGTGTGGACCGAATCCCGGGGCGGGTGACTGGCGTTCACGACGGGCGACCGGTGGTCGACGGCGTCGGAGCGCTGGACGTGGCGAATGTGGTGTGGTGCACCGGTTTCCGCCAGGTGTTCGACTGGATCGACTTGCCCATCTTCGGGGCCGATGGCTGGCCACGGGAGATGCGCGGCGTGGTGTCGGCCGCTCCGGGCCTGTTCTTCTGCGGGCTCGCGTTCCAGTATGCTGCCGCCTCGACGGTGTTGCCCGGGGTCGGCAGGGATGCCGCCTACATTGCCAACCAGATCGGCACGCGAGTCGGGAAAACCCTCACGCTCGCAGCCTGAGGCGCTTGGCGCGTACCCTCTGAGCGGGAGGCTGCAATGGGCGTCGAACAGGACAGGACGATCGACGAGCTACTGCAGGCTCGCGACGCATTCAATCGTCGCGACTGGGCTCTCGCCTTCGACCGGCTGCGCGGGAGCGGCGACCTCAGCCCGGAAGACACGATGGCCCTGGCCACGTCTGCCTATCTGCTGGGCAACGTCGACGAGGCCGTGCGCGCCCTGCAGGCCGGATATCAGGACAGGATCCGGAATGGGGATTCGCTGGGAGCCGTCCGCTTCGCCTCATGGCTCGGTCTGCTGCTGAACGTCCGAGGAGAGGTTGCGGTTGGTGGCGGTTGGGTCGCCCGGGCGCAGCGGCTGCTCGACACTGAGCCCGAAGACATCGTCGAACGCGGGTACCTTCTTGCCCACGAGTTCTATCAGCACCTCGGCCGCGGAGATTTTGCCAGGGCCGGCGAGACAGCCGTTCATATCGTCGAGACCGGCCGCCGCTTCTCCGAACCCGACCTCATCGCACAAGGGTTGATGTGTCAGGGACGGATGACCATCTACTCCGGTCGGGTCCCGGAAGGACTTGCTCTGCTCGACGAGGCGATGGTCGGGATCTCGGCTGGAGAAGTCTCGCCCATCATTGCTGGGATGGTCTACTGCTCGATGATCGAGGCGTGCCAGGAGGTGTCCGACTTCTCGCGCGCGGCGTCCTGGACCAGTGCCTTGACCAGATGGTGCGAGGCGCAGCCCGGCCTGGTTCCGTACACCGGTCAGTGCTCGTTGCACCGGGGCCAGATCATGCGACTGCGTGGGGCGTATGACGAGGCGCTTGCCGAATTTGCCCTCGCCCAGCGTCGATACCAGCTGGAGGGTACGGCCGCGCCGGCCGCGCTAGCCCTAACCGAGCAGGGTGATGTGCTACGCATCCGAGGCAAACTCGACGAGGCCGAAGAGGCATACCGGCAAGCAGCCGAGTTCGGCTTTGAACCGCAGCCGGGATTGGCGTTGTCGTGGCTTGCTCGCGGTCGGACGACGGCAGCCGTAACGGCGATCCACCGGCTGCTCGCCGAAGCGGGCGGGCCGGTTCAGCGGTCTCGGCTGCTTCCGGCTGCCGTCGAGATCCTGGTTGCGGCCCAACTTCTTGACGAGGCCCGGAGGCGTTCGGATGAGCTTTCCGAGATCGCGTCGGCGTTCGGCATCTCCGCGCTCTGGGCGATGACGGCATACGCGTACGCGGCCGTCGAGCTGGCCTCCGGGGAGACAGAGGACGCACTTGGACATGGCCGCGAGTCCGGCCGCCTCTGGAGCGATATCGGGTCGCCGTACGAGGCGAGCCGGGCGCGGGTGCTTGTCGCGCGTGCTCTGCGCGAGCTTGGTGATGAGGACTCAGCGACAGCTGAGCTAGCGGTTGCCGGCCACGGCTTTGCTGACGTGGGTGCGGCGCCGGGAGTCCAGCAGGTCGACAAGCTGCTGGGCCGAGCGCGGCCCGGCGGCCTCACCGAACGTGAGATCGAGGTCCTGAGACTGGTTGCCGCAGGGCGCAGCAACCCCGACATTGCCCATGCCCTGGTACTAAGCCCAAAGACCGTGGAGCGCCATCTGAGCAATATCTTCACCAAGTTGGATGTGCCGTCTCGCACGGCCGCGGCTGCGTACGCCCATGAGCACGGGCTGATGGCTTGACGCAGGGCTAACGGTTTCCAAGGTGGCCGTGGCCCGGGCTGCAGCTAGGGGGCGTGTCGTTGCCACTGATCACGAAGTCGTTGCAGGTGAGAAATCGGTTGTTGAACCTGCCTAGCCCAAATGACGTGATGGCCACGATCCCGACGATCGCCGCAGCGAGGAGGCGGCGACGGTTGGGTATCTGCTCGTATCCCGCAATGGTCACCCGCAGCAGCAGCGCGGCGAGGAAAGGCATTCCCGCGAGCGTTAGCACGATTGCCACATAGAACAGTGCCCGCGACCACGTCCTAACCCCAACCTCCGGCAGCACGATCGCGAGCAGCAGCCACAGCGAAGGAAGCAGCAGCGCCAGCCGCCGCCGCCACGACACCCGAGCAAGGCGCCCCGCCGTAAGGCTTACCAGAAAGATCGCAGTAGATGCCGCCCACAGCGCCAGGAGCTGCTGGAAAAAGATGACTCCATATGCGCCCAAGTCGAATGCCGGCCACCAGACAACGAGGGCCGCGGCAACTACGGCGACGGATATTGCTTGCGTTATCCGATCAGCGTTGGCCTCAGATCCGTCGCTGCCATTGGCTGGTCCTGTCTTCTCGTCTGCACCCATGTGACAAGCCCGTCATGATGGCACCCATGGCTCCTGCCAGCCGCCGCACTCGGCGGCCAGGCGCTCCGCAGCGGCTGGTCCCCATGAGCCCGGGCTGTAGGAGTCCACATCTGGTGGTGTGTCGAGCAGCGGCTGCATGATCCGCCAGGTCTCCTCGACCCCGTCCTGCCGGGTGAACCGGGTGGCTTGGCCCAGCATCGCAGCGCGGAGCAACACCTCGTACGGCGTCGGCCCTTCGCCGCCCTCCTCGGCAAATGTCATGTCCAAGGTGATGGACTCCGGTTGCATGCTTTCCGCGCGCCGAGCCTCGAGGACGATGCGGAGGCCAGTCGAAGGATCCAGCCTCACCACGAGATGATCCGGCTGCGCAGCACGATCTCCCCAGCGACCAAAGCCCAGCCGCGGAGGTTCTTCGAAGATGAGTCGTACCTCGGTCTGCGTTACCGGCATGCGCTTGCCTGCGCGGATGAAGAACGGGACGCCGGACCAGCGCCAGTTGTCGATCTCTAGCCGTAATGCGACGTAGGTCTCCGTAGTTGAATCGGGTGCGACCCCGTCGATGCTGCGGTAACCCTCGTACTGCCCACGGACGTACGCTGTCGGATCGGCTGCAAGCGTGGCCTTGAAGAGCGCCACTTTGGCGTTGCTCAGTGTCGAGGGGTCACTGCCTGCGGGCGGCTCCATGGCTACGGCGGCTACAACCTGCATGAGGTGGTTCACCACCACGTCACGTAGGGCGCCGACCGGATCGTAGAAGTGGCCGCGATCCTCGACGCCGAACGCCTCCGCCATGGTGATCTGCACACACTTGACGTAATTGCGGTTCCAGACCGGTTCGAGCATGGTGTTGGCGAAGCGCAAGTACAGGATTTCCTCGAGCCCCATCTTCCCGAGGTAGTGATCAATCCGGTACAGCTGCGACTCAGCGATGTACTTGTGAAGCTCATCGGCCAAGGCCCGGGCTGAGGCAAGATCGTGGCCGAAGGGTTTCTCGACGACGACGCGTCCGGTTTTGGTGAGGCCCGCCTCGGCGAGTCCTTTGACCGTGGTTGCGAACAGGAACGGCGGAATCTCCAGGTAGAACACCGGACATTTGGCGCCGCTGATCGCCTCGCCGACACGGTGGTAAGTCGCCGGATCTGCAAAATCGCCTGACACGTAAGACAATCGTGCAGCAAACCGCTTGAACACGTCTTCGTCGAGCTGCTCCCCAGTCGCAATGATCGACTCACGGGCCCGTTCCACAAGTTGATCAACGGTCCAGTCGCTGACTGCTACGCCGACGATCGGGCATTGCAGCAGGTCGCGCTTCTCGAGTCTGTAAAGCGAGCGGAATGTCATGACCTTGGCCAAGTCGCCGGTGATGCCGAAGATCACGAACACATCGGCTTCCTGTTGTCCAGACCCTGCCGGACCGTCACGTTCTACCATCAACCGGCCTCCTGATCATGCCGCCGCAACCAACACCTCGGGTCCTGAGGCAAACCCCCGGCTGTCTCTCCTACACCACGCTAGGAAGCAGGGTCGGACCTGTCCTCACCCAGTGGGGGTGAGGCTGCTGGGTGAGGGTCGAACTCCGGTCGCTCTCCCTGGTCGTCGTCGCCCCAGTCGATTCGGGCGTCGTCGGTGCGGTCCACGATCGCTATAGCGCGGTCGCTGCTGAAGTAGTCCCAGCCCCAGGCGATGAAGGCGTCGATCTTGTTTCGGGTGCCGCTGAGCAACGCGGCATGTACGCCAAGCCAGGCTGCGAATGCCACCGGGCCTTCAACCTCGTGTCGATGCGGCCCCATTTCGGCGATGGCGGCGTTGCGGCCGATCATCGCCATGATGCCCTTGTCCTTGTAGCGAAAATCCGCGCGTTCCTTGCCAGCCATCTCGTCAAGAATGTTTCGGGCGGCCCAGGCGCCCGACTGCTGAGCGACTGATCCGAGCTGGGGTAGCGCCTTGCCGTCAGCGTGAGGAATGTTTGCCGCATCACCGAGCACATAGACCCGTGGGTGCCCTGCCACCGTGAGGTCGGGTTGTACGTCGATTCGGCCGCCGTGCCCGGCTGGCAGATCCGCCGCAGCAACGACATCGGCAGGCTTTTCCCCACCGCCCCAGACCACGGTCCGAGTCATGATCGTGGTTCCGTCGCTCAGCAGCACTCTGTCTTGGAGTACCTCCTTGACCCCGACACCGAGATGCAGCTGGACACCGTCGCGTTCCAAGCGATTCGCGGCATAGGCATGCGCCTTGTCAGAGAACGGTGCGAGCAGGACCTCGCCATGATCAACCAGATGGACCTTGGCCGGCTCCGTGAGTGATCGGTAGCGCTCAGGGATGACGTCTCTGAGGACTTCGGCCAGCGCTCCCGCTGTCTCGACTCCAGTCGGCCCGCCACCGACGATCACGAAGTTCAACGAACCCTGCCCAATGAGCTCCGGGCGCTCCTGTGTCGCATCCAAAACGTTGAGAAGGCGGGCACGCAGCATTTCTGCATCATTGACCGAGTAGAGCGGGAGGCTTTGCTCGGCTGCTCCAGGTGTGCCGAAGAAATTCGCTTGGGCTCCCGCTGCCACCACCAGGTAGTCCGCGGACAGCACCGATCCGGAGGCTGTGGTGACCGATCGGGCTTCCGGGTCGATCGATACCGCGGCCGTACGGTGCACGTCGACGGTCTTGTGATGACGGAAGATCCCTCGCAGCGGCCGGGCGATGTCATATGCGGCTATCTGGGCCGTGGCAAGTTGGTACAGCATCGGCTGGAACTGGTGGTAGTTGTTGCGGTCCAGCAGGACCACGTCGACATCATTCTTGGCAAGATGCTGGGCGCAGGTGACGCCCGCGAAGCCGCCCCCAACGATGAGCACTGTCGTATCAGCCATGGGCCATCGCCTCCTCTGGACCCCTCGCCAGCCCGTGCGGGCACAGCCGTAGAAATCGTCCAACCCTCGATGTCAGGCACACATCACCCCACGCGGGTGATGCCGCGGGTCGGTGCCTCGGCCAGGCTCGGGGTGTCATGATCGCGACAGTTACCGCACTGACGGCAATCGTCTTTGTGAACCCGGTCCCGTGGGCGCGCGCGCAAATGGCGTTCACCCTGGGGTTCCACATCATCTTGGTGCCGCTCGGGGTTTCCTGGGCGTTCATGACCTTGATCGCCAACTATCGCGGCATCCGGCACAATGACCGCGACGCATTGGTGCTGGCGCAGCGGTGGTCGAAGTTCATGGCGGTGACCTTCGCGGTGGGTGCGGTCACCGGCACGGTGCTGACCTTTGAGTTTGGATTGTTGTGGCCGCGGTTCATGGGGCGGTGGGGCGAGGCCTTCGGCGTGCCGTTCGGCTTTGAGGGCTTGTTCTTTTTCACCGAGGCGATCTTCATCGCGATCTACATCTTCGGATGGCGGCGGCTCAAGCCTTGGGCGCACTTCTGGACCGGTGTACCGATTGTCCTTGCCGGGATCTTTGGCAGCATCTCAGTGGTTGCCGCCAACGCCTGGATGAACGCACCGGCCGGCTTCACGCTCGACTCCAACGGGAACGTGATCACCGTCAGTCCGATCCAGGTGATCTTCAATGACTCGATGCCGTGGCAAGCGGCTCACATGGTCGTCGCGGCCTACTTGGTGGGTGGATTCTTGATCGCCTCGGTCTATGCCGTGGGCATGCTGCGAGGGCGGAGGGACCGCTATCACTACCTCGGGTTTGTGATCGCCTTCACTGTTGGGGCGGTGGCCGCGCCGATCCAGATCGGCATTGGTGATGGTTTGGCCCGCTGGGTGTACCAGAATCAGCCGGTCAAGTTTGCCGCTATCGAATTAGTGCCGACGACGAGTAGTGACGTACCTGAGACCTTGCTGGGTCATCTCAATGATGACGGCACCGTCACCGGCGGCATCCCGATCCCTGGCCTGGCGTCGTGGCTCTCTAATCCCAGCACGGGCAAAGCCACAGTCGTAAAGGGCCTGAACTCCGTGCCGCCCGACGAAGAGCCAACCATCCGGCAGACCAACATCGTCCATTTGTGCTGGGACATCATGGTCGGCCTGGGAACGCTGCTGTTCCTGCTGGCCGTGTGGTACGCGCTGTCTTGGATCTTCCGCCGACGCATGCCGCAGACCAAGTGGTTTCTTCGGGCGGCAGCCGTTGCCGGACCGGCTGCAGTGATCACCTTGGAGGCCGGCTGGGTGGTGACGGAGGTCGGACGTCAGCCGTGGATCGTCTACAACCTGATGAAGGTCGAGGATGCGGTCACGGCCAACACCGGAGTGTGGATCACCTTTTTTGCCATCGTGATCTTGTACGCCCTGGTCGGCGCTACGACGATCTTGGTGCTCCGCGCCATGGGCAGACGCTTCCGCAGAACCGAAGGCTTCACTGATCAGGACACCCCATACGGTCCGAGCGCACTGGCCGAGGAGGTCTCCGCCGGGGCAGGGGAGACGGTCGGGTGAGTACTGCGGTAGCTGGAGTCCTGCTGCTAGCTGTGGTCGCGTACGCGATCTTCGGAGGCGCCGACTTTGGGGCTGGCTTTTGGGATTTGATCTCCGGCGGGCCCGAGCGAGGCGAACGTCCGCGCGACGCGATTGAGCATTCCATTGGGCCGGTGTGGGAGGCCAACCATGTCTGGTTGATCTTCATCTTCGTGATCTTGTGGACATCATTCCCGGAGGCGTACGCGTCGATCACGTTGACCCTGTTCGTGCCCTTGACCATCGCCGCCCTCGGCATTGTGTTGCGCGGCGCGAGCTTCGCGTTCCGGAAATCGGTTGTCGGGCTGCGTTACCGCCGGATCTTCGGCGCCGCGTTTGCCGCGTCCTCCGTGTTAGTGCCCTACTGCATGGGAGCGATTGCTGGTGGCATTGCCTCCGGTCGGGTACCCGCTGGCGGTCAGCCCGGTGATCCAGTGCACAGCTGGATCAACCCGACCTCGGTCGTTGCCGGTGTCTTGGCGGTGGCGGCCGTGGCGTACCTCGCCGCGGTCTATCTGGTCTGGGACGCCCGCCGCCTCGCCGCGAGCGATATGACGGACTACTTCCGGCGTCGGGCGATCGTCGCTGGCGGCATCGTCGGTGTCATCGGTCTTATTGGCATCTTCGTCTTGCGTGCTGATGCCCGCTACCTGTTCGACGGCCTTGTTTCGCGAGCTCTGGCACTGGTCATTCTCTCTGTAGTCTGCGGGTTCGTGGCCCTGGTTCTATTGGTTCGCCATGCTTCCCGCGGCGCCCGCTTGCTCGCCATCGTCGCGGTCGCGAGCATCATCCTCGGTTGGGGTGTAGCGCAGTGGCCGTACGTGTTGCCGACGAATTTGACTTTCTCGGCAGCAGCGGCCCCGACAGGCACCCTCGCCGCCGTACTGGTCGTAGTGGTGCTCGCGGCGTTGATCGTGGTCCCGGGCTTCGTACTGCTCTTCGTCCTTGATCAGAAGGGTCTCCTTCCAGAGGAAGGTGTGGACGACGAACCGGCCATCGATCGCCCTACAGCCCAATAGACGATCATGTCGGATGCAGCTGGAATCATCGGCCACGGCAGCCCCAGTGACTACGCACTGTCGCCTGTCGAGCACGCCGAGCAGCTGAGAACCTCGGCACCTAAGCTCGCCGCCCTACTGACCAGCAGCGCGCCCGTTGAGCTGGCGCGGCAGTATGCGGAGGCCGACACTGAAGCGCGTGTCGCAGAGCGAACGTTCAAGCGATGGGTACTCCGGGCCAACTGGGCCGTCCTGGCTACGGCGACGGTGAGCGCGCTGCTGATGGCTGCGGCACTGCTCGCGGGGAACTTGGGCAGTTTGACGCAGGCAATTCTGATCGTGCTCGCACTCATGGGTGTTGCGGCCGGCGGGATCGCGTCGATGTCGCTGTTCCGGGTGAAGGAGGGTCGGTTACTCGAGGACTGGATGACTGCGCGCGCACGGGCCGAGACCAAGCGGTTGTCCTACTTCAGTACCCTCGTGCACTCATCCGTGGGGCAACCCGATCCCCAGCTGGATCTGCTCAAGTTGGAGTACTTTCGCCGCTATCAGCTAGATCATCAGCTTGCCTACTACAAAACCCGCCGATCGGGACATCGCAACTCGGCCGAACGGACCCTTAACATCTCAGCCGGATCTGTTCTTATGGCGGCAATTGCCTCTGGTGCGGCCGGCGTACTCGGTGCGCTGCGCAGCGAATGGGCTGCGCTTGGTTCGCTTGCTGTGTTCGGCGCCGCGCTTCAAGCGTTCGCCGCTGCCCGCGAAGCTATCCACCAAGATCGCAGGAACGCTGAGCGCTATGACAACACCGCTCAGGCACTGCAGGGCTTACGCGAACGGCTCGACGACGTACGAGAGGGCATTGCCGCCGGATCTACCTCGGTGCTCGGTGAATACGTCGGCGCGGTCCAGGACCAGCTATCGCTGGAGCATCGGCAGTGGTTGGAGGGAGCTGAGAACATGCAGGCGGCCGTGGCGCGGTTGGAGAAAGCGCTCAGCAGCGGAGCCTCGGGGAAAGCCGCCTCAAGCGAAGGCGCCGACCAGCAGCTCTGACCAACTAGCTATTGCTTCGCCAGCCAGTCGGCGTAAGCCCGTGGCTTATCCGTCAGTATTTTGTCGGCGCCTGCCGCTTTTGCCTTCGCCCAAGCCTGTTCCTCATTCACGGTCCAGACGACGACAATGAGCCCAGCCTTCTCGAGCTCGGATATGTAGCCTTTCGTCGCAACGTCATAGTTGACCGCAACGGCCCACAGGTCCTCGTCAGCCAGTTGGCTTGCGGGAACCTGCTCGCTAACGAAGAGCATGCGAGGAAGATCGGGTGCCCGTTTTTTGATCTGCGCAAGTCGGTCGAGGCTAGTTGAGGTGACGACGGTACGGTCGCTCAGCCCATTGCTGCGGATAACGTCGAGAAACTCCTTGTTCTGCGCCGCGTTCTGGTCAACCTTGACCTCGACGTAGACCCATGAGCTAGAGCTCGCCAGGCCCTCCATCACACTTGCGTAGGTCGAGGGCGGATAAGTCTTGCCATTCTTGGGGAACGAGCGGCAGTGCTCGCTGAGCTCTTTCCATGTCGTTTTGGAGACTTGGTAAGGCCGATCGCATCGCAAGCCCTGGGTTGCCGCCTCGTCGTGGATGATCACCGCACGGTTGTCACTGGTCCAGCGCACATCGGTTTCCACCGCGAAGCCGTCATCGGCCGCCGAAGTGAGTGACTCGAGCGTCTGCAACGGATACTTCTCGTCGCCGCCGCGATGGGCGAGAATATCCGAACCGGTTGGGCTTTGAGCCTTCAAGGTCTCCGACGCACTGCTGGACGGCTTAGCGGTGACCGAAGGCGGATTTGGGACGGACGCCGAGCTCTCCGGGCCGGCCGTGCCAGGGCCGCGATCACGCGTCACGTACCACGCAACCCCAACCGCCAGCAGTAAAACGATCGACATAGCGACGGCAAGCAAGACGCGCCTTCGTCTGCGGTCTGTAGTTCGCCCGCTTCCGGGTCCCGCCGGTGCGGAGGGTGGTGCCCACTCAACGCTTGTCGCGGCCGGTGCTGGCCCCGCGGCTGTGGCTTCGACCCGAGGTAAGGGAGGTGTCGTCTTAGGTGGCAGGACCCCTACGCCGGCCCCTGATCGCGACGCCTCGACTGACTCGCCCCCTACGTCGTTCAATGTGGCGTCGTTCAACGTGTGGTTCAGCACCCTCAAGAGTCGACGAGTATCAAAGTTCACCGGGTTTATTTCGACCGCCTGTCGCCGAGTCAGGGCCGCGAGCTCCATCGGTAATTGCTGAGGCGTCGGCATCTTCGCGTTGTCCACGAGTATCGGAATGACTCGAACGTCGTCCCGAGTGAGGGCGGTTTCAACTTCTAGCCGGACGAAGTCCTCTGGATCATCAATGCGTCTCGCTCCATTGGCATCGGTAACCGTGAGCCACTGCGGCCCGATCAGGGCGAGTAACACCTCGCAGGAGCCCACTGCCGACTGGATTCGCTCGACGAAGTCGTCGCCCGGCTCGATGTCGTCGACATCCTTGAAGACCCGGTCAGCCCCCAGCTCAGCGACCAGCACGTCGTACAGCTGTCGCGCCGGCCACGCTGTGTCCTGGCGTCGATAGCTGATGAAGACCCGGCCCGCCTCGCCTCTCTCCACACTGACCACATCCGCTCGCCTGCACGCCTCGTTGTTAAGCCTAGGGTTCAACCTTCTTTGCGTCTAAAGCGGTCGGACAGTCCCCGTGACGCTCGCCACAGAGTGTGTTCGCGGGAGATCGCCTCTTCAGCCTGGGCTACGAAGGCAGCCCAACGCTCCTCGCCGTTCAACGTGGGGAGCTCGGAGGCAATTGAGGCGAGCTCTTGACTCGCGATGCCGTACGCCGTCGCCAGATTGCGGTGTTGCTTTGCCTCGATCCAGGCCATGACGCCGCCGGCCGCCGCGGCAAGGAAGCCGAGCAGGTCGAAGTTGATCCAGCCGAACGCTTTCAGGGCGCCGCCGATGAGACCGGCGATTTCGAGCACAATGCTGACGAGCACCCAGCCGCGTGCTCGGCGATCGTTCCACCGCGCCTTCTCGGAATACCAGCGCTGCTGATCGGCGATCCGGTCGGCGAGATAGACCTGCCGACGCTCATTGAAATCGAGAGCGCGGACGTGCCGCATCTTGTCGGTGATCTGCTGCGCAGCCGGCTCCTCTGTCCCAAGGGAGATCGACCGAAGGTCCTGCAGCAGCGAGTAGGTCTGGGCATGAAACTGCTTGTCGACATCCACGTCGTCGACCTCGAAGGGCTCAGCGCGCACCATGTATCGCCAGGCGAGCGTCTTGGCCGACTCTGCCGCGGCCCGACCCTCGTACCACGTTGTGAGCGGGCTGGTCGTCGCGAGAAAGAGCTCGGCGCCCAGCGCACAAGCGAAGGCGAGAAAAGCCAGTCCGCCACCAACCTGAAAACCACCCGCGGTAGTCAGGGTGAGCGCACCGCCGAAGGCCGCGACGACTAGCGAACCGAGGCGCACCCTGAGTGAGGTGAGATAAGACCGCTGTGCTCGCTGCGATTCCCGGTCCGCGCTTCGAAACAACGCCGGGAAGTCTGCCGGGCCGTCAATGGTGACGCTCATCTGGCACTCCCTCCAACAAGCCGGCCCTCAAGAGGCGGCGCTGACGGTTCCGCGGGCTCAACCGTAGCGGCGCAAAAGGCTCGGGTCCTGTGAGGTCTGGAGAGTCGCCCTCTTACTCAGATAAAGCCCAGCGCAGCGTATGCATGGCGGAGCGTCCCAGCGGTCTGATCAGGGCGCGTTCAGTGATCGGCAGTGCTGGCAGCCGCAGCTCGGTCCGAGCCCATGGTGGCAAGATCGAGACAGCGCTCGCGGCAAGCAGGTGGTAACCGGCTCTTGTAAGTCCAGCGAACGGTGGATGGACAAGGAGCAGATCGCTTGCCTCTCGAGCAGCACCAGAGCCACTGAGCTCGGGCAGGTAACCGTCCATGACCGACGTCAGTTCAGCGACGGTGTTGGGCGGATCGAGGACTCCCAGCCGGGCGGCAACCGACCCTGATTGGCGTACGTATTCATCGGCTTCAGCCGACGTCAGCTTCTCGGCACCGAACACCTGGAAGGCCCTGAGAAAGCTGTCGACTTCGGCGACATGAACCCACATCAGCAGGTGCGGATCGTCCGCGGCGTACGGGCTGCCATCCGGCATGCTGCCCGTTACTCGACGGTGGATCGCGCGTACTGCATTGATCGCCCGCTCGGCGTCTGGGACCGTGCCATAGGTGGTCAGCGCGAGGTACCGGCTGGTGCGCTGGAATCGTCCCCAGAAGTCCCGACGAAAGCCGGCATGATCAACAACTGCTTGCAGCGCCACCGGATGAAGCGCCTGCAAGAGCAGCGCACGAATGGCGCCGATGAACATCGCTGCGTCGGCGTGTACGCGCCAGATCGCATCCTGCTCGCTGAACCACCGCTCACCCTCGCGCCAGATCTCGGCGTGTTGCCTTTCGAAATCCCCGGCAATGCGATCCCGCACTGCTTTGGCGATCGTGGCTCGCGGGTTTGGGAGTGTCTCGATCGCCACATAACGGAGCGTATGCGCAGACCTGTCAGAATCAGTTCACCGTGGATCTAAGGAAGTAAATGGCAACACTGGTCACTATCCGGTGGCGTACGCCGCCGCTGGGCTCGGTCGAGGAGCGCTTGATCGTCGATGATGACGGTCGGGCGCGGCTGCAGGTGCTGCGACCGCGTAGGGTCGGCGACACAGTGGGGACGTACGAGGGTCCAATTGAAGAGGCTGAGGTACGCGAACTGACCGCCGGCAGATCCGACATGGAGTTGGATGTGACCGCGCAGAATTCTCAGCTCAGCGCGGTCGCTGCCGCGGCAGACCGGGTCGCGCAGCGGCTGCTGGCCTCGCCGCTTGCGGTGGCACAGTTTTTCGCCCGTCCGATTGGCGCGGTTCCGCCGCTGCCGCAGACGCTCGCCCTTTGCGTACTAGGAGGCGGCTCGCAGCCGGTCGAGTTTCAACTTCATCTTGCGGAATGCGCGATCCACTTCGGTTCCAATGGAACATCGGTGTCATCCATTCGGCTCCCCGAGCTGCCGATGGGCTTCATGACTTCTGACGCCGAGGTGCTGGGCGGGATACGGCAGCGCGCGTTAGTCGAGCCCGGCGTGCTCGGTACCATCTCGCTGCCCTTGGAAATCCCCGACGGAATCAACGAGCTCAGTGTTCGGGTGGTGGGCAGCTGGTTCTCGCCCGGTAGCGAGTCTCCCGAGGATTTCGAAGCGCGTACGGACCCCCAACCACTTTGAGCGGTCAGGGACTCAAGGGTTCGGCCCACCACAACGATGTCCGAGCTGCGCCGCACTTGGCAAGATCATTGAGCTCAGCTGAGCGAGCGCAAAGGCAACCCTGCTTGACTCGCCTCATCTGCAAGCGAGGCAACCTTGCCGGCCAACCACTCCATCGCTCCCCGGTAGAGCGAGCCGGCCCAGCTAATGCGCGCCACACCCAGCTCCGCCAAATCCGCGATGGCGGGCGCACGCGGAGTGGCGAGGATATTGACGGGACTTCCGACATCTGCGACGAACGAGGCGAGGGCATCGCGTTCCCACAGCGTGATCGGATAGACGCAGTCGGCCCCGGCCTCCAGGTACGCGCGAGCCCGTCGCAGTGCGTCGTCAAGCAAGTCGGCTTGTGACCGCTTGTCGAGGGAGTGCAGAAACACATCGACGCGGGCGTTGATCACCAACCCATAGTCCTGGTCATTCGCCGCTTTTCGTACGCGGCGCAGCCAGTCGGCCTGCTGATCGGGGTCGCGCAGACTTTCGCTGCTGTGGTCGGTGTCTTCCAGGTTGCAGCCCGCAGCGCCGATCCGCAGCAAGGCAGCAACTAACTCGGCCGGTTCGAGCCCATAACCTGCCTCCAGATCGACGGTGACCGGGACGTCGACGCTGCGGGACAATCCGTCCCGCAGCAAGGAGCATCTCCTCACGTGGCGCCCTCTCGCGATCTTGATATCCCAGCGCCGCAGTGATTCCCGCGCTCGTCGTCGCGACGACCGGAAATCCGGCCGTAACGACAGCCCTCGCAGTAGCGGCGTCCCAGGCGTTGGGAAGGAGGAGCGGACGGCTCGGGGCATGGAGCGAGCGCAATAAATCACATCGACTCTGCAGCGTCCCGAACTCGTTGTTCACGGCTTTTGTTGCCTCAGCCATCTCGCCTCTCCGGCCTATCCTGATCCTGACCACGACGCTCTCATATGCGCCCTGAGCCTGTCGAAGGGCGCGCCTCGACGGCCCGGTGGGCACGCGCTCTGGCAGCTCAGCGGGCTTCTCATCTCTTTCTCATCAAACGTTCGTTGGAATTGCATGTGACCTTGTCGCACTCGGGGTCTAGGGACCAGGCAGGCCAATGACCAGTACGACCGTGGAAGCGGCGCGACTCACCAAGCACTATGGGAGCCGCAGCGCGGTTGAAAACGTCAGCTTTACGGCCTCCCAAGGGGAGATCGTCGGCCTGCTCGGACCCAACGGGGCCGGCAAGACCACCACGATTCGACTGCTGACCACGGTGCTCGTACCCACCAGCGGCGACTTTTCGATAGCTGGACATCCCTCGACATCACCTGGCGAGATTCGACGCTGTGTCGGCGTCCTGCCCGAGAGCAGCGGGTACCCGGCATATCAGACCGGCGGGGAATACCTGCGTTTCTTCGCGCGGCTCTACGGGCTGAGCCGAAGCCAAGCGCGCAGTCTGGCTGCTGAGCTGCTAGCCACTGTTGGGCTGGAGGGACGCGCCGGGTCTCCAATTTCCACCTACAGCCGCGGCATGCGGCAGCGGCTCGGGATCGCCCGTGCTCTGATCAACGACCCTGTCGTGGTCTTCCTCGACGAGCCGACCCTGGGTCTTGATCCTGCCGGTCAAGCTCAAGTTCTCGACCTCATTCGCACCATCGCGAAGAGTCGCGCCGCCACCGTGGTACTGAGCACGCACCTCCTGCCAGAGGTCGAGGAAGTTTGTTCCAAAGTGGTGATTCTCCACCACGGCAGAGTGGCGGGCGCCGGCAGTGTCGGCGAGGTGATCAAGACGGCCTTGATCGAGCAGTCCGCCACCCTTCGGGTGCCGCTCGACCGAGTGGAACGCGCCCGCAATGTGCTTGCCGGTTTCCCAAACCTCACCGTCGACCAGGTCGCCGAGCAACCCGATGTGGTCAGCCTTTCGATCGATGGAGCGGGCACAGATGCCGGATCCAGCGACGTCATGAATGCCGCCCTAGCAGCCATCACAGCAGCAGGGATTCCGGTTCTGCACTTTGAGCTGGAGGGTGCGCGGCTGTCTGACGCCTTCTTCAAGATGACCAGCGAGGCCGTCGCATGACGCTTCAGGTCGCACCTCCAGATGTCGGTACGCCACAGGACTCGCGCGCCACCACCGAACCTCAGGCCGGATGGCTGGTCGTTGCTGAGCAGGAATCCCGTGATCTGTGGACGAGCGGCCGGGGCTTGATCTTGCTCTTCTTATTCAGCATCCTGCTCAGCGCTGTCACCTATCTGACATCGACCAACCAGGCGCTGAACTTTCTGGAACAGCGCGAGTCGGTGAACCTTGTGCTGCAGCTCGCGGTGGCTGTCGGCGTCCTGGTCACCCTGGTTGTCAGCGCCGATGGAATCAGCGGCGAGCGGGAACGCGGAACCCTGGAAAGCTTGCTGGTCACTCCGGTATCTCGCCGGTCGATTATCGCGGGCAAGCTCATTGCGGCGTTGACCATGTGGTTTGCCACATTCCTTGTCACCATCCCGTACGTGTGGGTGCTTGCTCGTGGCGTCGGCATCCTCGGCCAAGCGCTGACACTCGGCTTCTGCGTCGGGACTTTGGTGGCCATCGGCTTGGGTTCGATTGGGTTGTTGATCAGTGGCGTCTGTAACTCCAACAAGACCAGCGTTGCGGCGAGCCTTTTCCTAATGTTGATCTTGTTCGCACCAACCCAGCTGCCGAGCGGATTGCCACAAGGCTGGTTCTTTGACGTGCTGCGGCGAGCCAATCCGGTCGACTCGGCACTGGCATATATCTCTTCGATCTTGGTGAATGGCCACAGCTGGACACAAGATCTGTCCTATCTGATCACGCCGTTGCTGACGGCGACCATCGCCGGCGGCGCACTCGTACTTGCCGGGCCACGGCTGGTACGGCTGATGCCCGGGGTGAATGCCGGATGAGGGTACTGATCATGATTGTGCTGCTGGCCGGGGTATTGAGTGGGCTACCGGCACCTGCTCTTGCCGATCCTCTGAATGTCCAGGTGCTGGCTGATCCGCCGGCCATCTCGACGGTGCTGGGTGACCACTTCGAGATCACAACCGAGATCAAGAACACCGGCGGCGCACCAACCGGCGAAATCCTGGCGCATCTGAACGTCGCCAGCATCGAGGGCACCGTGTACGTCGACCCTGAGGATTGGTCGTCTGAGCGCAGCCAGCGACTATCACTCAAAGCCGGTGAAAGCCGCGAACTCAGCTGGGAAATCCAGGCTGTCAACTCCGGTCGTTTCGCCGCGTACGTCGTGGTCGTTCCGTTCGGCGGTTCGGTTGCCGGCAACGAGGATCTGAAGATCAGTCCGCTGGTCAAAGTCGACGTCGCCCAACGCAGAACGCTGACCGCCGGAGGCGCGTTGCCAGTGGTGATCACGGTCCCGCTCTTGATCGGTCTGGCTGGCGCGGCGGCATTGTTGCGGGTACGCCGTCGAAGGGCGACGGGCACATGACCGCGTCTTCGTTGGCGCCTGCGCCTCAGCCACGATCTGTTCCTGAGCAAGATGTCAGTGCCGCCAAGCCTGCGGTATCGGTGATCATCACTACCTACAACTCCGGCCGGCTCATTGTGTACGCCTTGAATGCGCTCCAAGCCCAGAGTCTCCCCGCCGGCTTGATCGAGATCTTGGTCGTCGACGACGGCTCGACTGATGACACCTGGCAGTATCTGAGTGAACTGGCCGCTCAGCGGACCAACATCAAGATCTTCCGGCAACCGCACACCGGTGGTCCCAGCGTTGGTCGCAACCGGGGACTGGCGGAGGCGAGTGGTGAATTCGTCTTCTTCCATGATGCCGATGACTACCTTGGGCCCGATGCACTTCGGCGGCTTCTCAATTTGGCTCGCCAACAGAACTCCGACATCGTGGCTGGCCGAGTCAGCTGGATCGGCCGCCCAAACGCCGAGGCGGGTTTCATCAAGACAGTGCCGGACGCTGACATTGTTGATGACGGCGTGTGGCGATCACTGACACCGCACAAGTTGATCCGTCGATCCTTGATCGAGCAGCAGCACATCCGCTTCTGCGACGACATGGTGCAAGGTGAAGATCAAGTATTCATGGCGGCCTGCCTCTTCGCTGCCCGCAAGATCAGCATCCTGGGCGAAGGAGATCTCTATCACCGGCGTCTGCTCTCGGACGGCACCAACCTGTCGCGGCAACGCCAAACCCTAGCCAACAAGCGGTTGACGGCTTCTCGGATGGTGGGGCTTGTCGTCGCCAATACCGCACCGGGCCCACGCCGAGATCAGCTGCTGCGCCGGGTGTTTATCCGCACTCTTCCTCCGGCTCTCAACCGTCCATTTATGGAGGCTCAGCCGATCGATCGAAAGGAGTTCCTTGAGGTGATGCGCGCAGAGGTGTTTCCCTATCTCCCGCACTCCGCGCTGGGCGAGCTCGGCGACCGACAGCGGTTGCGAATGCTGACGGCAAAGGTAGGAGAGGCCGAGGACCTCGTTGAGCTCAATAAGGTGCTGCGCTCGCCCGTCAGGTATGCCGATGGCGAGCTTCCGACCTACACGCTCAGCCCAAAGCTGGACAGGTTGCTGAGTGCTGAAGATCGCCAGGTAGGAGCACCGCGCCTGGCCATGGAGCCGATCTTGTGCTACGCCATGTCTTCTCGGAGTCGGCTCACGCTCGTGGTGAAGCTCGACGATGAAGCTGGGGTCTCGATCGGACGGCTCAGACTGGCTGGCTGGCTCGCGGGCAGCTCGGACTTTGTTGATCTTGGATCTGCGGTGTCACGGATCGGCTCCACACTCACCTTTAAGATCAACCCACGGCAGCTGTGGAAGGATGAGACCGCCTCCAGCGATGACGCGCTGGAGGGCAGCAGCGAGCAACGGCAGTGGATCCTGCTGCTGCGGGCCCAACGAAAGGGCACAATGATCGGCGCTAGTCCGATCATTTGGCCGAGTTCCCTCGAGTCAGAGGCGATCCATCTGGAACGCGAAGCCCGGAACCCTCAGATCCAGCTCGGCAGCACCGCAGATCGTTCGGTCATGATCACGATCAGACGGCCGAAACGATCACCGACGTGGCATCGTCCCCGCTTGGTGGTTTGACGCAATTCAAGGGCAGCGCACACGGAGTGGGTCAGCGTACGACAGCGAAACCGCCGGTGTTGGGAAGCTCCCCGGCCACCATCAGCAGGATCTGCAGGAAGCCCATCGCTTCAAGTTCGCGGGCGCGAGGCATCGGGCCAGCGTCGATGGCATCCAAACCGCCGGCTTTGACGGCCGAGATGAGCGCAGACTTCGCGTCGGCGTCATCCCCTGCAACCAAAACGGTGGTTGCAACGGGTCCGACCTGCTTCTGGTTGAGTGTGGCGGCGAGGGTGGTGTTGAACGCCTTGATCACTCGTGAGGACGGCAGTGCAGCTGCAAGTTCAGCAGCTTTGGAACTGTCAGGGGACACCACGAGCGAATCGAAGGTCTCGAAGTTCAGCGGGTTGGTGATGTCGACCACGATCTTGCCGGCCAGCTGGTCGCCGTACTTGTCGAGGATGTCGTTCAGAGCCGGGTGAGGCACGGCAAGCACGACGATCTCGCCAGTCACCGGACCAGGCGGATCAGCGCTGCGAATGTGATCAACAGTGGCGCCACCAGCGGTTAGCACCTCATCGATCGCCGTTCCCATATTGCCTGCTCCGAAGATGGTGACATTTGTCATCGATGCCCCTGTTCTCACTTGTCGAGTCCTGTGCCTTCGCGAGTGTATGGCGTAAAGCGGGTGCATGCTGCAGGGGTCCAAGGAGATCGCGCGCCCAGAACTCCCGCTCGGCCACAAGCGGATGCGGAGAAGTAGAGGAAGAGGCCGACGCGAGCCGTCCTGAGACGGCAAATGCAAGGCCGAGCAAACCGGCACTCCAAGTTTCCGGCGCCAGCCAACCGTGCCGTGGCGCGGAGGTTATAGAGAAGATCAGCAAGATCAGTCCAAGCGTCACCGTGACGGCTCCGCCGCCGTCGATCGAATCGCTGCTGCTGGTATTGCGGCTTTCCGGCAAGACACCGCGTACCGGTAACAGCATGATCATCACGATCGGAATGTTCAGTAGAAAGATCCACCGCCATCCCAGCAGTTCGGTGATCAGTCCGCCACCAGCCATCCCGACGACAAAGCCCAAGCCTGCCATTGCCCCGTACGCTGCGAGGGCGCGACTCCGCGCACTGCCTGCGGCGAAATTCGCGATCAGCAGTGAAAGGGAGCTCGGCACGAAGGCGGCGACTCCGAGGCCTGAATGATTCGGCCGCTCAGCAACACCCAGGCTTGCGTCGCAACACCAGCCAGGACAGATCCGGCAGAAACACGATGAGTCCCACAATGAATAGCCGCCGACGTCCCATCCGGTCGCCGAGTCGACCGAAGAGCAACAGCAAGCCGCCAAACACCAGCGTGTACGAGTTGAGCACCCACTGCGAGCCGCTAGGGGAAAACTCCATGGCGCGCCTGATCGAGGGCAACGCGATGCTCACAACTGTCGTGTCGACGACCGCCATGAATGACGCAACGCACAACAGCGCCAGCGCCATGCGAGGTTTCTCCAGTCGCCGAGTTAGCGATGTCTCGTCATCCGCCACGATCTGATTGTTATCCGCGGGTGTGACAGTTCACATTGTCAGGCCGGTGCAGAAGCGTCGTGCATCAGCCGCTCAACCATGTCATCGTCAACGTCGGCAAAGAATGCGCCGACCACGTCCTCGATCTCGTTGAATCCTTCGGCGCAGAAGAGCAGGGGCTGGTAGTGCGTGATGTCGTAGGTCTGAACGCCCATCCGTCCGACGTCAAGCGGCCGAAGGTCAGCTTGGGCGATCTGCTGGATCTCGCCGTAGGAGGAGAGCAAGCCTGCGCCGTACGTGCGGACTTCGCCCTGCTCGCGTACCACACCGAACTCCAGAGAGAACCAAAAGACCTTTGAGACAAACTCCAGCGCCTCGGTGGTTTCGACCCGCCGCGCTGCCTGCCCGGCTACGCGGTAGAGGGCCGCAAAGCGATCATGAGCCAGGCAATTACCGTGGCCGACAACCTCATGGATGACATCAGGCTCTGGCGTATAGAGCGGTACGGAGTGGTGCCGAATGTACTGCGTGGAATGGAAAATCCCGTCCGCCAAGGATCCGTAGAACTCAAGGAGCGGGACAAGCCCGGCCGCCGGCACGTATTGGAAGTCAGTAAGCGGGCGGAGCATCTCGTTCACCTCAACGAGCTGCGGGATGTGATCCTCGGGAAGTTGCAGTCGCTCTTTGCCCTCTAGGTATGCGGCGCAGGCCAGGCGCTCATGCAGGCTGTGCAGTTCGGTACAGACGATGCGCCAGACCTCCTGCTCGGCGTCGGTGTAGGGCGCAATCGGTGGGGTTGTGCCGGACTGCCAGTCCATGGCGAGTGCGGCAAGAGCGTTGCGTCGGGCCCGATATTCCGGGTCGACGGCGCCTGGATGATCTGCACCCAGGTGGACGGTGACATCGTCTCCCGAGCGCGTCACCGGTGCATAAAGCTGAGCTTCTTCGAACATCGCTGCCTCCGGGGTGTCCGGACGTCGCACAGGTTGTTTCTTGAGGGCGCCGTCGTACGAGTTCTTTGGTGATCGCTCGCACAATGCCGACGCTCGCGATCACGAGGGTTGGTCGTCACTTTGGGGTGTCAGAGCGGCGACCGTTTAGGCCGGATTTATGGTCCAGGAACCAGGTTAGTCACAGCTCTGCAAGCGCTGGATGAGTGGCCCACAGCCGTGTCTATCCCAAAGCATCAGCGGGTTCGAGACCGGCTGGTGGAGATCGGACAGAGTGCCGTCCAACCCTTGCACTGCAGGCGGACGCGCTGCGCAGCTCGGGTCTGGTGATCTCAGGAAGCGGTGCGGCCACGATGCCGGTGGAAAAGATCATTTCCGAACTTCCGACCTTTCAATCGTGGGCCGGTGGTGATCTTCAAGTGGAGGTCGAAGAGATTCCGCTGGCCGATGTCGCAGCCGCCTGGCTGCGTCCAAATAACGGCCGTCGTATTGTGCTGCGAGTGTGAGGGCGGGTGATTTGTCGAGCGATGTATTCGGCGTCACGGCCGACGCCGCCTACCAGCGATGAAGCGAGTGTGCTGAGAAAGAACAAACCGATGAAGTAAAGGCCGGGCACGCCGGTTGCACCACGATCATGGACGGGCTGCCCTTCTTGATCAAATACGTCGAGGTGGACCAAATCGAACGTTGAGCGGTAGCCGGTGCACCACACGACATTGGGCACCTCAACCACCCGTCCGTCTTCCATGACAGGCCTTCCGTGACGGGCGGAAATGGTCCTGGGAAGGCGTACCACTCCGGCAGTCTCGAGGTCTTTGGGCTTGACGCGGCCAAGTGGCAGCGTGGCCTTGATCATCTGCGGTCGCATCCGGCGCCCCATGGGATTGGTCACACTGGCCACCCTGGAGAGGAAGAACCAGAACGGCGGCGTCAGGAGCCGGTCCATCCTGCTGCCCGGTCGGGTCGGTTCGCTGCCTGGATGCCGCCCTGAGAGCCAGGTCCGATGCGTGGCGGAGACTTCGAGCGCGATCTCAGCACCCGAGTTGGCCGCTCCGACCACCAACACATCGCCGTCTGCCAGCTGGGATGGCCTGCGGTACTTACTCGAGTGGAGCTGTGTGATGCCAGGGTCGAGCTGGGCTGCGAAGTTTGGCACGTACGGCGCCTCGTAGCCACCTGTGGCCAGCACTACATTCTCCGCCTTGAAATGATGATCACCGGCACTGATCAAGAAGTGGTCGTTGGTCTTGCTGACCGAATCAACCGAGAGGCCACGGCGAATAGGAAGATCAAATTCGGCGGCGTACGCGTCAAGGTAGTCGGCCATCTCGTCCTTGGTTGGGCAACGACTCCTAGGCCCAGGAAAATCCAGACCAGGAAGGGAACTGAGGTAGGCCGGGGTGAAGAGTTGCAGCGAGTCCCAACGTTTCCGCCACGAATCGCCGGTCCGCTGGTTCGCATCCAAGATCAAGAACGATTGGCCGAATTTGGCGAGGTAGTAGCCGGTGGCCAGGCCGGCCTGACCGCCGCCAACGATGAGGGTCTTAACCTGCTCGAGCATGAGGCGAAGATAAAGGGCTCTCTGGTGGCCCGGCATCGCTGAAATCCCTCATCTTGTGGCATTGGTATGAGGGAATTTCACCAGTGGTGTCTAGGGCATGCGCACTGAGCTTGCGGAATTCAGCGATGTTGTGCCCTGGTGCGGGGCAGCGTTGAAGACCCGGTTGAGGTTGTTGGAACGGCCGCCAGGAATGCGCCCGCGGGCCGTCCGCCAGCACCTGCTCGCGAGCCGCAACCCTGGACAGGTTCGTGTCTTTACTGCGCCGCTCCGCTATCTGCGTGTGAATGCGCTGGTCCGCCATCACCTGGTTCATGAACCGGAAGCAGCGCAGCGCCTCTGTATCAGACAGCAGCAGCTCAAGCCCTTCGGCAAGCTGCTTGCTGACCAGCCGCGCATCGGTGATCGCCTCCTCGGCGTCTGTGTCGCATCGGCGGCGCGGTTGCATTTCTGGTCGGCGTTGGATTCGGCGTTGCCGCCTGGCGCGGCTCCGAACGTGAAGTGACCGGCTCTCCACGCCGTGCCCCGCCATAGAACAAATGCCGGCCCAGTCAGGGCTCGTGGTTCGCTTGCCAGCTTGCCCGTTCTTAAGGTGACTACACGGTTGTCGGTGTTGACTTCGACAAGATGAAGCTGCAGATCACGAACGCATAAGTTCGGGTGGCTTCAACTTGGGGGGCGAACGTGAGCCGGTCTCAACTGGGCGATGACGCTGTTTCTGGGGTGATCACTTCGACATCATTCTCGGAAAGCGCGTCGAGGAGATCAGGCGGTGGGCTCGCGTCTGTGATGAGGTAGTCGGCACTGGCAAGCTCGGAGATCTGGGCGAAGAGCCGGCGACCGAACTTGGATGAGTCTGCCAAGATCGCGACGCGTGCTGCGCGAGACATCATCTCTCGCATCATGGCTGCCTCTCCCAGGTTGCTTGTTGAGTAGCCGGCGTCAACTGAAACGGCACCGACCCCGATTAATGCCAGATCGCAGCGGAGGTCGAGCTCGAAGCCGCCTGCCACCCGGAGGCTGACGGGGCCGATGGTGGCTTGGGTGATCGAGCGGACGGCTCCCCCGAAAACGTACAAGTCCCGGATGACTGGAGGCGACATCGCCGGGGGCACGAGGAGATTGTTCGTGGCCACGGTGAGGTCGCGGTGATTGTGGAGGTGCCGCGCGAGGGCGAGTGTGGTCGTCCCGCCATTGATCATGATGGTGGATCCATCCTCGACCAGGGACGCGGCGAGTGCCGCAATCTTCTCCTTCTCGGTTTTCTGCAGATTGAGCCGCACGTCTACCGCCCGGTCGACTCGGGATACCGTCGAGAGGCTGACGGCCCCGCCGTAGGTACGGACCAGGACACCTTCGGCACTGAGCTGGTCCAGGTCCCTGCGGATGGTATCGATCGACACGTCGAAGTGCTCCGCAAGTGTGCCGACCGTGACCTGTCCGGCCTCGGCCACGTACGCCGCCAGTCGGGCCTTCCGCCCGGCGGGCAAGTGCCGCGGTCTGTCCTTGGTGTCAGCCTTCACATTCACAGGTCTGCTCCTGTCTTGCGGTACTTGCAGTTGCAACATGCCCGATTGCCCCCGCCAGAACGGTCTAGATCAGCACAGTACAGCACAAATTGCAAGACCCGCCGGTAGACCTCTCCAATCGCAGGATCAGGCGAGTTTCAGGACCGCACGGGACGCCTGGCCGTCATATATCTGCTGTTTTGCGCTAATGTATGCCGATTTGTAATTGATATCGCGGTGCTACCCCTTGCGGTTCTTCTATGATGAAAGTTAGAGTTGCGCAGATATGCACAGCACGGTATGACTCTGGCGACGAAGGAGAGGACATGACTGGAGGCAGTACGAGGGTTCAAAGCCGGTTGAGGCGGATACTCGGAGTCGTCACAGCGGCGATTTTGGCTGTCGCAGCTGTGGGTTGTGGCACTGGCAGTGGCGAGGGATCCGCCGGCTCGAGCGAGCAAGGAGGACCCGTCACGCTGGAATTCGCGCAGTGGTGGGCACCGGAGCTGCCCGAAGGCGCATTCCAGGAGCTCATGACGCAGTTCGAGTCCCAAAACCCCAACATCAAGGTGAAGCTGTTGAGCGGCCCCTACGCATCGACCAAGCAGCAGCTGGTGTCCGGTGCAGCATCGAAGACTCTGCCGGACGTGGTGGGGCTGGACGGTGCATGGGTGAATGACTTCGCCAAGCAGGGTGCGCTGACCGACCTCTCGGCGCTGATGGCAGATGCGAAGTATGACGAAAGCCAGTTGGCCAGCCAGATCAAGGTGGACGGGAAGACCTACATGATTCCCGTCGTCAACTTCGTCTACCCGCTCTTCGTGAACAAGGACCTGTCGTCGAAAGCGGGCGTCAAGGCAGTTCCAAACAATCGCTCGGAGTTCCTCGATGCTGCAAAGAAGATCAGCGCGCTCGGCGGCAATGTCAAAGGCTGGGCCTTGCCACTCGACACCGCAGTACCGAACGGCATTCAAAACGACGTGATGTCGTGGCTCTGGGCATCTGGAGGCAGCATGCTCACCCCAGACGGCAAGCCCAACCTCACCAGCCCTCCGGTGAAGAGCACTGTTGAGTATGTCAAGAGCCTGAACGATGCGGACGTCATCGCGCCCGGTTCGCTGACCATGAAAGAGCAGGACAAGGTCGAGAAGTTCACTGCCGGGCAAGTCGGCATGATGATCGACTCCTTGGCTCACATCAATCTCATCAAGAAGAACAGCCCCAACCTGGACTTCACGGTGGCGCCGATCCCAGCTGAGGACAGTTACACCGGCAAGCGCGGCCTGCCGTACGCGTCATGGGGTATTGGGATCGCGGATTCGACCGAGCACAAGGCGGAGGCGTTCAAGCTGGTCGAGTTCTTGATGAGCCAGCAGGCGAACGCCCAACTGAGCACGTTGGCGAATGGTTTCCCAGGCAACAACACCGCGGAGCCGGACTTCAGCAAGAGTGATCCACTGTTCAAGACGGCCTTTGATATCTACAAGAAGGGGTACCCCGCGAACGAGTTTGTGGGGCTGCCGAAGTCCGAAGAGCTGATGCGTACCTTCGATGAGCAGCTTCAGCTCGTGCTCACTGGCAAGCAGAGTGTGGACGACGCCCTCAATAAGACGCAACAGTCCTGGGCATCTGTGATCTGAGGCTCCGTGGGGCCGCGCTGGATCGCTGGCGCGGCCCCCTATCCAAGGAGATATTCGGTGGAACCCGCGCATATCGACCGCACGGCCTTGCCTGAAGCCGCGACACTGGAGGCGGAGACCTCGACTTCCCTGGCGCCGGACAGGAGACGACCCTTTGCTGTGAGGAGTCTCGCTCCATACGGCTATATCTCGCCGACGATGCTCCTGATCTTTGTCCTGTTGGTGATCCCCATCGTGATGGTGGTGAGCTACTCGTTTCAAGACAACGTGATCGTCGAGAAGAACCCCGTCTTCGCCGGCCTGGCAAATTACACCAAGGTGCTCACCGACCCCGTGTTCTGGACAGCGATCCAGAACACCTTTATCTTCATCACCCTCAGCACCATCGCCCACCTCGTCCTAGGGCTCGCCTTTGCGATGATGCTCAACACCGGTTTGTTGGGTGGATTGACCAAAGCCATCTTCCGCGTGGTCTACATCCTGCCGTGGCTGTTCACGATCGCAGTGGTGGCAGTCATCTGGCGACTCATGCTGGATCCGTTCGGTGTGGTCAACTACATCCTCACGAGCTTCGGCATCCTCCAGACTGAGGTCAACTGGCTCGCCTCGCCAAGCACCGCGCTGTGGGCGCTGACCTTCATCAACATCTGGTCCGGATACCCGTTCTTCATGATCAGTCTGCTAGCCGGGCTGCAGGGGATCTCAGCTGATCTTTATGAGGCAGCCGCTGTCGACGGCGCCAACCCCATCCAGCAGTTCTTCAACATCACGATCCCACAGCTGAAACCGGTTCTGATCAGCATGGCCGTGCTGGATCTGATTTGGACATCCCAACAGTTCGCACTCATCTGGCTGACCACCGGCGGCGGGCCACTGAATGTCACGGAGATGCTCAGCACCTTCACTTACAAGCAGGCCTTCAGCAGTTACGAGTTCGCCACCGCGTCCGCCAGCGCTGTGATCATCCTGCTCCTCACGATGATCTTGGCGTTCTTCTATGTGCGCCAGCTGAGGGAGAGGTGATCATGATGGCGACTCGACAGGCGCGGCGCCGCCTCGGCATGAAGATCGCTGTCATCGTAGGTCTCTGCCTCGGGGCAGTCTTTGCCGGTTTCCCAGTCGTGTGGATGCTGTCGACATCATTCAAGACGAATGGCGAGGTCTTCGAGGTTCCTCCGAGGCTCATCACAGAGGACTTCTCGTTCGACGCCTACTGGAAGATCCTGACCGATCCGACCCAGCTGAGGTTCTTCCTGAACAGCTACATCGTGGCGCTCTGGGTCACGGCATTGACGCTGCTCGCCGGAATACTCGCCGGCTATGGCTTCAGCCGGTACGAATTCCGGCTCAAGCGGTTCATCAATGTCGCTATTGTCAGTGTCCAGGCGGTGCCGCCGATCACGCTCATCATTCCGTACTTCGGCCTCGTTGTGGCCCTCGGCCTGTACAACACCTACGGGGGACTGATCCTCACCCACATGGTGTTCACGCTGCCGTACGCGATCATCATGACGACGGCGTACTTCAACACCTTGCCACGCGAGCTTGACGAATCCGTCAAAGTGGACGGGGGCAGCGGATGGACGGCCCTGTGGCGGATCCTGGTGCCGATCTCGGTTCCCGGGCTCATCGCGGTCGGTATCTACACCTTCATGATCTCCTGGAACGAATACCTGTTCGCGCTGACCCTCACCAGGACAGACGATATGCGAACCGTTCCGATCGGTATCCAGCTGCTTATGGGCCAGCACTCCTATGAGTGGAACCAGATGATGGCGATGAGCATCCTCGGCTCTATTCCGGTACTCATCTTGTTCCTGTTATTCCAACGGCGGTTCATCGGCGGGCTCACATCCGGCGCCGTCAAGAACTGAGCCACTCGCGCAACAACGGGCAGCCTCCGGCCGCTGCCAGGGAGGAGCCCCCCCGACCATCACAACTTCGACTAATCAAAGGGAGAAAGGCAACATGCTGACAACCGGCAAGGTGATCTTGGACGTCGCGAACGAACACAGCTTCGCGGTGCCCGCCTTCAACATCAGCGATTACGCGATGTTCCTCGGCATCATCGACATCAGCGAGGAGAAGAATGCCCCAGTGATCTTGGGTATCCATCCTGACGAGGTGCAGCACGTCGGGGTGGAGATGATCGCCGCGGTAACACAACGAGCTCACCGATCCTCCGTGCCAATCGCAATTCACTGGGATCATGGCGCGAGTTATGAGCAGATCCTGACCGCGATACGTAGCGGCTTCACGTCGGTGATGATCGACGGCTCGATGCTTCCATTCGAAGAAAACATCGCCATCTCCAGAAAGGTGGTTCATGCTGCCCACGCTGTAGGACTCTCGGTGGAAGGTGAGCTGGGCACCATCGGCCAGACGGACAGCCAGGCCGAGAGCGGTAGCGACACCATCATCTACACCAATCCGGACGACGCGCTCACCTTCGTGGAATCCACCGCGGTGGACAGCCTCGCTGTCGCGATCGGCACCTACCATGGCATCTATCCCACGACGATGAAGCCGGAGCTCAAGCTTGACCTGCTCAAGCTGATCAAGGACAAAGTGGACATCCCCCTGGTACTACACGGCGGTTCGAACAACCCCGACGACGAGATCGCCGAGGCAGTCAAACTCGGGATCAACAAGATCAACATTTCGAGTGATATCAAGGTGGCATACCACATGAAGATGCGGGAAGTGCTGGCCGATGAGAGCCTTCGGGAGCCGCTCATCATCCAGCCGCCCTGCATCGAGGCGATGAAGGTGGTGGCCGGACAGAAAATCGACCTCTTCGACACTGCCGGCAAAGCATCGCTGTACTGACGTGGCTTCACGTGTCGTGCTCGGCCTGGGGGGCTGCATCGACTACGAGCTGAGGTTGTCGTCGTCGACGCTGGAGGAACTCGCCGCTGAGTACGAGATCCGCGATGGCGAACTCGACTTGTCGGCGCCGGTCACCGATGAGCGCAATCTGATCATCTCGGTGCTTGCACATATGAAGCGCGGTGCCGGAGGCGAGTACTTCGCCACCTCCTCAGAGACCTTGCGTGGATTCGCCGACCGGTTTCCCAGGCGAATAAGTCTCGGCGGCACGTCGGTGCGGGCTGGCCTCGCGATGAGCAGGCTTGGGGTGCGATGCATGCTGCACCTTGTCAGCCTCAATGATCATGTACGCCGTTTGTTACCACCGTCCTGCGACTACATCTCCAGCGCCCGGGAAGACACTCTCTATCCACATTTGGTTGTGCAGTACGATCAAGGCACCCGGGTGCAAATGGACGACATTGATATGCGAGCGCCATTCGCGAACAGGTTGATCTACGTCAATGATCCGGCGAATGCGTTACTGGTACTGAGCGACCAATTGGGCTCTCTGCTTAGCGACGCCGGAGTCTTCCTGATCTCTGGGTTCAACACAATGCAGGACCCGGACCTGCTCGACGAGCGGCTGGCCACGCTGAGAACCCACATGCAACAGCTGCCCTCGGGCGCATTGGTCTACTACGAGGACGCGGCCTTCCATTTACCCAGCTTCCGGAGCAGAGTGCGCAACGCGCTGCTAGAGATCATCGACATCTACGGGATGAACGAGGAGGAGATGCAGGCGGAGGTTCGGCGGTCGGTCGACCTGCTGTCTGCCCTGGAAGTCGAGCAGGCCCTTCATTCGCTGCAGACCCGCGTTCCAGGGCCGACCCTGGTTGTCCACACGAAGTACTGGTCGTTGGCGCTTGGTCAGGGAGCCCCTGATGACGCCGAGGCACTCAGAGATGGCATCGCGGTCGCCTCTACTCGTTATTGCTACGGCGACTACTACACCGATGAGCAGTACGAATTCACCGGTAGCTTGCCGGTCCGCCCGGAAGCCCAGGCGTTCGCCACCGAGCTCGAAGAGCGCATGGGGTCGGTCGTACGCTGCGTGCCTGGCCTCAGGCTTGATGATGTTGCACAGCCCACCACTATCGGGCTCGGCGATTCTTTCGTTGGCGGCTTCCTCGCCGCACTCGTACGAAGGAGAACAGCTTCGTGGACGTAATCCCGCTGCCCTCCAACCGTCCCGCGGACCGGTTCTACCGCAGTGGTCGGAAGATCACCGAGTTTCGGGAGAGCCGCCCGCCGGTGACCGCGCGCCAGAGGATTGGGCGGCATCTACCACAACCCTTGCTGGTGAGGAGTCCCTCGGCCTGACCACTCTCCTTGGCGGTCGATTCTTGAAGGCCGCGATCGAGGATGGAATGGAACAATCCGGCGATCAACAGACCGCGCACCCGATTCATCACCGGCTGGCCGCTGGAGTTCACGATCGCCTTATGCACGCTGCAGCCGGCGCTGTTGTAGAGCCCTGGTGGTCGTGGTCGGTTTGCCACAGTTCGAAGTGTTGGTGATTGTGGCCGGAATCGTCGTGCTAGCTTGCGGAATCATCGCCGTCGCGACTCAAGGCCGACTCGGGCTCAAACGATCATCATGACTTAGCGCACGACGCAGATATGCGTTACCGCTTGGACCTACCCGTCATAGGCGCCCCGGCGGCAGCAACGGAATCGAAAATTCGTCCGTTGACGGCAGCAGTCGCCCTGCTCCACTAACCACCCAGCCGCAGTCGCCCTGCTCCACTAACCACCCAGCCGCGTTCCGCGGCGAGCCGCCGTGCGGTGTGTGTGGTGACGTTGACGTGCCGCCTATCCCATCAGGAGTCATGGCGACCTTTCGCCTGGGCTACTCGCCTTCAAGATCACGATGATTTCTTCTCAAGATGGTGAACCTCTACTTCGAGGCTGCCGCGCTCTCGGGATGGACGACCCCTTGGCCGGCTTGCCAGCCTGAGACCAGCCGCTCGTAGCCTGGGCCCACCAATGTGGCCGTGGATCTGATCGTCGGTATCACTGGTCACATTCAAGATCACCTTCTGACCGAGCCGTACGTTGATCAATCCCTGAACGCGCACACCGACAGGCGAGGCAGATAGCCTGGCGCCGCGTGGGGCAAGGCCAGGCTGAGCTAGCTGAGCTAGCAGACTGGGTAGAAGGACTCCGCGCGGCGGCACACACCGCACGCGCCAAAGGCAACATCACGCTGGCCGAAGCGTTGAATGTTACCCGCTTCGGGGTCTATGAGGGCTACCCCGACGAGGAGTTAGATCACTAACAGCGCCAAGCAGCTGCTCGACGTAGCCGCTAGCCGCTTGCGCGTGATGGTCTTCCAGACGATCAGAAGGAAGCGCGGGGAGGGAGCCGGTCTTCGCTGAGCTGCCTGACCTCGACTGGGGCTGAAGCCGCACCGGCAGGCCGATTGGACCAAGAAGGCAACGACGTACCCATCACCTCGGCGCTGGAAATCGGATACGGCAAAGCCAACAAGGTGCGGGTTGACTATGGCCAATCGCGGCAAAGTTCGGCGCAGCCTGTGGTATTAGCCCACCATCTCTCGAGCCCGAGCCACCGGAGACACGATCACACCGTGGAACCTCTGACGTCACGGCCAGTTGTAGCACTCGTTGTCGGGGCGATCAAGATCATCGTCATGTGATGATCTTGGATCTTTGATTCTGGCCTGACGACCGCTAGGGCGTTGCGCGGGCGTACCTGATCAGCTGAGACAAGTCCGTGATGATTGCGGCGACTGGAGGCGACACCTGACCGGCTCCACGATGATGGTTTGGATCGACAGATGATCTTCATCATCGGCACGATCGCGAGATCGACAACTTGCTTCGTGATCGCCGGGAAGAACACCGGCCAAGGACCCGGCTTGCTGGGCCTGTATGAGGTCGGCACCGCGGCACTGCGTGGCTGGTCCGGCGTGCTGGGCGTTGGGCGTTCCGACCACTTACTGGTTTCGGGATAGCCCAGCTGGTCTCGACCGCCGGCGCCCAATCCGCGGTCAGGTCACACTGGTCTTCGTCAGCCCGGGTCAAGATCAAATCAGCCGCCGAACGGGCCGCGGCCCGCTTCTCCCGCAGCGGCTCCAGCAACATCCACGGCGGACAGCGGCTGGGGTTGCG
>Ga0307277_10000033_pt1 | contig 40738 bp, 39 predicted proteins | sample ER_DNA_116_FD_194473 | JGI IMG/M metagenome (GOLD analysis project Ga0307277, IMG submission 194473) | Bulk soil microbial communities from the East River watershed near Crested Butte, Colorado, United States - ER_DNA_116 | ecosystem: Environmental > Terrestrial > Soil > Floodplain | place...
ACAGGGACAAAGCGGCGCCAAGACCCGCCGCACGAGGCTTTGTCCTACCATAGGTGCGGCGGGGTTAAGGCGCGATTAACCATCGGTGACGAGCAGAAGACGCAAAAAGTGAGGGGCCCCAGTTTGCGCTGGGACCCCCCGACGGAAAGGGCGGTGCCGGGTCTCCGCCCTAACCGTATCTCGTCAGTGGACGGTCTCGCCGTGCAGCGCGAGATCGAGACCTTCGCGCTCCACCTCGTCGCTGACCCGCAGTCCGATGAAGATGTCGATGACCTTGAGGATGATCAGCGAGACGATGGCGTCGTAAACAAAGACGATGACGATACCCTCGATCTGGTTGAGCACCTGCACCGCATTGCCTTCGATCAAGCCGGCCGTGCCGCCGTATTGCTCGATGGCGAAGACGCCGGTCAGCAACGCGCCCACTATTCCGCCGACGGCGTGCACGCCGAAGGCGTCGAGCGCGTCATCGTAGCCCAGCATGTGCTTGAGACCGGTGCAGCCCCAGTAGCAGAAAATGCCGGCGGCGATGCCGATGCATAGAGAGCCGACCGGGCCGACGAAGCCCGACGCGGGCGTGATGGCGACGAGGCCCGCCACCGCCCCGGTGCAGATGCCGACGACGGTCGGCTTGCCCCGCATCATCCACTCGACCAGCATCCAGGTGAACGCGGCGGCCGCCGTCGCCATGTGCGTCACGGTCATCGCCATGCCGGCTTGCATTCCCGCGGTGACGGCCGAGCCGGCGTTGAAGCCGAACCAGCCGACCCACAACAGCGACGCGCCGATGAATGTGAGCACCATGTTGTGGTTCGGCCCGGTGTCCTTGCGCTTGCCCAGCACGAGGCACGCCATCAGCCCCGCCACGCCGGAATTGATGTGCACGACCGTGCCGCCGGCGAAGTCGAGAACCTTGATCCAGGCATCCGAGTTCGCGGCGGCGAGAAATCCGTCCGGCCCCCACACCCAGTGCGCGATGGGCGAATAGACGAAGATCGCCCATAGGCCAATGAACCACAGCATGGCCGAGAATTTCATGCGCTCAGCGAACGCTCCCGCGATCAGCGCCGGAGTGATGATGGCGAAGGTGAGCTGGAAGCAGAGATACACGGTCTCGGGGATGGTCGGCGCGAGCGGATTGGGATTGCCGATGCCCTTGGAGATGTCGCTCACGATCCCCTGCAGGAAGGCTCGGTCGAGGCCGCCGATGAACGGCGTCCCTGAGCGAAACGCCAAGCTGTAGGTGCCGATGAGCCAAAGAAGGCTGATTAGGCAAGTGATGGCGAAGCTCGTCATGATCGTATCGCCCACGTTCTTCTTGCGCACCATGCCGCCGTAGAACAGGCCGAGCCCGGGAATCGTCATCATGAGGACGAGCGCCACCGAGGTGAGCATCCAGGCGGTGTCGCCGGAATTGGGCGTGCAGTTCTCGAGCACCGCCAATTTCGGATCGGCATTGCCGGCGCAGGCGGGCGGCCCCGCCGGCGCCTCCGCCGCGGGCGCGGCCGCCGCTTCCTCGGCGTACGAGCCATTGATCGCCGAGAAGCTCAGGAACAGCGCGAAGAGAAGGCCCAACGCGAGAGCCACGAGCCCCGCACGGGTGGGTTTCTTGAACGTCATGGGATCTAATCTCCTGTCGCAAGACATTGCGGTGCGGGTTTCAGAGCGCGGCGGTATCGGTCTCGCCGGTGCGGATGCGCACGGCGGCGTCGAGGCTCAGCACGAAGATTTTTCCGTCCCCGATCTGACCCGTCTTGGCGGCGGCGGTGATGGTGTCGATGGCTTTGTCGACCTGATCGGCTGCGACCGCGACTTCGATCTTGATCTTCGGCAAGAAGCTCACCGCATATTCCGCGCCGCGATAGATCTCCGTGTGGCCCTTCTGGCGCCCGTAGCCCTTGACCTCGGTCACGGTCATCCCGTGCACGCCGATCCCGGTAAGCGCGTCGCGGACCTCGTCGAGCTTGAACGGCTTGATGATGGCCATGACGATTTTCATGGGCATTGACCCCCGTTTGTGCCCATCCCCCGCAGGTGCAGGTCATGGGCAATCTCCGTTACGCGAGGGCGCGCGAAAACACTGCGTCGCCCGGCAACGCATGGGCACGAATCAAGCCGCGTGCCAGTTTGCCGCATCGATCGTAAGTGGCAGGAAACAAAAGGCGTTTAGCCGATATCCGGCCCTCGCCTGCGGACCTGTGCCAGGCGCCGCACAAACGGCGCTCACGCGTGCACAATTTTTAGGCAGGTCGCTGCCGGCGCACGAATGAAAACCGGTTAGCCCGGACTTGATGATCCCCTCCCCCCTTAGGGGAGGGCTGCGCACGGGTGACCCGCTACCGCAGCGCTTCGCCGTGCTGCGTCAGATCGAGGCCTTCGATCTCATGTTGCTCGGTCACGCGCAGCGGCAGGAAGAACTCGATGGCTTTGAGCAGCACGTAACTGAGCGCGCCGGACCAGACGAGGACGGCGATCACGGCATAGAGCTGAATCAAGACCTGCCGGGCGTTGCCCTCGAGCAGGCCCGAGGAGCCTTCCGGCGAGTCCGGGCTCACGGACAGCGCCGCCACGGCGAACACCCCGGTGAGGATCGTGCCGGCCGCACCGCCGATGCCGTGCACGCCGAACACGTCGAGCGAGTCGTCGTAACCCAAGCGTACCTTCAACCACGTGCAGGCCCAGAAACAGATGGCACCTCCGATGACGCCGATGATGACGCCGTGCCAGGGCAGCACGAATCCCGATGCGGGCGTGATGGTGGCGAGACCGGCGACGGCGCCGGTGATCAATCCCAGCACGGATGGTTTTCGGCGGGTCCACCATTCCAGCAACATCCAGGTCAGCGCGCCGGCCGAGGCGGCGAGGTGCGTGGCGGTGATCGCGAACGCGGCGCGCGCGTTGGCGCCGAGCGCCGACCCGCCGGCAAAGCCGAGCCAGCCGATCCACAGCATGCCCATGCCGATGACCGCCAACGACAGATCGTGGGGCGCGAAGTTGTCGCTGCCGTAGCCGTGACGCTTGCCGAGCACATAAGCGGCGATCAGGCCGGCAACGCCGGCGTTGAGTTGGACGACGGTGCCGCCGGCAAAATCGAGAGCGCCGGCGCTCGCGAGAAAGCCGCCGCCCCACACCCAATGCACGATCGGCACATAGACGAAGATCAGCCATCCCGCGGCAAACCACAAAAACGCGGAAAACCGCATGCGGTCCGCGACCGCGCCGGCGATCAGCGCCACCGTGAAGATCGCAAACGCCATCTGATAGACGACGTACAACAGCTCCGGGATTGTCGGCGCGAACGCGCTCGTCGCCTCCATGTCGATGCCGCGCAGGAACAGCCGCCCGAAGGTTCCGAGCCAAGGCGCATCACCGATGAAGCTCAGGGTGTAGCCGATCGCAAACCACAAGAGCGAACAGAGCGCGGTGCAAGCGACGCTCTGCGCCATGGTGGCGAGCACGTTCTTCTTGCGAACCATCCCGCAATAGAACAGCGCCAAGCCCGGGATCGTCATCATCAGCACGAGCGCGGTCGCGGCGATCATCCAGGCGGTGTCGGCGCCGTCGATCCTCGAGCCCGTTTCCTGCGCCAGCGCCGGCAAAGCCGCAAAGCCGAGGCTCAGCGCGGCGGCGAAGCCGCACGCCATGCGTGTCGTGGCTCTTCTCATGCTGTCCCCCCTCTATCGTAGACTTTTACAAGGCGTCGGCGTCGGTCTCGCCGGTGCGGATGCGCACGGCTTGATCGATGGCGGTGACGAAGATCTTGCCGTCGCCGATCTGGCCGGTCTTGGCGGAGGCGATGATGGCTTCGACGACGGCTGCTACGCGATCGGTCGGCACCGCCACCTCGATACGGATCTTCGGCAGGAAGTTCACGGCATATTCGGCGCCGCGGTAGATCTCGGTGTGTCCCTTCTGGCGGCCGTAGCCTTTGACTTCGCTTGCCGTCATGCCCTGTACGCCGACCGCCACCAACGCGTCGCGCACGTCCTCGAGTTTGAATGGCTTGATGATTGCGATGATGAGCTTCATGAATTCGCCCCGCGAGTGACTGCGCGCGATATCGGCACGAGCGCGAAAGATTAAGCGATTAGCTCCGTCATTCGTACCGCCTCTAGTGCAGCATAGCTGACCTTAGGAAGAAAGGCTGCGCTCGCGCAGCAGTCCTTCCTGGGCGACCGAGGCGACCAGCGTTCCATCCCTGGCGAAGATGAGCCCGCGGGAGAGGCCGCGCGAACCCGCCAGATTGGGGCTGTCGTGGGCATAAAGGAGCCATTCGTCGGCGCGAAACGGACGGTGAAACCAAAGCGCGTGGTCGAGACTTGCAGCCATCAGGGTTTTTTCGAACACGGTGCGCCCGTGCGGGATCAACGCCGAGTCCAGCAGCAGCATGTCGGATGCGTAGGCGAGCACGCATTGATGGATCGCGGGCTCATCGGGAAGCTTCGCGGTGGCGCGGATCCAGACATGGAAGCGGCCGTTCTCGATCTTTTTGCCGAGATAGCGGTCGAGCTCCACCGGTCGCCATTCGATCGGCCGCTCGCGCTCGTAGTAGCGGCGCACCGGATCGGGCATCAGCGGCAGCACGCGCTCCTTGATGTCGGCTTCGTTCGGCAGCTGCTCCGGCTTCGCCACCTCCGGTATCCGCGCCTGGTGGCTCATGCCGGGCTCATCGCGATGAAACGACACCGCCATGGTGAAAATCGCCTGTCCGTGCTGGATGGCGACGACGCGGCGGGTGGTGAAACTCGTGCCGTCGCGGATGCGGTCGACCTCGTAGATGATCGGCACCTTGGGGTCGCCGGGGAGCAGGAAATAGGCGTGCAGCGAGTGTGGCGGCCGCCCGGCGACGTCCACCGTGCGGCAGGCGGCGACCAGCGCTTGCCCGATCACCTGCCCGCCGAACACGCGCTGCCAACCGACCTGCGGCGAGCGGCCGCGGAACAGGTTTAGCTCGAGTTGCTCGAGATCGAGGATGGCGAGGAGATCTTGAACAGCAGACGACATTGCCCGACCTTGTTGCCGCGCGATCTCCATCATCGTCCGCGGGACCGGGCGATGACAATGCTATAGTCTTGGCCAGGAGGATGCGCATGGCCACGTCGGCAGGGAGCGTGCAGCGGACCGATGTGCTGATCGGCGGCGCCGGCTTTGCCGGTCTGGCGCTGGCCATTGCGCTGCGCCAGGGCCTGGCGTCCTCGTTCTCCGTCACGGTGGCCGACCCGGCGCTGGGACGGACGCCGAAAGATGCCCGCGCCTCCGCAATCGTCGCCGCGGCGCGGCGGCTGTTCGAGACTATCGGCGTGTGGCAGAACGTCGAGGCGCAGCCCATTCTCGACATGGTCGTGACCGATAGCCGCCTCAGCGACGTCGTGCGGCCGGTCTTTCTCACCTTCGACGGCGACGTCGAACCGGGCGAGCCGTTCGCCCACATGATCGAGAATTCCCCTCTCGTCGCCGCATTGATGCAGAAGGCGAAGGACGAAGGCGTCGCCTTGCGGGAGGCGGCGGTCGCCGACTTCGAGCGTGCGCGCGACCACGTCGACGTCACGTTGTCCGACGGCGATACGCTCGCCGCGCGGCTCCTCGTCGCCGCGGACGGCGCGCATTCGGCGATCCGCGAACGCGCGGGCATCCCCACCAACGGCTTCAGCTACGGTCAGTCGGCCATTGTGACGACCGTCGCGCACGAGCGGGATCACCACGGGCGTGCCGAGGAGCATTTCCTTCCCGCCGGTCCGTTCGCGATCCTGCCGCTGAAGCGCGACACGGCTGTCGGGCATCGATCGTCGATCGTCTGGACCGAGCGGGCGGAAGAGGCAGCGCGCATCGTCGCGCTGCCGGAGCAGGAGTTTCACACCGAGCTCGAGCGGCGCTTCGGCCTGCATCTCGGTGACATCGCGGCGGTCGGGCCGCGTCGCGCGCTTCCGCTCGGGCTTTCGGTTGCGCGCGCGTTCATCGCCGAGCGCCTCGCCCTTGTCGGCGACGCGGCCCATGTCATCCATCCGATCGCCGGGCAGGGCCTCAACATGGGGCTCAAGGACGTCGCCGCGCTCGCCGAAGTGCTCGTCGATGCCGTCCGCCTCGGGCTCGAACCCGGCTCGCTTGCCGTGCTCGAGCGCTACCAGCGCTGGCGGCGCTTCGACACCGTCGCCATGGGATTGGCGACCGACGGCCTCAACCGGCTATTCTCCAATCAATCGGACGTGCTGCGCCTCGTGCGTGACGTAGGCCTCGGCATAGTCGACCGCCTGCCCGCGCTCAAGCAACTCTTCATTCGCGAGGCCGCGGGGCTTGTCGGCGAGGTGCCGAAGCTCTTGCGTGGCGAGGCGTTGTAATTGCGCTATACGAACGGGATTGCCAGCACGTGCTCCTTGAACGCGGGACGTTGCTCGATCGCGCCGAACCAGCGCTCGAGATGATCGAGCGCGGGCCGCTCCGGCACCAAGCGGCGAAAGCGGTACGCCATCAGCGCGACCGGGATATCGCCCATCGACAGCGTATCGCCGGCAACGAATGCGGTTTTTGCCAGCTGCGCGTCGAGAATCTTCATCGCCGCGATCGTCTTGACCTTGCCCGCCTCGATCGCCGCGTGATCGCGCTTCTCCGGCGGCGTGCGCACGAGGCCCCAGAACACCGGCGTGAGCGGCGGATGCGCCACCGTGAGCTGCCAATCCATCCAGCTGTTGGCGCGCGCACGCGCGCGCGTCTCGGCGGGCTCGAGGGTGCCTGCGCCGTATTTGGCGGCGAGATAGCGCACGATCGCGTTGGACTCCCACAGCAGGAACCCATCATCTTCCAGCGTCGGAACCAGCCCGTTGGGATTCATGGCGAGATAGGCGGGCTCGTTGTTCTTGCCGAAGGTGCCGCCGACGTCGATGCGCTCGTGCGGCAGAGCGAGCTCGCCGATCGCCCACATCACCTTCTGCACGTTGACCGAGGTGTTGCGTCCCCAGATTTTCAGCATGGCTCTCCCTTCGCTCGCTCGTGATCGCCGGCCTTCGTGCCGGCAGTTCTTATTTCGCGAGGTCAGAAAACAAGATGCGAGGGCCGGGCACAAGCCAGCGACAGGCGGCGGAATGATCCGGGTAGCGTGTAACCGCGCGCGCGACGCTCAGTCCAGCCTGCGCGCCTCTTCCGGCAGCATGATCGGAATGCCGGCGCGGATGGGATAGGCGAGCTTGGCGGAGCGGGAGATCAGCTCCTGCTTTTCCGCGTCGTATTCCAGCGGCCCCTTGGTCAGCGGGCAGACCAGGATTTCCAGGAGCTTCGGATCGACGGTGCCGGCGGGACGCTCGGGCGGGGTGGTCATGACGGTCTCCAAGCTGCTTGCCGTCGGCTATAGCATAGCGCGGCGCGCGTCACCGACGGAAATCGGCCCACGCCGCCGCGGGTGACCGCGTTCATTGCAGCGGCGTCTCCCCGCCCGATGTTTTCTTGGCAAGCTCGATCTCGGTGGCGGCGACCAGGATCTCGGCGCGGGTCTTGAGATCGGGCGCTTCCAGCAGCGCCTGCTTCTCGGCAACGCCGTAGGGCGACATCATCGCCAGCGCGTTGACTAGCGCCTCGTTCGGCGCGTTCTCGATGCCTTCCCAGTCGGCCTTGAGGTCGTTGGCCTTGAGAAAATCCGACAGCGCCCGCAGCACGCTGTCGCGGTCGACCTCCTCTTCGCCCTTGCGCGCGGTGAAATCGTTGATGAAGGGAACATAGCTCACCCGGCACTGGCGATACGGCGTCGCCACGGTGAGCTCTTCGTCGATGCGAAACCGCGCGATCCCGGTGAGCTGAAGGAGGTAGCGGCGGTCGCCGGTCTCGGCGAGCTGGGTGATGCGGCCGACGCAGCCGACCTTGTAGAGATTGGGCTTGCTCTCGGGGCCGGGATGCGCGGGGTCCGGTTGAATCATGCCGATCAGGCGGTGGCCCGTGCGCAAGGCGTCGTCGATCATCGCCAGGTAGCGCGGCTCGAAGATGTTGAGCGGCATCTGCCCGCGCGGCAACAACAGCGCGCCCGGCAAGGGAAAGATTGGGATGACGTCGGCGAGGTCGTCGGGCTTCTGATAGACCGCGTTCATCGGCATGGTCGCCTCCCGGCCAGGCAATTGCGACCGAAACTGCTCGCCTCGACCCCGCCGCGACGCGCGCCACCTCGACGCGCGGCCAGCAGGATTAGGAAAACAGAATCGACGACAACCGCTTGCGGCCGTTCACGGTGGCCTCGTCGGTCGGACCCCAGGCCTCGAAGAACTGAACCAACTGCTTGCGCGCGCCGTCATCGTTCCATTTGCGATCGCGCTTGACAATCTCCAGCAAGTTGTCGACCGAGTCTTGCCGTTGCCCCTTGCCGTTCAAGGCGAGCGCGAGATCGAATCGCGCCTGATGGTCGAGCGGATTGCCCGCAACCTTGGCTTCGAGGTCGGCGATCGGCCCGACCGCTTTCGCTTGCTCGCTGACCTCGAGCGCTGCACGCGCGGCGGCGACCGCGGGATCGTTGCGCTTGGCTTCCGGCACCAAGGCGAGCGTCTGCTTCGCCTGCTCGAGCGCGCCGGTGCGCACGTAGCTGCGCGTGAGCCCGCCGAGCGCGGCGAGGTTGCCGCTGTCCTGCGCCAGCACCTGCGCGTAGAGATCGGCCGCGCCTGCAGCGTCACCTTTGGCGAGCAAATCATCGGCGCTCTTCAAGAGATCTTGTTCCTCGCCGCCGAGCCGGTCCTTGGTGAGGCGTTCGATGAATGCCGTCACCTGGCTTTCCGGCAACGCGCCGAGAAATCCGTCGATCGGCTGGCCGTTGACGAAGGCAAACACGGCGGGAATCGACTGGATACCGAGCTGCCCCGGGATCGAGGGGTGCTTGTCGATGTCCATCTTGACGAGCTTGACCTTGCCCTTGGCGGCGCGAACCGCCTTCTCCAGCACCGGCCCGAGTTGCTTGCAGGGCCCGCACCATTCCGCCCAAAAATCCACCAGCACCGGTTGGCGTTTGGATTCCTCGATCACGTCTTTGACGAAGGTCTGCGTGGTCGTGTCCTTGACCACGGTGCCGGCCGCCGTCGCCTCGCCGCCCTGTAACATCGTCATCTCGTCCGTCCTTCATCCTTGCCGCCGCGCCTAGGCGGCGCCGATCGCTTAATGGAATCGATCCCCCGTCCGTACCGCCCAATTTCGGTATTGCCGCGCGCGGCGCAAAAAGAGCCCCGGCCGCGGCGAAACCCTGCATATGCCCAATTAAATGGTGTCAACGGGGGTGTTTGCAATCGATAACTCAATCCCGCGGCGGGGCCTCCTGTTCCGCGACCGGCACGATCAGGGGCGGGTGCCCGGTCGCCTCGAGGAACCGGAGCAAGTCCGTGCCGGCGATCGAGGTGGTCATGGTGTTGACCAGCGGGTGGCAGTTGACAGTGGCGTGGCGCATCAGCGCGGCATCGAGCACCACGCTGACGCGGCGGTCGCTGTCGTTCATTGCCGCGAACGGCGTGACCGCGCCGGGCTCGATGCCCAGCGTCGCGCGCATGAGATCGGCGGCTCCAAAGGAGAAGCGGCCGGAGGCGTCCAGGCGCCGATGCAGCGACTTGAGCTCGATTACGGCATCCTCGAGCGCCGTGATCAGGAACAGCGCGCCTTTCTTGTCCTTGAGGAACAGGTTCTTGGTGTGGGCGCCGGGTATGGTTCCGCGCAACTCGCGCGACTGCTCGACGGTGAACAACGCCGGGTGCGTCACCGTCGCGTGGGGGATGCCGAGCTTATCGAGAAAGGAAAAGAGATCGGACGGCGTGGCAGGCATGGGATGCCATTAATGCGAGGAGCGCCTTCGTTGGAAGTGGGATCGGCGGGAAGCGGGTAAGTGAGGTTAAGACGTGGGGGCCCAGTGGGAGCGCGGCGGGATGGTTGCAAAGCCTCCTTCCTTTTGGCATAGGTGCTTGATGGTCCTGCCCGCTCGTAGGTAGCGGCCGGAATTCGGACGCGGGTGTAGCTCAGGGGTAGAGCACAACCTTGCCAAGGTTGGGGTCGAGGGTTCGAATCCCTTCGCCCGCTCCAAAATTTCTCCATCGCCGCAGCGTCCGCATGGACCGACGAACGTTCATCAAAGCGGCGGCCGGTGTTGTGGGCGCCGGCGCGCTCGCCGCACCGGCGATCGCGCAGCGCGGTGCCGCGCGCGTGTTGCGCTTCGTGCCGCAGGCCGATCTCGCCAATTTCGATCCGATCTGGAACACCCAGTACGTCGTGCGCAACGCTGCCGCGCTGGTGTGGGACATGCTCTACGGTTTCGACGACAAGCTTCAGCCGCGCCGGCAGATGGTCGAGAGCGAAGAGGTGTCACCGGACGGACGCGTTTGGACGTTCCGCTTGCGGCCTGGGTTGAAGTTTCACGACGGCGAGCGGGTGCTTGCGAGCGACGTCGTGGCAAGCCTCAAGCGATGGCAGGCCCGCGACAACATGGGCCTGATGCTCCGAGACATCCAGGACGAGCTTGGTGCTGTCGACGACAGCACCTTCCGCTGGGTGCTCAAAAAGCCCTATCCGAAACTGTTGATTGCGCTCGGCAAGGTCGGCACGCCCTCATGCTTCATCATGCCGGCGCGGATTGCAGCGACCGATCCGTTCAAGCCGATCAGCGAGTATGTCGGCAGCGGGCCGATGCGCTTCGTGCGCCAGGAATGGGTTCCCGGCGCGCGCGGTATTCGAGCGCTTCGCCGATTACGCGCCGCGCCCGGAGCCGGCCGCGTGGCTCTCCGGTGGCAAGCGGGTGCTCGTCGACCGCATCGAATGGGTCACGATGGCGGATCCTGCCACGGCATCGGCCGCGCTTCAGAACGGCGAAGTGGACTGGTGGGAAACGCCGATCGCCGATCTCGTGCCGCTCTTACGTAAGAATCGCAATCTCGCGGTCGATATTGCCGATCCGCTCGGCAATATCGGCAGCTTCCGTATGAATCATCTGCATCCGCCTTTCAATGACGTGCGCGCGCGCCGGGCGATCCTGACCGCAATGAGCCAGGAAGACTATATGCGCGCCGTCGTTGGCGATGACACGTTGTGGAAACCGCTGCCGGGCTTTTTCACGCCAGGCACGCCGCTCTACAGCGAGGAAGGCGGCGACATTCTCAAGGGTCCGCGCCGTCTCGACGCCGCCCGGCGCTTGCTGGCGGAGAGCGGCTATTCGGGGGAGCCCGTCACCTGTGTGGTGGCGCAGGATCTGCAAATTACCAAGGCGCAGGGAGAGGTGACCGCCGACCTGCTCAAGAAGATCGGCATGAACGTCGATTTTGCCGCCGTCGACTGGGGGACCAACGCGGCACGCCGGGCGCAAAAAACTCCGCCCGGCCAGGGCGGCTGGCAGATGTTCCATACCTGGCACGCCGGCGCGGTCTGCATCGATCCTTCGTCATATACCGCGATCCGCGCCAACGGTGACAAGGCGTGGTTCGGCTGGCCGACAAGTGCCAAGGTCGAAGCGGAGATCACAAGCTGGTACGAGGCACCAAATCTCGAGGAGGAGAAGGCCGCGATCGCCCGGGTCAACAAGGCCGCGCTCGAGGACGTGGTCTATGCGCCGACCGGCTTTTTCCTCGCCCACCAGGCGTGGCGCAGCCAAGTCAACGGCATCACGAAAGGTCCGCTGCCGTTCTTCTGGGGTGTGAGTAAGGCGGCGTGAACGCGTCTGCCGCGCCCAATGTCGGGCTTTGCACCACTCAATCGCTTGAACTCGCCGTGCCCACCTCCCCGCCCTAATTTGCGCAAGAAATCGCAAACGAAAGCAAGTTGCGGCAAGCGTCCACGGGCGTGAAGCGCATCTACCATCGAGTCAGCGGCTCTAGGAGAGCAAGCTAAGGAGTTTGCCTCGCCTGACCGCCATCAATCCGGCAACTGACGGCTCGCGGAGACACTGGCACGCGGGCGACACGACGGAGGCGCTATCATGAATGACGACATCCGCAAACCCACCACAACCGATGCTGGGATTCCAGTCCCCAGCGATGAGTTCTCGCTCACCGTTGGGTCCGACGGCCCAATATTGCTGCAGGATCACTATCTCATCGAGCAGATGGCGAACTTCAACCGGGAGCGGATTCCCGAACGTCAGCCACATGCCAAAGGAGGCGGCGCCTTCGGGCGTTTCGAGGTGACGAAGGACGTCAGCAAATATACCAAAGCCGCGGTGTTCCAGCCGGGCACCAAGACCGACATGCTAGTGCGTTTTTCAACCGTCGCCGGCGAGCGCGGTAGCCCAGACACGTGGCGTGACCCGCGGGGATTCGCGTTGAAGTTTTACACCAGTCAAGGCAACTACGACATGGTCGGGAACAACACGCCGGTGTTCTTCGTGCGCGACCCGATGAAATTTCAGCACTTCATCCGATCGCAGAAGCGTCGCGCGGATACCAATCTGCGCGACCATGACATGCAGTGGGACTTCTGGACGCTGTCCCCGGAATCAGCCCACCAGGTGACCATCCTGATGGGGGACCGCGGCATTCCCAAGGATTGGCGGCACATGAACGGCTATTCCAGCCACACCTACTTGTGGGTCAACGCCAAGGGTCAGAAATTTTGGGTGAAATATCATTTCAAGACCGACCAGGGGATCGATTTCCTGACCCAGGCGGAGGCGGACCGGCTGGCCGGTGTCGACGGCGACTACCATACTCGCGATCTTTACGAAGCGATCGAGCGCGGAGACCACCCGAGCTGGACCCTGCATATGCAGATCATGCCGTTCGACGAGGCCAAGACCTATCGCTTTAACCCGTTCGACCTGACCAAGGTTTGGCCGCACGGAGACTATCCGCTGGTCGAGGTCGGCCGCATGACGCTCGACCGCAATCCCACCGACTATCACACCGAGATCGAGCAGGCGGCCTTCGAGCCCAATAACCTCGTGCCCGGGATCGGGCCCAGTCCCGACAAAATGTTGCTGGCGCGGCTTTTTTCCTATGCCGACGCGCATCGCGCCCGCATGGGCGTGAACTACAAGCAGATCCCGGTCAATCGACCCCAGGTGCCGGTGCATAGCTATAGCAAGGACGGATTGATGCGGGTCGAGAACGTGACCGACCCGGTGTACGCGCCGAACTCCAAAGGCGGACCAAAGGCCGATCCCACACGATACCCTCAGGTCGAGGTGTGGGAGGCCAGCGGAGAGTTCGTCCATGCTGCTTACACGAAGCGGAAGGACGACGATGACTTCGGTCAGGCCGGCACGCTGGTGCGCAAGGTCATGGACAACGCTCAACGCGACCGGCTGGTGTCCAACGTCGTCGGCCATCTCAAGGACGGAGTGACCGAGCCCGTGCTGGCGCGCGCGATCGAGTATTGGCGCAAGGTCGACCAAGCGGTCGGCGACCGTATTGCCAAGGGCGTCCAAGGAGAACGGATGGCCGCGGAGTAGTGGCGTGTAGCCGCGATCGACTCTTCGTCAGGGATCGACTGTTTGAGAAGAACCCCCGGATCAAGGTCCGGAGCGACTCAACAGCAAGGAAGGCGCTGAAGTTACGCCAGATGCAACTCGGCGAGGGACGTCGGCGTTCGGCCAATCGCGTCCCTGACGCACCGCCGCAAGCAGCTTCGGCCTCGAATCACCTCGTCCGCGACGGCGCGGCGCGCGGGCGCCACGGTCAGACCGAGCGCCCTTGCGGTCCTGCCACGGCTACTCGTTGGGAGGTTGGTCTAGCGCTACCTGGTGAGGTTGTAGCGGATGTAGGCATCGCGGTTGGTGGGATTATTCCCCAGGCCCGCGTTGAAGGGAAAAGACTGATTCAATTGGTTGATCTGCGCGCTCGGATTGCTCACCGGTGGCGGGATGTAGACCCCCGTCGAGGCCTGAGACTGCGGCAGCGATGGTGTGGGTTGATATGCCGGGATGTAAGCGCCGCCGCTGCCTCGCGCCCTGCGGCGCGGCCCGCGGGGGGTCGGCGGCTCCTGCGCCTCCGCGCTGTGAGCGACGCGTTTCGGGCAGCCCATGCCCTGCATGATGATGGGCGTCCCATAGCAGTCCGTGGTCGTCGTCGCTTGCTGCTCGACGTTGTGACGCTGGACGTTGTGTTTCTTCGGGCGGGCCGACGCCGTTGCGGCTGTCCCAAGGACAAGAACGGCGGCGACGGCAAGGGTCGCGGTTCTGGATAATGGCGTGCTCATGCTCCTTAGCTAAGCACTCCCGACCGGCACCCGCCACTGGCAACGGGTCGCAATGCGCCATTTTTTTGCGTATGGCAGGACTGTCGTAGGCGCGGTCCCAGGCGCGTCGCGGGCAGGAATGAGCAACGATGATAGCGGGATGAAATGACCTAATTCGTTTTTGTTAGCCAAATCTCTGCAACAACCTGTTGCGGCAAAGGAAGGCTATGCGTTGTCACAATAGGATCGAGGGCAGCCACGCACCCGCCGGTTCGTTGTAAAACCCGATACTCATCAATGTCATCTGCATGACGAGCTTGAGTCCGCTGTCGAGGCACCAGGCGAAAACCTCGTGATTTCTGGTCGGGAGCAGAAATCCCGGTCCTTGAAACGCCGGCGCTGCGGCAATCAGCGATTTCAAGTCCTGATTTGTCTCGGCGACGGCATAGGCAAAGAAACCCAGGTCGGTGGCATACCCGGTGATGCGTCCCAGGTGCTCGACGACAAGTGCGGTGTGCGCTCCGATCGCTTCGCGCAACTCTGCGCCGCGCTCGAACCCATGCACGCGGCGGCATAGGTGATTGCATGTCGCGATGTCTGCCTCGCCGGCCGGCCTCACATCGTATCCGGCAAACTTGATGTTGAGAGCCGGTCCTTGAATGACCGACAATGGCTCCCGCGTCTGGAAGCCGAGCCGCGTGTAAAGGGCAAGCGAGCGATTATTGTAAGCCGATTGCACCAGTCTGATCCCGCAAACATTGGTGGACGCCAACTGATCGATCGCGGCTTCCATCAGTTTGCGACCGATGCCTTGGTCCTGCACCTGCGGATCGATCGAGATCGGCCCGATGCCGGCAATCGACGAACGCAGGTCCGCGAAATTGCTGCCGACGATTCGATCGTTGTCTTGTGCGACGAGGCCGTAGAAACCGGGATGTGCGAGCAGCATCGATACCACATCGATTGCCACTTCGACCGATGGAAAGTCAGGCGGAAAGTTGTGCTCATCCGCCACTTTCTGGAACGCGGAGTAAAGAATTGCCCCGCATTTGGCGGCATCGGCGGCTTCGGCCCGTCGGATCGTAATCGGCATCGTGTCTCTTCCCGCTTGCCGGCTTCCGTTCGTCCTTCAGCGCGCGGCAGCAGCGCTGCGCGTACGGTAGGCGTCGCGGTTGGTCGCATCAGTGGGATTATTCCCCAAGCGAACGCTTGGATGGAAAAGACCGCTCAGTGGCACACTATTGCGGCCGTTCCGCGGGCGCGTTCGGCGCGGACTTGGTAGAGGCAGCATCCCATTGGCAGGCTTCCGCCAGGCGCGAACGGAGCTTCGAAAAATTGCCGAGGTTGAACGATGCGTCGTACGGCGCGTCGTGGTTATCGTACATGCGCACGAAGACCTTGCCGCCGTCCGCAAGCGCGCGAATGAAGGGGATGGGAGCAGGGGAGACCGCGAGATAGCAGCTCGGATGGGGACGCCAAACCGTCTCCACCGCTTGCTCTTGGTTCAGTCGATAGGTGACGCGCACATCGGGTCCGCATTTGATGAACCCCGTCATGCTGACCGCGACCTCGGTCTTGCGGTCCTTGCAACGCAGCAGCAGATGCGACCGGTCGTCGCTCGACGCGAGCGCCGCCGAGACCAGCGGGCTGTCGTCGAGCGGGGATTTTTCATCGTTGACGATCCACCCCGTATCGCCGCCTCCTCGCCGCTGGGCGCTCCTCTCCTGCGCGTCCGAGGAGGATCGATCGAGGCGGTCGTAGCATTTGAGCCGCTTTCCCTCGTCCTTGATCTGACGGCAGGGCGTGAACGCGTCCTGCGCCTGCGCTCCCGCGGCGAACGCGACAATGGCGCAAGCGATGATCAGACTGGTGCGCATCCGCCCATGAGAGCCGATCGGGTCTCGGCATGCAAGGGAGCGGACGGTCGGGGGAGCTATCGTGGCTGGAGCGATGTCCGGTTGTGCGTCGACCCATCACCGCCCCACTAAGCGTTGTCGGCGCGCCGAATTTGAAACGTTCGCCTCGTACGGGCGTTGCTCCCGCGCTCGTTGTGCAAAGGGAGATCGAAAAATGCGACGCGCTCTAGGCGTTCTCGCAGGCATGGGCGTTTTGGCCGTGACCCTTGGGGTGGAAACGGCGAACGCCCAGTCGTATCGCCGCTATGGCCCTGCGCGATCGTATGCGCCTCAGCCCTATCCTCCGCAAAGTCGCGGCCCGGTTCGCCGCGAGGGCGGTTCGCGCACTCTTCCGTTTTCCGACCCGAACAGTCCGGAAGCCACCGGCGGTGGCAGCCTCGGCTACAATCGAACCGTCCCGCACTGGTGAGAAAGCACAGGATCGAGCCCCAGCCGCAGTTTTGTCACGAAAAATACAAAACACGGCAACCGCAATTCCCGACAAGAAGCGACAATCCGTATCAAGCACCTCCGCGCTGGAGGGACCATCCTGGCTGAACATTCCACGTTCGCTTCCGCTCGCCATGTAGCGGAGTAAAGCGCATAATCTTCGATCTGCAGGGTTAGTTCTCCACCCACGGCGCCGGTTGTCGGGCAATGCGCATGCATCGGAGACAATTGTTGACCACTGCGGCCTGGTTGGTTGCGGGCACCGCACTGTCGCGCGCCAATGAAATCGCCGGACAGCTCCCCTGGTATCCAAACGCCGGCAACCCGCCCGCACCGGTACGGCCGGGACCTTGGCAGTTTTTCACCCTCGACGAGGCAACGGCGGTCCAAGCGTTGGCGGATCGCATCATCCCGCCCGATCCGCAGACTCCCGGCGGAAAGGACGCCGGCTGTGCTGTCTTTGTCGACCGACAGCTTGCCGGCCCCTACGGCAGAGCGGAAGGTCATTACAACCGGCCGCCCTTCATGCATGGCGCAAAAAATCAGGGGCCGCAGACGGCGGGCGGTCCGGCCAAAACTTATCGCAATGGGCTGGCGGCACTCGACCGCTACTGCCGCGCGCAGCACGGCAAGCCCTTCGCGGATCTGAACGACGACGTCAAGGACGAGGTGCTCAAAGGCCTCGAAGACGAAAAGATCAAGCTCGATGGCGTCGACGGCGGAGCGTTCTTCAAAGAGGTCGTCGACGACGTCAAAACGGGCTTCTTCGCCGACCCCATCTATGGGGGCAACCGCGACATGGTTGCGTGGAAGATGATCGGGTTTCCCGGGGTCCGTTACAACTATTTGGACTGGATCGACCGCCACAACGAGCGCTATCCGCTGCCGCCCGTGAGCATGATGGGTCGCGCGGATTGGACGCCGAAAAGGTGACGCGCGCATGGCCCGCATCCTGCCGAAGAAGGACGTCGTGATCGTCGGGCTCGGTTGGACGGGCTCGATCATGGCGCACGAGCTGACCGATGAGGGGCTCGACGTCATCGCCATCGAGCGAGGACCATGGCGCGACGCACCCACCGACTTTCCGCCGACCTATGCCCAGGACGAATTGCGCTACCGGATCCGCCACGAGCTGTTTCTGCGGCCAGACCAGACCACATTTACCTTCCGCAACAAGATGGATCAGACCGCGCTCCCGATCCGCAACTGGGGCGCCTTCATGCCGCCGAACGGCATCGGCGGCGGCGGCGTGCATTGGAACGCGGAGACTTGGCGCTTCCTGCCGAGCGATTTCGTCTTGCGCACGCACCTCACGCAGCGTTACGGCGCCTCGTCCTTGCCGGAAGACATGACGATTCAGGATTATGGCGTCACCTACGACGAACTCGAGCCCTACTACGACGCGTTCGAATATCTCTGCGGCACATGCGGGCAGGCCGGCAATCTGCGCGGGACGATCCAGGAGGGCGGCAATCCGTTCGAGGGTCCGCGCTCTCGGCCGTACCCCAATCCGCCGCAGAAGCAGGGCTACGCGCACGTGCTCTGGGCGAAAGCAGCGCGCGAGCTCGGCTACAAACCGTTCCCGCAACCGTCCGGGAACATGTCGCAGGCTTACGTCAATCCGCTCGGCGTTCGCATGGGGCCGTGCACCTATTGCGGCTTCTGCGAGTGGTTCGGCTGTGCGAACTATTCCAAGTCCAGCCCGCAAACGACCCTATTGCCGGTGCTCGTGCGCAAAGGAAACTTCAGCGCGCGCGATAACTGCGAGGTGATCAAAATCAATCTCGAAGGCTCGCAAAAACGCGCCACCGGCGTGACCTTCGTCGACTCGTCCGGACAGGAATGGGAACAGCGCGCCGATCTCGTGATCTTGTCGGCGTTCGCGCTCTTCAACGTGCAGCTCCTGCTGCTGTCGAAAATCGGCAAACCCTATGACCCGGTCGCCAATACCGGGGTCATCGGCCGCAACTATACCCATCAGACGGTGTCCAGCGTGGACGGCTTCTTCGACAAGGCGAAATTCAATTTCAATCCGTTCGTCGCCTCCGGCTCGATCGGAATGTGCATCGATGAATTCAACGGCGACAATTTCGATCATGGACCCTACGGCTTCGTCGGCGGCGGCTATCTCGGCCATGTGCAGACCAACGGCCGCCCGATCGAGACGACGCCGGTGCCGAGGGGCACTCCGAGTTGGGGCGCACAATGGAAAAAGGCGACCGCCGACTATTACCTTAGCAGCATCAGATCCGCGAGCATCCACGGCGGTTTCTACAGCTATCGCGACGTCTATCTCGATCTCGATCCGACCTATACCGATCGCTTCGGGCGCCCGCTCATGCGCATGACAATCGATTTTCATGAGAACGAACTCAAGGCGGCCGAATTCATGACCGATAAATATGCCGAGATCGTCAGAGCAATGGGCGCCAGCATCATCGACAAAAAACCCCGAAAAGGCCCCTACGACATCAGCGTGTACCAAACGACGCATGTCAACGGCGGCGCGATTATGGGGAGCGATCCCAAAACCAGCGCGCTCAATCGTTATCTGCAAAGCTGGGACGTACCGAATCTATTCGTGCTCGGCGCCAGCGCGTTCCCGCAAAATGCCGGCTACAATCCGACCGCCACCGTCGCTGCGCTGGCGCTCTGGGCGGCGGCGGCGATCCGCAATCAGTACCTCAAAAACCCGGGGCCGCTGGTCCATGCTTAGGCGAGCGGCCGCACTGATGGTGGGCACGATCGCGGGGATCGCGGCGTGCGCCACATTCGCGGACATGCGCACGGATCTGCAAAACTTCGCCGAAATCGAGAAGGGCCGATATCTCGTTTCGGCGGCGGATTGCATCGCCTGTCATACTGTTTGGCCGAACGGAGCGCGTTTTGCCGGCGGGCGGCCGATCGAGACGCCGTTCGGTAACATCGTCTCCGCCAACATCACGCCGGATCGAGAAACCGGCATCGGGTCCTGGAGCGACGATCAATTCGACGACGCGGTCAGGCGCGGCGTCCGTCCGAACGGCCAGCGACTCTATCCGGCCATGCCCTACCCGTACTACACCAGGATGTCGCGCGAGGACGTGCTCGCCATGCGGGCCTATCTCAAGACCGTCGAGCCCGTGCGCAACCCCGTCGTGACCAACACGCTGCCCTTCCCCTTCAATATCCGCAACGCCATGCGCGTGTGGAACGTGCTTTTCTTCAAGGAGGAACGATTCAAAGCCGATCCGCAGAAATCGGATACATGGAATCGCGGTGCCTTTCTCGTTGAGGGTCCCGGCCACTGCGGCGCCTGCCACACGCCGAAGAATTTCCTGGGCGGGGACAAGTCCGGCGAATATCTGCGTGGATTTAACCTTCAGGACTGGTTCGCCCCGGACATCACCAACGATGAGCGCACCGGCTTGGGCCGCTGGTCGGTCGACGAGATCGCCGAATTTCTCAAATCGGGCCACAACCGGGTCGGAGCCGCCGTTGGCCCGATGGCCGAAGAGGTGATGCATGCCTCATCGGCGATGACCGAGAGCGACCTCAAGGCGATCGCGACTTATCTCAAAGATCAGCCCGGTCGTTCGGACAAGCTGGCGCCGCTGCCCGAAAACAATCCGCAGATGGTGGCAGGCGAGGCCATCTATCGCGATCAATGCGCGGCGTGCCACCAGATCGACGGCAAAGGCGTGGCCCGGCTCTTTCCCTCGTTGGCCGACTCGTCGATGGCGCGCGCGGACGATCCGACGTCGCTGCTGCGCCTGGTGCTGCGCGGCAGCCGCAGCGTTGCCACCAAGGAGGAGCCGACCGCGCCCGGCATGCCGTCGTTCGCCTGGCAGATGAATGACGAGCAGATCGCGGCGGTCGCGACTTACGTGCGCAACCGCTGGGGTAACCCTGCGCCCGCAGTGTCTTCCCCCGAGGTCGCGAAGCTGCGCTCCAGGCTGGCGACCCGCTCAGACTGAAAACTTACAGCTTGGGTGGAACAACGGGCCGTTGAGGTCACTCAACGTGTGACGCCGCGAGCTATGGCTTGCTGGCGAGCACGATGTTGTACGCATTGCCGAACACGAACACCTTGGATGTGCGCCAAATGATCCGCTCCAGGTCTACCATGGTGCGCATGCGCAGTCGAAACTTCCACAGCAACAGGTGCTGAATGAAGTTCAAGGTGAGGCCCCACGCCCAGAACGGCAATTGGCGGTAGCGGATGGGATCGAAGCCCAGACGGCGCAGCTTGAAGACGAGCAGATTGGCGCCAAGAAAGTTGTAACGCCAATTTTCGAAAAACGCAGTGACGCTGCGATAATCATGCTCTCGACGACAGGCATCAAGCGATCCGGGCGAACGAATGAGCAGCCGCCCTCCCGGCTTGAGTGATCGCCAGCATCGCTCCAACCAGGCATCCAAGTTCTTGGTGTATCCGATCGATTCGAAAGCGTAGATCGCGTCGAAATGCTCATCTTCGAGCTCGAGCTTGTCGAAATCGGAAACGACGACGCGTACGCGGCCCTTGAATTTCTCGAACTTGCGCCGGCAGATGTCCGCTTGCACGGCGGAATTCGTGACGCACATGATCTCCACGTTGCATTGGCTCGCAAAGTAATCAGCCGCAGCACCGGTCCCGCATCCGAGGTCCAAGAGGCGCATTCCCTGCTGCATCGGCCTGAGCAGAACATAGTCGGATTCATACGGATGCGAGAAGATCGCGCGCGGGAATACGCACGTGCTGTAATTGTCGTTTTCGCCGCGATAGAGGGCGAACACATCATCGTATGTGCGATATTCGTCATCGTGCTTGAGAAAATCGTCGGCCTTGGGGGCCCACTCGACAAGTTGACGGCGCTCAAACTCGTTCAACAAATGGCCGATTTTGCATGCATTCTTCGGATGCGTGACGAGGAGATAAAGGATGTAATGAAAGAGATTGTATGCCGCGAACAATGCGACTGCGATCGCTACTATCACCAGCAATATCGAACCAAAATCCACCGGTCGTTCCTTTTAGTTGTCCGTGCGGTAGCGTGCGTCCCGGGGCCGGTGGTCTGAAGGAAACTAGTTCAGCTGCACCGGCAACGTGACGCGGTAGACCAGGATCATGGTGTCGACGTCCGCCCCGCTCGCATCCTTGTAGGCGCCGCCGGCCTGAAAGCCGTTTTGCGTGATGAAGTCGTTGTCGTTGCTGACGAACAGAAAATAATCGTTGGGATTGGCCGGGTCGAGCGCCGGCGCCAGCGCCAATCCCTCCCACTTTTCCGAAAGATTGTTGCGATCGTTCGGCTCGCCGTTATGCAGTCCGAACTTGTTCAATTCCGCCGTGTCGTTGATATCGATGTAGCGCGTGAGTGTGGCGGGCACGATTCCGTCGACGAGCTTGCCGCCGGGCGCGACCGGCGTCGTGCTGTCGTAGCGCGAACCTGCGATGTTGGTGGCGCTCGAGGTGTCGAGGAGGTCGATGCTGCGGTAGCGTGACGTCGCGCCGGCAGCTCCGTAGCCGTTGTCGGCATCGCGGCAGAGGATGAGGAAGAATGTATCGTCGAGCGCCAGCAGCTCGCTCTGCGCGGCAACCTGCTGCTGGCCGTCGGCGGTCTCGAACACCGGTAGCGGCACGACATGCTCGCGAACGAGCTTCGGCCGTTGCAGATCGGCGATGTCGTAATAGAGGAGCCGCGCATAGCGCCGCGTCTGCAGCGAGGTACCGCCTTCCTGGCGGGTCGCGCTCTGCAGCCCCGTGACGAGGAATTTGCCGCCCGGCGGCGTCAACGTCAGTCCCTCGAAACCTTGGTTGTTCTGCCGGCCGCTTTCCGGATTCGGCGGCTGCGGCGCCGGCGCGCCGGGGCCGGGATTGTTCGAGGCGAAGTTTTCCTTGCCGTTGCGAATGGGGATGAAGGCGTCGGGCGGCCTGATCGCCGCCAGCATGCGCCCCACAGGCGAAAAGCGGTAGACGTAAGGCCCATATTCGTCGCCAATGAAAAAACTGCCGTCCTGCAGCGGCGCCAGGGATTCGCTATCGATGCTCACGCGGCCGTTCGCCGCCTGCGGCAAATCCGGAAATCCATTGGCGGCGCCGCGCACACCGTCGGGATCGAGCCCGGTGAGCGATGCTCCCGCGGCGTCGGTAAACAGGATGGTGTCGACGAGCGTCGCCTCGACGCTCCTTTGGCGCTCGGCCACCGGCACGGCCGTCGGGTCGTCGAGTGGCCGGAACGTAATGGAGAGCTTGTTGATCCTCGCGCGATAATCCCTCGTACCCTCGGTATTGCGGCCGCGGTCGGGCAACATGTAGAACGTGCCCTGGTAGCCGGCGGGCGTGCGCACCCAGGACTTCGCATCGACCGCAATCGCCGAGCCGGAGCCGAACGTCTCCCCGAACTTGTCGCGCAGATCCGACGGCAAGCGTCCAACGCCCACAAGCGCCTTGTTGACGAAGACGAGATCGCCGATGGTGACGGTTTCGGCGGGATGCGCAGCTGGTGCAAACGCAAGGAAGCCGGTCAGCGCCAGAGCAATCACAGGCAATGCGCGCGAGACAGCGCAGCCGCAAACAGGCATGGTCATGTCCCAGAAAGTCCCCAACGCCGCGCGATACATTGTCGCGATATTTGCTACGTGGCATCCCGGAAAAGCAATGTCCATAGCAGCCAGATCCAACCTCGATCCGTTCGGCGAAGATCTAGCCTGAGGCGCCGCGCCGGGCGGGGTCGAGCGGCGGCAAGCGCCCGGGCGCGAATGGCGCCAAGTCTACGCGCTGCGCCGCGCCGTCGAGGATCAGCTCGCTCATCGCCTCCCCGGTCGCCGGTGCATTGAGCATGCCCCAGACGCTGTGGCCGGTCGCCACGTAGGCGCCCGCGATGCCCGGCACCGCGCCGATGAGCGGCAAGCCGTCCGCGGTCACCGGCCGGAAACACGCTTGCCGCGCTTTGATCGGCGCGGCGGCCAGTGCCGGCGAGATGTTCCGGGCAAGCGCTTCGAGCCGCGCGTGCGCACCCGCATCAGGGGCAACGTCGGCAGGATCGACCGGCACCGGCCCCAGCGTCGAGATCGCGCAGACCCACGTGGTGCCGTCGACGCGGGGAAACAGCTCGGGGGTAAGGATTTCGCCGCTCGCCTCGCGGTACTCGAGGAACAGCGCTTCCGCGGGAATGCTCGCGCCGGTTTCGAACACCAGGCTATGGCCCTTGTAGCCGAAGACCGCCGGCAGGGGCAGCGAGCGCGCCGCGAGAAGCGACCACGGTCCCATGGCAATGACGACGGCATCGCCTTCGACGATCTCGCCGCCGGCGAGCGCGACGCCGCGCGCTCCGCTCGCGTCGCACACCACGTCAATGGCGGCGGCGTGCCGCAGCAGCGCGCCGTGCGCTTCGGCTGCGCGCATCAAACCTGTGGTGAACGCGCGGGGTTCGACGAGCGCCATGGTCTGCGGCGTACCGAGCCGGCTCGTGATGGCGACGCCCTCCCCCAGCCACGGCCGCCTGGGCGCGCCGGGCGCGTCCTCGTCCGCGACGGCGTAGCCGGCGTAGGTCGTCAACCGGCAATAGCCCCAGGGGTCGCCGAGCTCGGCGGACAATTCGGCATGCAGCCTGAAGCTCCGCCGCGCCAGTTCGTCGAGCGCGCTGCCGCGGCACCAGTCGAGCGCCAGAAAGCCGCCCGACTTGCCGGACGCCGCCCCCGCCACGGCGTGCCGCTCGATCACGGTCACGCGCGCGCCGCGCCGGCTGGCGAAGTAGGCGATCGCGGCGCCGATCGCGCCGGCACCGCAGATCACGAGGCGCGTCCCCGAGCTCATGGCGATGACTGTTTCGGGTTCGCCCTCGGTTTTAGGGCGGCGCTCACGGCCGAGATGGTTCCTGACGAAATCAGTCCACTCGCGCCTTCGTCGCGGTTTTGCCGAAGCCCTGAGCGGCATGGCCGGTCCAGCGAAATCCCGCGAAGCCCCCGTCGGCATCGAAAAGATAGTCAAACCCGTTGAGGAAGCGCAGGCTGGTATTGACGAATGGCGGGCGCGGACCACCGACCAGGATGAGACGCGCTGGAGCAAGTGGATTGAGCCCGTCGCCCACCACGAACGTGTACAGCGCTTGGGGAGACTCCTCAGCCGGAATCGAGATCGTGAGCTTTGTGCCTTCCGCCAAGCTCGCCCCGCCTCTCTCGGGAACGCGAATGTCGGCCGCAGCCTGGCTCCCGGGCACCGTCAGGTACATCACTCGCACGCCGGTATCGATCAAGACGCTGCCGCAGGCCGCGGGCTTTGCACCATTCACGGAAATGCAGGCAGGGGTCGGCGCCCAACCTCGACCGTCCGCCGCGGGTGCCAGCTTCACATAGGAGAAATCCTCCCGCGTGTTGGCGGCAGTCAGCCCGACGTGCACCCCTCGCCGCGTCACGATGTAGCCGCGCCGGAACGGCTGCGCACCGGATCCGGCGCCGTCGAGATTGGCGACATTCAAGAACGGGTTCTTGTCGGGTCCGCTCTGCTCTTGATGATCGTGGCGCCTGCCGAATCCTATTCCCAACATGGAAATGCGTTGCGGCGCGGGGTTTGGCATGCACCGCCGAGCGAGCGGCATACACTCGACCCGTGTGACGGCAAGCACCGGAATGGGTGCGGTGGTCACGCGCGCGCCGTTGCCGCCCATGATCGTCATCGGCGTGACGACCCACTGGCCGATCATGATGCGGCCGGAACTCGAGTAGGTGAGTTGGCCGGGACCCAACGATTGCAAGCTGTCGATGTTCGGTATCTTGTTGGCGGAGACGACAACTCCGACCGAGCCAGTATCCATAATGGCAGCGTAACTGCGCCCGCCAAACGCGATGCGCAGCCGCGGTATTGCCGTGATGTCATCTTGCGGCCCGGGTGCGTTGAGATAGGCCAAATACGCGCCGCGGTGATAGTCTTGATATCGGCCGACCGGCTCGGCGCGAGCCGCCAGCACGCCAAGCGAGAGTAGCGCGATCCCTGCGGTCCCCCGCGCGATAAGCTCGCGTTGCTTCAGGCTCATGCAATCCCCTCGTCGGCACGCGCGAGCAGCATTGGCGGCGCAAGGCCGCCGCCCGGAGCGACCGAATGGGTGCAAGGGCCTCGCGCTGACGCGAACTGTCATGGCGGAAATTCAGCGCCAGCCATTATTTCAAGCCGGCCGCCTTGAGGATGGCGTCGGTGTCGGTCAGCCAGACCTGCTCATCCTTTTTCAGCCGCGAGAGAACACGCCGTAACGCGGCCGCCCCGTCGGGCGTTCCGATCACGAAGGGATGAATACCAATGACCACCGTCGTCGCCTCGCGCGCAGGATCGGCGCGCGCTTCGCTGGCGAGCTCCAGCACGTAATCGAGCCACAGCGTCTCGATTTCGGCGGGCGTCTTCATGCGCGCAAGCTGCTGGCCCATGTCGACGGTGACGACCGGATAGGGCAGCAGGACCAACATTCCGTCCGGCGTCTTCAAGCGGGAGATGATATCCGAATCCATCTGGTCGATGGTGTAGGTGATACCCTCGGCGGCGATCGCCTGCATGGTATCGCCATTGGAATAGACGCTGGGCGACGACCAGCCGGTCGGCCTGATGCCGGTTGCGCCGGCGATCAGGTCCAATGTCTCGCGAATGTAGGCCTTCTGCGCGGCAAGCCCGCGCCCGAGCGGCAGCATGCGATTAGTGTTGTTCATGCCGTGGGCGATGATCGGCGCGTTCGGCTGGGTGGCGCGGAACTCCTTCCACACCGAGGCGTGTTTGCCGGGAAATTCGGCGTTCAACACGACGCTCAGAGGAACATCCAGCTCCTTGAACAGGCGGCCGACGCGCGCGATGCCCCAGTCGATTGCGTACTGGCGAAATGCCTCGTTCACGAGGTCAGGGTTGCGATTCGCCAGGTCCGGGCGCAGCACCGGGCCTTGGCCGAAGCCGAACTCTTCGACGAACAGCGCGAAGCTGACGGCGACCTTTCTGCCGGCGGGCCAGGCGGAAACATGCACCGGCTCGCGCGGGAACGCGGTGATCCAGTCGGCGCCGTCCTGCGCCAAGCTCGCGGAGGGAAAGCGAGTTACGAGCAGCGCCGCTGGCGCGCCGCCGAAGAGCAGCGTGATGACCTCGCGTCGTTTCATTCGATCACCTCGTCGGCGTGTGAGAACAAATTGTCGCAGATTGTGAGGCCGAGCGCCTTCGCCCTCTCAAATTTCTGAGAAATGGAACGTCTCCACCTGCTTCACCGGGAGCTCGGCGGGCAATGCAGCCGCCGGGCTGGCGACCAAGGTGATAAACTCGCGCCCTTTCAATGGCAAATCTCGCCCGTGCTTCCAATCGGAAGGGTAGCACGGCTCGGCGTCGCCGGAGGACCTACTGATTCACATGATGCTTGGGAAACCGGCGATTGATTCGGGCGTTGAAGGACGTACCCCCCTGCGACGGTGAGCCAATGAGCAAGGCACTGGCTATTGCGATCATCGCGTCTCTCGTTTCAACACTCGCCAACGCCAAACCGTATCGCCAGCGCGGGGCTCAGGCGCAGCCTCGTCCGCAAATTGCCTGTACCGTTGTCGGCTGTAATCCCGTGCCCGTCGGGTGCGTGCCACGCGCGGGGCGGACCTGGTCGGGCTTGCCTTCCGGGTTTGACGTTATCGTCTGCTCACATGGCGGCAGACGAGGGCGCTAGACGCCGGCATACCGGCGGTTTCCCGCGTGGTCGAGCGTCCATCTCGTCGGTGCGGGCAGGTGCAATCGTCCTTTGAGGTCGACCGCGCATGAATTCCAGCATTAGAGAGAAGAGATCGAGTCGACGACCTCCTGTGTGGTCACGATCGCACTGGAATAATTCGGGAGATTAATGTCGAGAGCGGCGTGCATCTCCTCGTCCGAGTAATCCGCCGTTGCGTCTTTTACCACCGTGACGTCATAGCCGAGCTCAGCGGCAAAGCGAACCGTCGCCTCGATGCAGGTGTGGGCTATGAGTCCGATCACGATGAGCTGATGGATGCCGTGCTTCTTGAGCTGCAGATCTAAGTCCGTGTTGGCGAAGCCGCTGGAACACCAGTGCTGCAACGATCTCGCCTAGCTTGGGCACGAACTCGGGACGGATCTCCCCACCCCACGTGCCGTATTCGAAGCTCTTTCGCGCCCACCCCGCCTTCTGAATGGGCGCAATGTACTTCCAAGTCTCGTAATCGCCCGGACGGTATCGATGATGCAGCGCATAGAAGACGCGAAGCTTCGCCTTGCGCGCGGCATTGAGGACCTCCAGCATATGAGGACGCAGTCATTCGTTTCCGCGACGCGCCGAATGCGCTCCCATAGCTTGCCTCCCTCGGAAATGAAGTCGTTATACGGATCGACCACGAGAAGTGCAGTGATCTCCTTGTCGTATGTAACGGTCGCCATGCTCCCTCCAAACGAGGCAGTCACCACGCGGGCCGACAGGCATCTCGTCTGAAGCTCGCGAACAACGCCCCTGCGCAGCGCGAGGACTATTTCATGCCGTTAACGGCGACGATGTTGAATTTCGCGTATTTTTCGCCGATCTTGAGTGCAGCCTGAAATTCGGGAGAGTTGCGCCAAGCTTGTAGCGCCTCCATGCTGTCCCAGCGAAGGATGACAACTGGTCCCTGAGGCAGGCTGCCCGTAACCTGCGTTCCGGGTCCTGCGGCGATATACTCGCCACCGTGATCTTTGACCGATTTCTGAGCAGGCGAAACGTATTCTTTTGCATAGCCTTCCTGGTCGCGGACTTCGTTGATGGCGATCATATAGACCGGCGGTTTGGGCTGCGCATGCAGAACTTGGTCACCAGCAGCACCTACCACTGCTCCCACCAGCATTGATCCCGTTATTGCAAGCCGCGTTCTCATGGTTGTGCTCCAGTCCTAGTCGTGGTGCGAAAGATGCTGATAGTGCCGGATGGTCAACCGTGCCGCCGCGCGGGTTTCATCAATACAACGAGGCCGTCCGCGCCGGAAACCTGGCGGACCCCGATCGCTATCTGTCCTAGCGGTTATAATCGCTTTGCGGTGCGTCGGCTTCCTGCGTCGCCGCGCTAGTCGACGACCGTTGGAAGTCGGCTCCTTCGATCGCCTTGTTGGCAAGCAGCTGGATCGAATCAGGTACTGCGATGCCGGGCGCCCTGGCGCCCTGCAGGTTGACTGCGCTGTCGACATCAGTGTCCCTTGATCCGCGTGCATTCGGCTTGCCACGGCGCAGATGATAGCGGCCTTCGACATACTGCCAGAGCAGCAGGCCCGGCACGCCCAACGCCAATTCCCGCACGCGTTTTGACAAGGAGATCGCCAGCGCCGTGTCCGCCGGCAATCCGAACATCGCGCCGAACAAAATATAGCTGCCCTCGAGAGCGCCTAAGGCGCCGGGCAGCATGAATGTTGCCGCGCGAACGCCAGAACCGAGGCTTTCGAGGATATATGCGTCGACCACGCCAATGGGCTGACCGAGGCTGTGCATCACGAGCCAAATCTCGCCTGTGCCGGCAGCCCATCCGAGAAAGCGCAGCGGGCTAGCGCGCAACATAACCGGCCCATTGCGGTATGCCGCCACCACGGCGGCGTCGATCATCGGGGCGCGCGCCGTCAAGGCGGAAAGCCATTTTGCCGGCATCAGGCGGCGCGCAAATTTCGTGGACCCGGCAAACAGACCGCGATGCTGCAAGACCACGAATGCCGTGATTGCCACGAAGAGTATGCCCGTGGCGAGCAGCACCGTTCCCGCCACCAGCAGCGAGTTACGATCCGTCGATCGCATTAGGAGCAACGCCACTCCCGACAGGACAAATATCAACTGCGTGACGACCCCGACGGTAGTGTCCACGATCACGCTGGATGCTGCTTGCGCGCCCGGCACCCCTCGCAAATGGACGAGGCGCATGCTTGCGACATCGCCGCCGATGCTGGCGACCGGCAATAGCGTATTGATGGATTCGCGGATCCAGCGGATCCAGATGACAGTCACGGTACGCGGACGACTTGCCGGGGGCAGAAGTTCGCGCCATGAGAGCGCGCTCAGAGTGAAAGGAATGAGGTGGTACAAGGTTATGGGGATCAGCGCCCAACCGATCACCAGCATCGCGTGAGCCACCTGCGCGGCGCCGCTGTCGATAATCAGGTAGACCACCAACAAAAAGCCGAGAAACGCCGCGGCAACAGCGAAGCGCACAGTAATCCCCCGTTTGCGGCACTATAGCAGACCTCGTGGCCTTTTTCTGTTTTCTGCCGCGCCATAATCGGGCGAGCGAAAGTCGGGCGCGTTGTTTACGACCATTTAACGCTGTCAATTCGGCGAATTTCACGTTTTCGCCACGGTGTTGAAGTGGCGTCAAAAGGGCGGGGCGCAAATAGGGTTGTAGTAGTGAGAGTTCTCAATGAAATCTAAGCGAATACAGGCCGCTTAGAGCCATGGACTTGGGTTTGTTAGCAGGGGCCGCCCCACTCGGGCTCGGAGTGCTTATTGCGCTCGGGGGCATCCTAGTCATGATGACCTATCTTTCCGAATGAGGCTGTCTCCGTCCCGCCGCTAAGCTCTTGGCGAATGCCAGGCGGCGGCTCATCGCCCCAAGGCTGCGGAAGCAAATAGTCTTGTTTCACCGGCTTGAGCAGCATGAAGAGCCAGAACGCGATGTGGCCTATCGTCCACACGACCAGGGCCGCCGCAGCAACGCGCCATCCGAACGTTAGCCCAAGGATTAGCAGCAGCAGCAGCCAGCCGAGCCTTTGGACCCACTCGTGTCGTTGCTTCATTCGTGTTACCTACGCCCGTGGCTTGCGGTCGTGCCGATCGGTGAAGTCGAGAAAGCCGGAAAAGCCGTCACCAAGTTTCCAGCGACTGAGACATCCTGCGTCGCTGTGCCAGCTAGGGCAGCCACCTAATTCCCGACCCAAGCTCCTTTTAACCTCGTGCCAGCGAATCATCACCCTGATCATGAGATAGCTCTATCGGCTCCTGTAACCCGTATGAAGGAACCCGAGCAACAAGACTATTGCGCTGACGGCACCGGTCAGAGTGTTATTTGGTTCGAAGTGGAGGATTTTCTCCGCTATTTTGATCATTTTCGCAATCCCAGCGGCGTACAGCGGGTTCAATTCGAGATTTATCGGGCGGCCCAGACACTCGGCGCGATTTCCGACCGCGTGAGGTTTTGTCGGCTCAGTATTTATAGCAAAAGACTCCACATGATCGACTTCGGAGAAATCCGTTCGGCATACCTGAATCCGCCTGGCCGTATCGCTCCGTGGAAGACATTTTGGGAGCCGGCGGAATTTTGGCGAAAATTTCCCAGATCTTTTCCGGTGATCGTGCGCCACCCGCGCTTTTTCTTTTCCATCTTCAAGGCTGCGGCTCGCGATTTCATCGGCACATTGTTCCGGACGAACCGGTTTGAGCAGTTCGTGCGCCCTGGCGATGTGATCGTATCACTTGGGGCCAGTTGGGGAATTCCCAACTACATGAAGTATATTGCCGAAATGAAGCGACACTATGGAATAAAGTTTGCTCCTTTGGTTCACGATCTCATTCCGATCAAACATGAATCGCTTGTCGAACCCCACCACACAGTTCAATTTCGCGATTGGCTTCGAGCCGCAATACCGGTTTCGGACATCGTGTTCACCAACTCAAAGCATACACGAACTGCCCTTGTCACGTTTGTTGCGGAGTCCGGTTGGCCATTACCTCCTCGCGTGGAGGCGTTGGAGATGGGATCGGGTTTCAGGGACACGCTCGACCCGCTCACGGCCGGTACGCAAACAAGGATAAGCCTTCCTCCACGCTACGTCTTATACGTTTCGACCATTGAACTTAGAAAGAATCATCGGCTGCTTGTCAGAGTATGGCAACGACTGTTGGAGCGCCACGGCAGTAAACTCGTGCCGAACTTGGTTTTTGCTGGAAAGATCGGCTGGTTGGTCGATGACTTGTTGCATGATCTCGAGGCGAGCGACTATCTAGATGGGAAGATCATTCTACTGCGCAGCTTGTCGGATGCGGAATTGCAGCAAGCTTATCGTTCCTGCCTATTCACGGTGTTTCCGAGTCTGTCCGAGGGCTGGGGATTGCCGATTGCGGAAAGCTTGGCGCACGGGAAGTTCTGCGTAGCCTCCAACCACACATCCATCCCGGAAGCGGGTGGCAACCTTATCGATTATTTCGATCCCTTGAACGAAGATGATGCATTGGCAAAGCTCGAACGACCGCTCATCGACCCGCCTTACCTAGCTGCGCGAGAGGCACAACTGCGGGCCGAATACCGTGTTCGAACGTGGGGGGACTGTGTTCATGCGCTGATTGGCGCACTTGATGAGACAGTCGTGGAGGAGGCGCAAGCCGCTTCACCGGTCACGCGGCGGGCTTCTCGATAATCGGTTTCAGCCTTGATCCGGGGTCACGCCCGTCGCTGCCCGCGCTGACACAAGGGAATCAGCAGCCTTGCTGGCATTTCGTCAACGGGCGGTCGCCACCGCCTGACCAGTGTCATCCGGGGTGTCATCAAGGTCGGCGGTCGCCGGTGACTCGACGACACTCGGGAGCCCGATGGCTTCGCGCAGCTCCGACCGGCGCATCTGATAATAACTCGAGCGGACAAAGCTGTAAAAATCGATGGACGCATCTTCGGCGGTCTTCAACTGGCCCAGCCGGTCGACCGCATCGACGCTCGTGGTGCCGGCACTAACCGCCACTTGCGTGGTCGCCAAGGCGATTTGCGTCCCTATCAGCCAACCCAGCGGATTGGCGGCCATATCCACAACGGACCCGACCGCATCGCGCGTCGTCGAGGGGCCCAAGTAAGGCCACACCGTGTACGGACCCTCGCTTACCCCCCAGACAAACAAGGTCTGACCGAAATCACCGCTCTGCTGCGCGACGCCGTTGCGGCCGGCCACGTCAACCAATCCGCCGAGGCCGACGGTTGTGTTGACTACGAACCGGGCGGTCGTGCGCGCCGCCGCGTCGAACCGCGCTTGCAGCAGATTGTTCACCAAGATGCGTGGCTCCTTCAAATTCGAATTCAGATCATGCAATCTTTCGTGGACCGGGCCCGGTACGGCTGCTCTTACGCCTTCGGACACTGGTCCGAGTATTTTTTGATTTGCCGCCAATACTTGGCGGTTTGCATTCTCGTTGGGATCGCTGATTGGCAACGAGACGTCGCGGGGTGCACTCGCGCATGCGCTCACGAGCAGCGCTGTTGCCCACACGATCGCCCATTTGCTCCATAGCCGAGCGCGACGCATCTACTCTATTCCTGACGCCGATGATTGCTTTGGTACGGCGCACAAGGCATCAACCCGGCTGATGCCGCTCTGGCGCGTCGTATCAAATTATCAGCGTTAAGTTACCAGTTATCCTTCAGGCCCACTGTTGCTTTTTTACCGCAGTTTTTCATTTACGGCGATGCCGGTTCATTCAGCGGGCGTTTCTGCCGTTGCGTCGCCATCAGTGCCGGCTGGAAGACGACGGCGGCCGCCAACGTCATCAGCAGCGACAGGCCCATCAGCTTGCCCATGCTGGACGTCCCAGGGTGGTGTGAGAACCATAGGCTACCGAAAGCGATGGCCGTCGTGCAGGCGCTGAAGAGGATAGCGCGCGTTAGGCTCGACTGCAGGAAGTTCGTCTCCCCCGCGCGCCAAGCGACGATGTAGTAGATTTTGAAAGCGACCCCAACGCCCAGCAGCAGCGGAAGTGCGATGATGTTGGCAAAATTCAACCGCAGCCCGAATAGCACGCAGATCTCGAGCATGACAACGATAGCAACCAGCAGAGGTACCAGAGTCAGCGCAACATCGATCCACCGGCGCAGCGCGACAAACAAGATCAGCGCGATCAGCACCAACGACAAGATGCCGGCCTGAAGAAATGCCTTTACGACGGTTGCGGCGGCCTCGATCATGAAAACAGGCGTGCCGGCGGCCTCCGGCGCGACAGTGCCAACGGCTGTAACGAAGCGACGCAAGACGGCATTGTCGTTGGCATCGCCCTTCGGCGAGACCTCGACCCGGAACCGGCCGTCAGTGGACATCCAGGCCTTCTTCAGCTGCGGTGGAAGCGTTTCGATGCTCACTCGCTCGGCGGCGAGGAGATGTCTCGCTTGGCGCAGCGTAGTCCTTAACGGCGCGATCAGAGCGTGTTGTGCTTCGTCCAGGACGGCCGGCGGCGCCTCCGCGAAAGGCTCCAACGCCCGTGCCAGGCGGCGCGCCTGCACCGCGGCAGGGCTGTCTAAGTCGCGGACTACGTCATCCAGCCCCGCGCTGGCCAAGCGGCGCGCTTGCACTGCGGCGGCAGTGTTTATGTCACGGGCCACCCCATTCAGCTCGAGGAGGAGCTTGCTGACCGCGGCCCGAGTATCTGCCGGTGTCGGCTCGGCGTCGGTCTGGTCGGGGGTGAGGGTGTTTTGCAGAAAAAAGCTGGCGTCCTCGATCAGAGCGAGTTTGGCGTCTTGATCGTCTGGAACGAAACTTTGCAGCGTTAGCACCCGGCCGACCTCGGGCAACTGGCGCAGCTTCTCGGCAGTGGATGAAGCCTCGGCGAGATTGCTTTTGAGCACGTCGATCGTGTTCGGGCTCGTGTCGGGAACTTTCATCAAATCGAGCAACGTCACGACCGATTCAGCATCCTGTGCGCGTAGGTTGAGCGGATTGAAGTCGAAGCGCAAATCTGCCAGCAGCGGCAAACCAAGAATGGTAGCCGCCAGCGTCGTTCCCACGACCCAGTTGCGCCGTTTCTCCAGAAAGCGATCCAGACACCCGAGCGCGGCAAAACCAATCGGTTTCGGCTCAGGGGATGGTCGGAGCACCGTGAGCAAGGCCGGAAGCAGGGTCAATGTCGTTGCGAGCGCGATGATGATGCCGATCCCGGCGATCAGGCCAAGCTCGGAAAGGCCGCGATACGCGGTCGGCAGGAACGAGAAGAACGCGGTCGCGATCGAGGCGGCTGCGAGCAGGAGCGGCGCCGCCATGCCGCGTGCCGTCCCCAGAAGTGCCGGCTCAAGATCGTGAGACGCGTGCCGCTCGGATCGATATCGGACGCAGAACTGGATGCCGAAATCGACGCCGAGACCTACGAAGAGAACGGCGAACGCGATCGAAATGAGGTTTAGCGCCCCCACTGCCCAGAGTCCGACGGCGGATGTGTAGAGCAGTCCGAAGACAAGGGTCACGAGGACAGCAAAGATTATGCGTGCCCTCCTCAGCGCCAGCCACAACACCAGGCCGACAAGAGCCAAGGTAATGAGGCCGTTGAGGACGGCGCCATCGGCGACCGTGGCAAACTCCTCGTCGGAAAGGACGACCGGGCCGGTGAGACGCACCTTGACGCCGCGCTCGGCCGTGAGCCCGAGCGTGGACGAAACTTCACGTATCACCGCCGTTGCTTTGCCTCCGGGCTGCAGATCGTTGAAGTTGAGAACCGGCTCTATGTTCACGAAGCGACGAAGCTCCGAGACCTTGGCCGGTCTGCCGGCGATCAGTTCACGCCACGAGAAAGCGGGGGTCTTGCCTTTTCCCAGGAGTTCGAATGCATCTGCCAGCGAAGCGAAAGCCGGTTTGAGATCTTCCAGCTTTGCTTTCCCCAATCGCACGCCCTCGAGCGACTGAGACAACGTATGAAAGACGCCGCGCAGCGTCGGATCGGCGGCCAGCGTTCCGAGGAAGGGTTGGGCTGCGATCAGGTCCGCGGTGGTGTGCTGCACCTCGTCGAGACCAAGCAAGAGGATGCCATCACGTTCGAAGAACTCGCCACCATCGGGACGGCTGACGCTGCGGATCACGTCCGGGCGAGAGGCAAGGCCGTTAACCAAGGCTTCGGCGGCGTCATCGGCGCCTTCCGGAGTGGTCGCATCGATGACCGCAATGATCTGGTCGATCCGTTGCGGAAAGGCATCGTGGAGCATCTTCTCCTGCTGGCGCCATGCCAGCGAGCTAGACAGGAGCTCTTTGCTGTCGGTGATGATGGCGAAATGCCGCGTGAAATAGGTCGCCGAGATCACTGCCAGGAGCAGGAAGCTCAGGATCGTTGGCCACGCGTAGCGACACGACAGCTGCACGAGGCGTGCGATCGCGGCCGCGGGGACATTGCCTGCTCGAGTCGGAATTGTGTCGGCGCCAGGTGCTGTCGCAGACACAGTGGCGGCCCGTACGCGGTTCACACTGTTGAAAAGGCCTTGCACGCGCGCGGGTCCCCCTACCACTCGCCTGTAAGCATGAACCGTAAGATGAAGGCCAACTTTTGTCCCCACGCGCCATCACGCCGCCCCAATCCCGCCCAATATCCAAACCCGCTTTTGCCAGACGACCTGCGGCCGATTGCGCGGATGGTTGAATGTGAGTGATCACGGCGAAAACCTCACCGCGCGAGCGGACAGATTTGCACCAAAGGATTGCAACCGCGGCCCGAGCCACTTATCGGTGTTGCTTTTGGCAATGGTGTTGATGGTGTTGCTGGGCCTCGCCCCATTGCAAGCCCAGACGCCGAGTGCCGCCGTCACAAAAATCCAAAGCTATTATCAGCAACTGATGCCGACGATTCAGCAGGCAGCGCGGCTCAGCGTGCGCGAGCGCGACAAACGCTTTTCGCCTGTCTTTGCCGCGGTCTTCGACATCCCGACGATGACGCGGCTGGCCGTGGGTCCGGCCTGGAAAAACTTCTCTGCAGAACAGCAGGCGGCGGCCCGGGACGCTTTTGCCGGGTTCATCGTTGCCGAATACGCAAGCCAGATAAAGGACTATTCCGGCGAGAGCTTCGTCGTCGATCCGCAGACGACGCCAGAATCGCGTGGCGGCGGCGAGATCGTCAAAACGAAGCTGCTGCAGCCGGGCGGTCGGGTCGTCAACATAAATTACCTAGTGCGACGCGAGCGGGTGGTCGACATCTATCTCAATGGGACCATCAGCGACCTCGCCATGCGGCGCGACGAATTCGCGTCCGTCATTGCGGCAGGCGGTGCTGACGCCTTGATCAAGCGATTGCAGGATCGAAGGGAAAATCTACTCGCGAAGTAATGTTTCGAGTTTCGACTGGCACGGGGATCAGGCTGTAGAGCAGGTGCCCCCCTCTTGTGTTTGCCCGGCTCGCCTGCGAAACGCCAATCGCGGACATCCCTCGGTGCTCTTCGCGGCGCGAGAACATCAGCGGTGGCAGATCGATGCAACGCCGTCGGCGCTCGCGCCGACCTTTGCTTTGGTTTCAAAGTCAAGAAACGGAGTGTGGCTCGCTCGGTGCAAGCGTAAGTCGTCGTTCAGATCATCGGCGGATGCCGGTGGTTTTGACGAGACAAGAGGAGCCATCCCAATGAGCAAGGAAGAAGATAACAAGGCCGTTGTCGGCCGTTGGTTTGCCGAATTCTGGGGCAAACGCGTCAATCTCGGAGTTGTCGACGAGATCGCCGCGCCGGACATGCTGCTCAAATATTCGCTGCATGAACCCCGCCGCGGCCGCGACGACATCAAGGCGTTCATGATCGATTTCCGCGCCGCTTTCCCCAATCTCAATTTCTGGGGCACGGCGGACCTTATCGCCGAGGGCGACTATGTCGTCGGTCAATGGGAAGGTGGTGGCACCCATACCGGTCCGGCCTTCAACGATTTCCTTGTCGGCGGCATCCCCGCTGCGACCGGCCGGAAGATGCACTTCACGGGAACCACGGTGCTGAAGGTGATCAACGGCCAGATCGTCGAGGAGATCGGGCTGGACGATGGCGTCACCGCGCTGACCCAGCTTGGACTGATCAAGGCCGCCTGAGCAAAGCAACCCGCCACGCATCCGGCCACAGTGGACCGGCGAATGAGGTCCGCACGCCTCGGCGCGGGCCTCATTTTGCTTTGGGCGAACGCCGCGCGATCTATGGCTTGCGAAGCAAGAAAACGGAGCGCCGGCGGCGTGACGACGAAATAACAGTGACCTAGCCGAGCGCGGCCTGTCCCGGCAGCGGCGTCAACTTTTTTCGTCGATGGCTTCTATCGCGCGTGGTCATGCGCAGGATGCGACAAAAGCTGCAATTCGCCTTATCAGTTTGGGGTCGGTTAGCAGCGGCGGGTGACCCTGATCCGGCACCAGGGCGATCTGGAGTTCGCGGCGTCGCGATAGCATCGCATCAAGCGTGCTCGAGGCGAGCATATCCGACTTGGCGCCGCGAATAACCATCAGTGGTACCCGCGCCAACGCATCAAAGTGCGTCCACAGCGTCGGGGGATGCTGCATATCGGCTCCTTGCAGTGTTTGCGCCAGTTTCGGATCGTGGTCGGGCAGCAGTCGGCCGCCGTGTTCGCGCCAGGTGCGCTGGGCAAACGCGATCCATTCCTGCCGTGCGAGCTTCGGGAACTGCGCCTCGAAGAGCCAGCGCAAAATTTCTCCACCCTCCTCGAAGTTGCGCGGGATGGGGAGCTTTCCGATGTAGCCCTTGAGCCGCACCAAACCGTGCGGTTCGACAACGGGACCGATATCGTTGAGGATGACACCGGCGATGGCGGTCGGCCGCAGGACCGCGAGCATCATGGCGATGAGGCCGCCGTAGGAGGTGCCAACGAATATGGCCGGCGCGATCTCGAGCGCGATCAGGACGGCCGAGAGGTCGGCGAGTGCGGCAGGAAGCGCGTAGTTGTCCGGGTTGCGATCGTATTCGGATTGGCCATGGCCACGGTAATCGAGCCCCAACACAAGCCGCGGCTTGGCAGGGTCGTCCGCCAGCGCGGCCGCCAAGGGATCAAAGTCGGCCGCCGTCCGCGCGAGACCAGGCAGGCACACGACCGGAAGTGCGGAAGCGACGCGAGACCCGTACCTGCGCACATGCAGCGTGAGGCCGTCTGGGGCCGTCACGAAAACGCTCGCAAAACGTCGGTCCGACGCGGTCGCGCCGATGTTCACGATGAAGGTCGCAAACGAGCGTCCCCACATTGCACCGCGCACGCGCCTTTACGGCGCAACCGCTGGCCGACGTCTGGGATGCGCGCTCTAGTGCTTCGGCTCAACCGCGGACTCGGACCATTCAGTGGCTGCCGCGGGTTCAACGCGCCGCAAATACGGAGCCAAGGCCGACTTCTGCGTGTCTTCTTGCGGCGGGCCTTTGGCCTCGGCCGATGGTCCGTCCGTTGGATTTTCAACGCGCCGTGACGATCCCTCGAACACAGAGTTCTCATCGATCGACAACGACCGATGAAAAATATCGCCCTCGACCGTGCCACCGTCTTGCAGCTTCACGCGGACCGCACGGATGGTGCCCTTGACGCGGCCGCAGACCGTGACGTCCTGCGCAATGACGCTGCCCTCGACCTGCGCACCATCGCCGATGAGAAGATCAGAGGCGCGCAGCTCGCCTTTGATTCGGCCGAAGACCTGCGCCGGACCATTGCATTCGATGTTGCCGACGATCGCCATACCGGCGCCGATGCAGGAGCGGGTCGCCGCCGCATTCGTTGTCGGCTCCCGCTTCGGCGGGGGCTGTTCGACAACCGAGTGTTGCTGATGCAACGCCCTTTCCACGGCTTCGGCCGCATTTGCGGCCACGTCTTGATCCTTCTCCGGTGCCTTGCTCTTGAACATCGCCGCCTCCCTTTTCCGCCGGTATTCACTGCGGGAAGGCCAAAGGTGCCTTCTCGCGATCGCGTGAGAGCTAACGCAGAGCCTTTGACTCCCCGGCGGGAGGACATCTCAGGTTGCGCAAGTCAGAACTGCCACTACGACGGAGCAGACGATCTGCCGGCCATTCTACGCACGAAGCCGTGTCAGGGATTTGACTTTCCCATCATTCGCGCATCGGCGACCGGGTCCCGTGTCCACCCCCAGTGCGAAGCAAGATCGGGAGGATTGCAGAGTAGCAAGACTCAAGCGTCTGAGAAGTCGTCCAGCGTAATATTTTGATATTTTGCTTACCAAACGGTCGGCGACCCGACGGACGCCATCTCCGGCGGTTGCTGAGTTCCATGCGCGCCTTTCCTGCGCACACGTGGCGAGCGCCCATACGGCGACCACGCCGCCGAGTAGCGTGATGAATTCGCGGTGCCTCAGTAGAAGCTTGGCGCTGCTTGAGGTTCTCGCCGCCACGGCCGCCAGCGCAGATAAGTTTACGCAGTCTGCGCAAGCTGGACTGCGCGCCGGCCATAACAGATATTCGCCCGACGCCTTACTCGCCTGCTGCGCCTACGCCGCGAGCAGTTGGCGACTTGGTGGGCAGGGTCTGCACTCTACCGGGGCTGTCCGGACCTGCCTGCGGGCACTACCGCCGATTTTGCCCTCATACAGTAACGCGACCGATCGTCAGCGCCGGGCTGCGGGGCCTGTGTCGATCCCCGCCTCACGGCGCATGCCGCTTGCCTCGGGCCGCCGGCTTGCGACCGCCGTGACACGCGCCTGCCAATCCGCACCGCACTCGTTGTCCTCGCAATTGTGCCTCTCGCAGGCGAGGCCGCGAATGCGCAGCGGCTGACCGGCGGGGGCGCCTTCCCAATCGATGGCGCCGAACTGCGCGCGGTGGCAAAACTCCACGAGATGGAGGTCGCCGAAAATGTCGGCGTATTTGACGACGCCGATGGCGATCAGGCCGCCACCGCGCAGCAGATCGAGGGCGCGTCCGTCCATCGAAGCAACCGCGCCGGTCATATCGGACTTCGGCAGAATGAGCGCTGGAGCGAACTCCGTTTTTTCGAGGGCATCAAAATCCGGTTCGCCCGTGGCGCTGATAATGCTGGTCATCAGCATCTCGCGCGTGCCGGTATTGCCGGTGTTATCGACCACCGGAGAAACGGACCATTGCGTGCGGCCGTTCTCGTTCTTGGCCCCGTAATGGACGAAGCGGAAACTGGTCGAGTGGACGTAGGCGCGGTTGCTGGCCCGCATGCCTTGGTCGGCCGTCACCGCTTGCCATCCCGTGAACACGGCAGCGGTAATCGCGCCTCCGGCAGCCGCGAGCGTCAGGAACGCGGTCGCGTAATCGAGCCAATGCCTTCGTGGCCGACTCGTGGGCGGGCGCGCGGCTTGATCCACAACGGTCCCACTGTGGCCGCCAGGATCGAAACGGCTGTTGGCAGATTCTGATTGTTGGCTCAACACGCGAACCCCCCTCGTGTTTCGAGCGTGTCCGTCCATAAGGGGGGAAATTGGGGACATATGATGGCATCGGGGGGTATGTCGCGGCGCGCCCGGGCGCTTCATACTCGCAGACATGCGCCGCCGTCGTTCAAGCCGCGGGCTCGGTCCACCGGACACCCCGTTGATAATCGTCAGTGAGCGCAGGCGGGGGGCTAATGCTCGGCGGAAGACGTCTGTTGGTGCGTTCCGCGATGGCGTTCCATCGCGTGGAATCGCTCAGAGGGGGTTTGCGCAGGTT
>Ga0307277_10000034_pt1 | contig 40459 bp, 46 predicted proteins | sample ER_DNA_116_FD_194473 | JGI IMG/M metagenome (GOLD analysis project Ga0307277, IMG submission 194473) | Bulk soil microbial communities from the East River watershed near Crested Butte, Colorado, United States - ER_DNA_116 | ecosystem: Environmental > Terrestrial > Soil > Floodplain | place...
GCTTCTTAACTCTCCAACAGAAGCAAAACCAGTCTATCAATGATTGTTACAGGTGACTCAAATCAGGGGTCTCCGCTCGCGCCCACGCGACAAGTGTCTCGCGGGAACGGTCCTGAGTTCCCGCGCGGCTCGCGCGGCGTGATCGGGCTAGGGCCTTCGAACTACAACGCGGTCGAGCAAGCCGATGTAGTAGTCGCACTCGACCCTGGGCGGGTCGCAGCTCGCCTTGCCGCCTATCGAGAGCTTCGAGCTATTGGCGATCGTCCCCGTCGTCCCCGCGGTCTTGCGGGACGTTCCGCCATCGACCCTGATGCTGACGCCCGTCGAGCGTCGTACGCAGCGGATCGTGTGCCAGACGCTGTCCGAGACCGTCTTCCTCGAGCCGACGCCGACGCGGCCCAGCGATCCCTTGAAGGTGCATTTGACGTGGCCCTCGACCATGTCGATCTTCCACATGCCTCCACTGGTCCTCGCCTGTCCCTTCTGAACGATGTTCTGGTCACGCGCTCCCGTTCGCAGCCTGATCGTGACCACGAAAGCCGCCCTTCCAGGATTGAGGCGGGAACTGGATACTTTGACGAGCCGTTCGGGATGCGTCCCGGCCATGTTTTTGGATGTCCAGCGATAGGCCTTCGCGCCCCCCGCGCTCACGCCTGTCTGGACGGCCGAACCGATCGTCCCGGACAGGTTGTTGGGGCCGCTGTCGTGCATCCTCGTCGCACCCGCAGCTTCATTCATCTCCCAGTCAGCGATGGTCGTGGCGGCAAACGCACGACCGCCACTCGTGACCGCACACGCAACCACCGCGCCAATCAGCACGAAACGGCAAACCAGAAAGCGATGTCCTCGAAGAACCCCCACGACGCCCCGCAGGGCTCGACCGTAGCAAGTCAAGCTCGAAAACGTGGCGCCAAGCGTTACAGCTTCTGCGCCCAGGCAACAAGTGTCTCGCAGGGACGCTCTTGTATGGCCGCAGGAACCGGTTCGGCCCCCTCACCTGCACCGGTCCCTGCGCCGACCCCCCGATCGTTGAGACGCGTCACGCTCGACGCTTCTTGCACGGACTTACAGAGTTCTTACACCGAGCACAGGGAGCCGAGGGGCAAGCGGAGTCTGCGGCTTCCTCCGCTCGCCGATCAGTCCCCTGGGCGAGAACTGTGCCTCGACTCCCAAATGCGGAATAGCACAAAACCGTCCTTTTGGACAGTGTCGACACGCCGAGCGGTGATCGTCCCCGCTGATTGCGCAGGCCTCAATGAGGTGGGGCGGGGCTGCTGCGGTGGCTCTGCCCCATAACTGCTCGCGCGCCAACCTGTCGGCAAGAAAGCGAGCATCGCGGGACTCCCACTAGAGAGCCGCGTGGGTAGGGAGGGGCTGCGGCCACCCCGTTCCCCACGCGGCTCTTTGCCAGCTTACGCCCCAAGTTTCGGATACTGGAGGTCCGCCCTCAGCGGATGGGATCCCAACCACCGCCCGTTGGTACCAGCCAGTCCACCACCACGCGGTGTCTTCGGCCGTCTTCGAAAAGGTTGAGACACGCGTCAATTACGCCCACGGCTAGCCCACTAGAGCGTTCCGTCAGGCCCCGCTCCTACGTGCGCACAGCCGCAGGCGGTGGGCTGCCATTACCTTTGGCGTTACCATTGAGGAGTCTCAAGCACTTCGCCAAAGAGGCTCTAGACAAGAGAAGGCCCGCAAACGCGGGCCTTTCTTATGGAGCGGACGACGGGGCTCGAACCCGTGACCCTCAGCTTGGGAAGCTGATGCTCTACCAACTGAGCTACGTCCGCGCTCCCGTCAGGGTACCCTGTCGCTCCCACGGGGGATAGCGAAAACCCTCGGTCGGGCCGACGATATGACCATGCGCAGGCCCAACGCATGGCGCGACGAGGAAGGCCAGACGATGGCGGAGTACGGCGTGATTCTCGCCGTCATCACCCCCGCGATTGTGGCCGTCATCGCACTGCTCGCAATGGCGATGGCGGACAACATCGGCGCGGTCGCAGACTTCCTGTCCTAGCCCCCGGCAATTGGCAAAAAGGAGGGACGGCCGCCGCAGCGCCGCCCCTCTAAGGCTCTGATCCTACTCCCTTGCCTGCGGGTATGGAAGATACTTAAGGCGAGCTTAAGGCGAGCTGAGGAAGGAGACGGCCATGGCCGAGAAGGGCCTTGCGGAGATTGCACAAGCGCTGGTCGCGCCGGGGAAGGGCATCCTGGCCGCGGACGAGAGCGACGGGACGATCAAGAAGCGTTTCGACACGATCCAGGTCGAGTCGACGGAGGAGACCAGGCGGGGCTACCGCGACATGCTCTTCACGACGCCGGCGATGGAGGACTACATCAGCGGCGTCATCCTCTTCGACGAGACGATTCGCCAGAGCTCGGCGGACGGGACCCCGTTCCCGAAGCTGCTTGAGGAAAAGGGCGTCATTCCGGGCATCAAGGTCGACAAGGGCGCCAAGGCGCTCGCTCTTGCGGAGGGCGAGACGATCACCGAAGGGCTCGACGGGCTGCGCGAGCGGTTCGCCGAGTATCGGGAGCTCGGCGCGCGCTTTGCCAAGTGGCGCGCGACGTACTCGATCGCCGAAGACCTCCCGAGCGAATACTGCGTCTGGGTGAACGCCCATGCGCTGGCCCGGTATGCCGCCCTCACGCAGGAGGCGGGGCTCGTGCCGATCGTCGAGCCGGAGGTGCTCCAGGACGGGGACCACACCATCGAGGAGAGCGCGAAGGCGACCGGCCGCGTGCTCCTGGCCGTGTACCAGGAGCTTCACGACCAGCGGGTCGAGTTCGGCGGGACTCTGCTCAAGCCGAACATGGTCCTGTCCGGGTACTCGGCGCAGTCTCGCGCCGGGGTCGACGAGGCGGCGGATGCCACACTCGAGGTGCTCTACAAGCACGTCCCGGCGTCGGTGCCCGGGATCGTGTTCCTCTCGGGCGGTCAGAGCGACGAGGACGCGACCGCCCACCTGAACGCGATGAACGCCCGCGGGCGGCACCCCTGGCAGCTCTCGTTCTCCTACGGGCGCGCCCTGCAAGCTCCGGCCCTCAAGGCCTGGGGCGGCGAGGAGTCGAATGTGCAGGCGGGCCAGGAGTCTTTCGCGCACCGGGCGAAGATGAACGGACTCGCCCGCTCCGGGGAATACTCGCCCGCGCTGGAGAAGGAGTTCGCGGGCGTCAGCTAACCGTCGCGACCGAGGGCGAGCTGCTCGGCAGGGAGCGACGTCGGGGCCGGTGTTTCGAGCTCCCGTTTGAGGCGCTTGCGTGCGCGGTGCAGCCGCACGCGGACGACGTTCGCAGACATCCCCATGACAATCGAGATCTGCGAGGGCGTGAGGCCTTCCCAGGCGGTGAGCGTGACGATTTCGCGGTCTGGAGCCGCTAAACCGGCAAGCGCTCGGCGTACATCCGCGAGACGATCGTGGTCTCGGGAGTCGGCGGGCGGAGCGGTACGGAGCTCTGCTGCGAGACGCTCGACCAGCTTGTCGGCGTAGTGCCGGCGTCGAACGCCCTTCCGGAGGAGGTTCCGCGCGACGCCGAACAGCCAGAGCCGCGCCCGGTCGTCATTCGGAATCCGGTCGAGCTTTCGCCAGGCCACGTAGTAGGTCTCGGCGAGTACGTCCGCGGCCTCCTCGGCGTTCGGCGAGCGCCGGAGGATGTACGCGAGAAGATCCGCGCGCGTATCCCGGAAGAGCTCTTCGAACGCGGCCCGTCCTGCTTGGGCGGACGATTTCACGAGCCTGCGCCTGCGAGGAAGAGCTCGTACCGGCGCCCTAGTTCCGCCCGCGAGAGGCTCCCCCACTCCAGATGAGTCGCCATCTGCTCACGCCACTGCGGGTCGCTGGTCCAGCACTTGTCGCCGTAGCCGGATGCGAGCAGGTGCTCGACGCGCCCCCGGTCGCCCGCCAGGACCGCCTGGCGGTACGGCAGCATCCAGCCGAAGAGCGTGTACTGGGTGAAGCCGCCATCGCCCTGAACGGACGGGTCCGGATGCGGGTCCTCGTCCGTGACTGCCCTCCAACTCGGCGCCTTCGAGATCACAGAGGCGGCAGCAGCTGCGGCGGCCGTGTCTTCGGCGAGGTCCGCCTGGCGCCAGTCCCGTACCCAGGCGCAATAGGCGCTCGCGGCGAACCATCCGTGGAGGGCCCCGGTCGAGACGAGTCCATCGCCTCCGGTTCTGATTTCGTCCGAGATGAGGAAATCGCGCCAGCTCTCGTAAGCCACCGGGTACGGAATGTCTGAGGCGACCTCCAGCGCGACCTGGCGAAAGTCTGGTGCCTCGGGATCGAGGGCTTCCCCCGGGCCGCCCATGGCCACTTCAGCTTTGGTCGGATAGCTCCCGGTGTGCGCGCTCAGAACCGCCCCGGTCGCTACGGCAGACCCGACCGCGATCACCGCCACGCCGATCAACAACACGGCCCTGCTTTTCAGCGTGCCCCGCCGGATGGGCCGCCCGCGCACCAATGGGGGCACGCTCGTGATCGCGGCGCCGAGCTCGTCGAGGATTCCCTCGAGCTCGTTCTTGGCGACGCCCCGCCGCGCGGGATCCGCCGCCTCGAGCAAGGCTCCAAGGTCGGTCTTCGCCAGGGAATCGGGATTCATTCGAATCTCCTCTACAAGGGTTTTGATCTACATCCCTTGCCGCGGCGATTCATTACGCCGCGAGGGTCACTCGCGTGCCCTAGCGATACTCGCGGCCTGACAAGCGCGAGAGCTTCTCCAGGTGGTGGTAGGCCTCCACGCGCCGTACGGTGCCCGAGCGTGAGCGCATCACGATCGAATCAGTGACCGCGCCGTCCTTCGAGAAGCGGACTCCGTTGAGAAGCGCGCCGTCGGTGACGCCGGTCGCTGCCACGAAGATGTTCTCGCCGCCCACGAGGTCGTCCGTCCGAAGAACGCGGTCGGGGTCGTAGCCGGCGTCCACGAGCTTCTGCCGCTCGTCGTCGTCCCGGGGCCAAAGGCGGCCCTGCACCGCCCCGCCTAGACACTTGACCGCCGCCGCCGCGATGACGCCTTCGGGCGTGCCTCCGATGCCCATCATCAGATCGACGGTCGACCCTTGACGCGCGGCCGCGATCGCCGGCGCCACGTCTCCGTCCGTGATCAAGTTCACCTTCGCGCCGACCTCGCGCAGGCCCTCTATCAGCGCCTGGTTCCGCTCCCGGTCGAGGACGACGACCGTGATGTCGGTGGGCTTTCCGCCCTTGGCCTCCGCGACCCGCCTGACGTTGTCCTGCGGCGAGGCGCCGATGTCGATCGCATCCGAAATCTCCGGCCCGGCGGCGATCTTGTCCATGTAGACCGCGGCGCCCGGGAAGAACATCGTCCCGCGCTCGGCCACCGCGATGACGGCGATCGCGTTCGGCTGCCCCACGGACGTGAGCCGCGTGCCCTCGAGGGGGTCGACGGCGACGTCCACCTCGGGCGGCTCGCCGTTCCCCACCTCCTCGCCGTTGAACAGCATCGGGGCCTTGTCCTTCTCTCCTTCGCCGATGACGACGACTCCGGCCATCGTGACGGTGTCGAGCATCGCCCGCATCGCGTCGACGGCGGCCTGGTCCGCTGCTTCCTTGTCGCCGCGGCCGATCCACCGCGCGCACCCGAGCGCCGCAGCCTCCGTGACGCGCACGAGCTCGAGCGCGAGGTTGCGGTCGGGGACGGAGCCGTTCCCGCCTTTCATGGGTGCGATCCTAAAGGGCCGGGACTTCGGGCGACGGCTCGCGCGAGTCGTCGTACAGGACGACGAGCGCGCCGCCGGCGAGCACCGCGGCACCTCCGACAACGACCTGCCAGCCGAGCTCCTGGTCGAGGATCACCCACGCCAGGAGCGACGCAGACAACGGGTCGAGATAGGCGAGCAGCCCGGCGGACTGAGCGGTGACGTGCCTGAGCGCCAGGATGTAGAGACCTCCCGCGACCGCAGTGAGGAGGGCCCCGAGCGCGGTGATGTAGACCCAGTCGACACCGTGCGGGAGAAACTGGTCTCCGGCGAGGGCAAAGGGTAGAACGAGTAGCGCGACGATTCCATAGCTCCAGAACACGATGGCGACAGGAGCGATGTTGCGGACGAGGCTCTTCGTCCAGATCACGATCAGCGCATAGGTGACGGCGGCGCCGAGGCCGGTCCCGATGGCAGCCGGGTCGGTCGCAGCACCTCCTTCGCCGCCCAGCGCGATCAGCGCGATGCCCGGAGCCGAGATTGCGAGCGCAATCACGCCGATCCTGCTTCGTCTCTCCGGCAAGAGGAGGGGCGCCAGCACCGCGAGGAAGATCGGCGCCGTGTAGACGGTCAGGATCGCCACGGCGACTGAGGCCAGCTTCAGCGTCTCGAAAAGGAGTGCCCAGTGGACTGCGACGAGTAGCGCCAGCCCGACGACTTGCGGGCGCCGCTCGTGCACGACGAGGAGCCGGAGGCGGCGGACGACCAGCACGAGGGCCGGTACGGTCACCGCCGCAATCGCGCAGCGCCAAAAGACGAGCGAAGCCGCCGGCAGGTCGACGCCGGCCGCGATCACGGACACGAAACCCCACGACGCCGCAATTCCTGCGACGACGAGATTCCAACGACTTACCCTCACATGCGCTCGGGAGCGTCGACTCCGATGAGATGGAGGCTGCGCTCGATGACGAGCTTGGCCGCCTCGCAGAGCGCCAGCCGGAAGCTCTGAGCCTCGCTCTCGAGAACCCGGTGCTCGTGGTAGAAGCGGTGGAAGTCGTCCGCGATCCGGATCGCGTGCACGGGTAGCGCGTGCGGCCCCCGCCGCTCGGTCGCCTCGGCAACGGTGGCCGGGAACTCGACGAGCCGCTTGATCAGCTCCCGCTCCTCGCGGGCGAGCTCTGCGGGCGGCGCCGGCGAGCGCTCGGCCGAGCCGGCTCTCCTCAGAATCCCGGCGATCCGTGCGTGGGCGTACTGCACGTAGTAGACCGGGTTCTTCTCCGACTTCTCGCGCGCGAGATCGACGTCGATCTCCATCGGCTGCTCGTGGCTCGAGCGGACGAGGTACCACCGGGCGGCGTCCACTCCGATCTCGTCGATCAGCTCGTCGAGGAAGACGACGTCGCCGCGCCGCTTCGACATCTGCCGAGACTCTCCGCCCTCGGTCAGGTTGACGAGCTGGTAGATCAGCACCTCGACCGCGTCCGAGTCGTGGCCGAACGCGGCGGCGAGAGCCTTCAGGCGGCCGATGTAGCCGTGGTGGTCGGCGCCGAGGACGTAGATCAGATGCTCGAAGCCACGCTCGAACTTCCAGAGCGTGTGCGCGACGTCGCCGGCGAAGTAGGTGGGCCGTCCATCTGCCCGCACGAGCACGCGGTCCTTGTCGTCGCCGAAGGACGTGGTGCGCAGCCAGACCGCGCCGTCGCGCTCGAAAGTGTGCTCGGCAACCTTCTCGAGCGCACCCTGGACGTCAAGCTCCGACTCGCGCACCCAGGCGTCAACGTGGACCCGGAATCGGGCCATGGTCGACTTGATCTCCTCGGTGATGGAATCGAGCGGATCGCCGCCTTCCTCCGCGAGGCGGGTGACGTGGTCACCCGCGTAGCCTCCTTCAGGCGTCTCTTCACCCTGGGCGCGCGCCTCGACTGAGGCCCTGAAGAGCTCCGCCTGCGTCCCGGCGTCGTTGAAGTAGCACTCGGTGCCCACTTCATGGCCGGCGAAGGTGAGAAGGCGCGCCATCGAGTCGCCGTACGCGCCGTTGCGCGCCGAGGCGACGGTCAGGGGCCCGGTCGGATTGGGCGAGACGAGCTCGACCTGCGTGCGCGTGGTCGGTTCCGCCGAGCCGGCGCCGTAGTCGCCTCCCGCCGCGAGGATTTCCGCGAGCGCCTCCCCGTACCAGACGGGTGACATCCAGAGATTCACGAAGCCGGGAGGGGCAACCTGGGCGTCCGCGATGCCGTCGACCTTCACAGCAAAGGTCCGGAGCTCCTCGGCGATCTCCATTGGCGCCCGGCGAAGCTGCGGCGCAGCTCTGAGGGCGGCGTTCGTCGCGTAGTCGCCGTGCTCCGCCTGGCCGGGCCGCTCGAGGGTCACGCCGACGCCGAGCCCGTCTTGCAGGCTCCGTTCGATCCGCGCAATCGCTTCGGCGAGCATGGCGCTATATCGTAGGGCCGTGAGCGACGAGGGCCAGGAGCGCCAGCTGAACATCCACCTGGACCCGGAGAACCTCGCCGGTGTCTACTCGAATTTCGCCAACGTCAGCTTCTCCGACTACGAGTTCACGATCACGTTCGCCCGCATCGACCACGAGGTCGAGGAGGGAGACGTCCCCGGCGTCGTAGTCAGCCGCGTCAACATGGCTCCCCGCTTCATGCGGGAGCTGATCGACGCCATGAACGACAGCTGGTCGAAGTGGTCCGCGCGGGAGGGAATCAGGAACCTCCCCGAGACCGATCGCTGACGAGTCTCGGCTCCCGGGCGCGCCGAGCTCATGACGCGCGAAAAGCAAGCCCGGGAAGGACGCAGGGAGTCCGCGTATTGAGGCAATACGCGGGCGACCGAGGACGCAGCCGGGCGAAGCTTTGCAGCTGTCAGGGGCCGGTCGCGTTCGGGAGTCGGGACTCGTAGGCTAGGGCCATCGCGACCCGCCGCATCGGGTCCGGGTGGGTCGCGAACCAGAAGGAATAGAGCGAAGGCGGCGTCGGGTCAGTGAGGCCGGAGCGCACGAACGCCCGCTCGAGCCCGATGAAGGCGGCTGGATCCTTGGTCGTCCATAACGCGATCCAGTCGGCCTCGGCCTCGTAGCGCCGCGAGACGGCGTTCGAGAGAGGCAGGGTGAGCACGAAGAGCGCGAACGCCAGGGCCAGCCCCGGCAGGACGGCGGCGGGGTCCGGCAGCCCGCCCCAGCGCTCGGTCGCCCGGGCGACGAGGAATGTGCACGGAATGACGATCAGGGCGAACCAGCCGAGCCCCTTCCAGATATGGCGACGGCCGACGTGCCCGAGCTCGTGGGCAGCGACCGAGAGGATCTCCGCCTGCGAGTAGCGACCGTCGAGCAGCGTGTCGAAGAGGACGACGCGCCGAGTCGGGCCGATGCCCGCGACGTACGCGTTCGGAGCGGTGGTCTGCCGACTCGCATCCGCAACCTCCACGGACTTCACGGTCACCCCTTCCTCCTTGGCCAGCGCCTCGATCTTGGCCGCGAGCTCGCGGTCGGGGAGCGGCCGGAAAGTGTTGAAGAGCGGCTGGATGACGAGTGGGTATGCAAGGAGCAGCCCCGCTCCGGCGATGGACAGGGCTACGCCGCCGGCGATCCACCAGGACCGCCCCAGCCAGATCGCGAGCGCCAACAGTAGCGCGACCGCGATGGAGACCAGAACGGCCATGATCACTAGGGACACGGCCTGGTCGCGGAGCCAGCCGGCGTAGCCCTGGTGCGAAAGCCCGTAGCGTCGCCGCCACCATTGTCCAACTGCCGCAAACGGAAGGAGGGCGAGCCAGACGGCGACGGCGGCCAGCGCTCCCAAGGCCACGCCCGTGCGTAGCCGTCCCCGCATGACGCCGCCCATGCTCTCGGCCAGCCAGGTCGCTTTCCAGACCAGCAGCCCGAGGACGACGCCTTCGATCGCAAGAGAGCCGAGGAAGATCAGCCGTGAGATCTGACGGAAGTGCTCGATCCGTTCGAGCTCGGCGGCGCCGAAGTACTCCCGAGGATCGACATCGGCGAGGTGGAGCGAGGGCACCTCCGTGCGCCAGAGCAGGGCTCCCGAGACGATCCACACCACCGCCCCCGCGAGAACGGCTGCCCACTTCGCTAACGTTGCGCGGCTCCCGTGCGCATTGCCGTTCTTTCTGACATTCACGGAAATCTGCATGCGCTGGAAGCTGTTCTCGAATCCCTCGACGCGGATCCACCCGACGCCTTCTGGTGCCTCGGCGACCTCGTGGGGTACGGGCCACGTCCCAACCGGTGCTGCGCGCTCATCGCCGAGCGTGCCGACATCTGCCTGATAGGAAACCACGACCTGGGGGTCCTCGGTCGACTCGACCTGGAGGACTTCTCGCCCGACGCTGCCGCAAGCGCGCGCTGGACGGCCGAGGTGCTTGAGGATGAGCCCCGCAGATTCCTCGAGTCTCTCGAGCCAAAGGCTGCGCACGCGGACGTCGCGCTCTATCACGCGAGCGCCCGCGACCCGGTCTGGGAGTACGTGCTGACACCGTTCGCGGCTTTGGCTTCGTTCTCCAGCTCCGAGGCTCGCATCTTGCTCGTCGGGCACAGCCACATCGCGCTCGCGTTCGCGTTCGTGGACTGGACCCTCGAGACGATCATCGCGACCCCCGGCCTTGAGCTCGAACTCTCGGGCGAGGCCCGTTGGATTCTCAATCCTGGCTCGGTGGGACAGCCGAGAAACGGCGATCCCCGCGCCTGTTACATGATTCTCGATCTGGAGGGAGGAAGCGCCGACTACCGCCGGGTCGAGTACCCGGTGGAGCTCACCCAGGCGGAGATTCGCGAGCGGGGCTTACCTGAGCCGCTCGCGGAGCGACTCGCGCAGGGACTCTGATCAGCCGTCCGAGCCGCTGTTCGAACTGTCCGAGTCATCTGAGTTGCCCGCATCCCCGGAGTCCCCGTCGTCAGGGCCCTCAGGAGCGCTGCCCGGATCGCCGTCGTCTCCTTCTGCCTCCACGACGTCTTGCTCACCCGCTGCGTCCTCGGACTCGGCAGGCTCGCTTCCGCCTTCCGACTCTGACTGCTTGCCTTCGGTGAAATCGTCGTCGTTTCCGGACTCGTCCTCCGCTTCACGCGGAGGCGAGGCCGGCGTCGGATCCGGTCGGACGAAAGACACCCGTTCGAGCTGAACGGGCGTGGCCGCCTTCTGGGCTGAACCATGCTCCGTCTTTACGGCCGCCGGATGAACGATTGCGGCGTCGAGGTCTCGCGACTGGAGCTGGACGTACCCGATCGTGCCGGCAGCCGTGAGCGTCGCGGCTGCCCCGGCAAGCTTGGCCAGGAGCGGAAGGGATGCCAGCTTCGCCAGGCCTCCGCCCGACGAGCCCGAGGAGAACCCGGGAATCGCCGAGGCTAGCGAGTCGCGGAGCGCCAGCGGGAGCGCGATGACACCCGACGCGACACGGGCCGGCTTCAGCTCGGCCTGCAGGCGCTTGCGCGCCCGGAAGAGCAAGGACTCGACGGCCCCGTCCGCGACCCCGAGGGCCGTGCGAACCTCGTCGTACGAAAGGCCATAGAACTCGCGCAGCACGATCGCCTCACGCTGCTGGCGCGGAAGCTGGGCGAGTGCCGCGCAGAGAGCTTCGACCTCCGCGCGCTCGCCTGCAACGTGCTCGACATCGGCCCCAACTGCGTCACGCTCGTCGGCCACGAGGGTGAGCGGAGTGGCCATGCGGGCGCGGATTCGGCCGTGGCATTCGTTGCGCGCGATCGTCGCGAGCCAGGCGGCCGGCTCTCTCGGCTCGGTGCCGGCAAGCATGCTGCGATGCGCCGAGAGAAAGACCTGCTGGGCGGCGTCTTCGGCCTCGTCCGAGTCGTTCAGGAGCAACCTGCACAGGCCGTAGACCATCCGCCCGTGCGCTTCAAAGAAACCGCTCAGACGCTCGCCGGCCGCCTCCGCGGAGAGACGGCCGGCGTGCGTGGAACCGGGTTCAGTCGTCGCCACCCTGGTCGTCGGACGTGTCGTCGCCCTGGTCGCCTTGATCGCCCTGGTCGTCCTCGTCGCCCTGGGCGTCGGTGTCCTCGCCCTGGTCGTCGTCCTGGACGTCCTCGTTCTCGCCCTGGTCGTCCTCGTCCGCCTGCTCATTCTCGCCCTGGTCGTCCTCGTCGGCCTGCTCGGCGTCCTGTTCTTCGGTGTCGGCCGGATCGGATTGCGTGTGAGCCTTGGGCTTGACGTGGTGAGGGGGGTCGCCGTTGTCGTCGGCTGCGCCGTCCTCGGCTGCGGTGACGTCATCCCCCCGGTCGGCCGCGGGCTGCAGGTCCACGGGCTGGACCACGGAGGTGCTCCCTTCGTCGCCACCGCCGCCGACGGCGGCAGCCGTGCCCGCCGCGAGAGCGGGGACCGCGACGAAGAGCGCGATTAGCAAGGTCTTCGTTTGCAAGAGCTTCTTCATGAAACTTCCTTTCGGCGGGTTCTCTACGAAGCTAGAGGGGAGCCAGGAGGAAAACTTGCGCTCGACCCCCAAAGATCCCCCGCCCGGGTTACGAAGTTCTTAAGAGGCTCGCTAAGAGGCGGCTTGCTCGCCGAACTCGAGCGCGACGCCCTCGCGGACGAGAGCGAGCTGAACTTCTTCGCGGGCCTTGAAGATTCGCCATTTGACCGTCGCGAGCGTGATCTCGAGCGCATCGGAGATCTCGGTGTAGGAGAGGCCGACGACGTCTCGCAGCAGAAGCGCCATCTTGAGATCGGGATTGAGGGCGGCGACCGCGCGCCAGACGGCGTCGATGGTCTCGACCCGCTCCGGCGGGGCGTCGACGACCTCGAGAGGGGGCAGATCGTCGAGCGTCAAAGTGCTCTGTGGCTTGCGCTCACGGGCGCGAAGCTCGTCCAGCACCCGGTTCTTCGCCACCTGGAAGAGCCAGGTCGTGAAACGGCAGCGGAGCGAGAATCCCGGCAGGCCCTGGTAGATGCGCAGGAAGATCTCCTGCGAGAGGTCCTCGGCCAGGGCGCGGTCTCCGACCATGCGGAGCACGTAGTTGTAGACCGGCGTCTCGTACGCGGTGACGATCAGGCCGAAGGCGCGCTCGTCTCCGCGCTGTGCCTTGCGCAGGACGTCGAGATCGGGCTGAGGAAGTGGCACTAAGTCGTGTCGCCTGGGCCGCTGGGTGGCGCGATTATACCCGCGCCTTTACACACTAATAACCAGATCCCTTCCGGTCATCCCCCGCTCTGGGGGGACCCCGAGGCGCGCGAGGCAGGTGGGTACGAGATCTGCGAGCGTGCCGCCTTCCGCGAGCCGGACGCCCGGAATCGTCGCGATGAGCGGAACGGGGTTCAGCGTGTGCGCGGTGTGCGGGCTGACGCCGTCCGGCTCCAGCATCTGCTCGGCGTTCCCGTGGTCGGCCGTGACGAGGCAAATGCCCCCGAGCGCTTCAACGGCGCGAATCGCACTCCCCAGGCACGCGTCCACGGCCTCCACCGCCTTCACGACCGCCGGAATGACTCCGGAGTGCCCGACCATGTCGGGATTGGCGAAGTTGACGATGGCGAAGCCGTAGTCCTTCGGGATTTCTTCTTCGAAGCGCGAAGTGACCTCCTCGGCCGACATCTCGGGCTTCTGGTCGTAGGTGGCCACGTCGCGCGGTGAAGGCACGAGGATCCGGGTCTCGCCCGACCACTCCTCCTCCCGGCCGCCGTTGAAGAAGTACGTGACGTGCGCGTATTTCTCGGTCTCGGCCACGTGGAGCTGGCGAATGCCCTGCTCGGCGAGCACCTCGGCCATGGTCCCGCGCACGTCTTGCTCCTCGAACGCGACCGGGCAGTTCAGGTCGCTGCGGTAGCGGGTCATCGTGGTCAGGTCGAAACCGCGCTCGAGCAGGCGCTGCGTCAGTTGCCGGGTCCGGTCGGGGCGGAAGTTGAAGAAGATCGCCGAGTCGTTCGCGATGACGCGCGGCTCTGGAAGAACGATCGCCTCGATGAACTCGTCGGTCACGCTGCGCGCGTACGAGGCGCGGACAGCCTCGACCGGGTCGGTCGCCTGCTCTCCGACCCCTTCGCAGATGGCGGCCAGCGCCTTGTCGGTCCGCTCCCAGCGGCCATCCCGGTCCATGGCGTAGTAGCGGCCGCACACCGTCGAGATGCGGGCCCCCTCGGCGACGAGCGCGGCGAGATCGTCGGCGGCCGAGGTCGGGGAGACGTCGCGCCCGTCGGTGAACGCGTGCACGCAGGTGCGCTCGGCCATCCCTTGCCGCCCGGCCAACTCAAGCAGCGCTCGGAGGTGATTCATGTGGGAATGGACGCCTCCGTATGACGTGAGACCGAGGAGGTGAACGCTCCCATTTCGGTTCCGGGCCCTCTCGAACGCCGCCGTCAGGGCCGGGTTGGAGAAGAACGAGCCGTCCTCGATCGACTTGTTGATCCGGACGAGATCCTGATCGACGACGCGTCCGGAGCCGATCGTGAGGTGGCCAACCTCCGAGTTCCCCATCTGGCCCGGAGGAAGCCCCACGGTCTCGCCCGAGGCCTCCAGGGTCGTGTGCGGGAAGCGGGCCCACAGGTCGTCGAAGACAGGCGTGTCCGCGAGCTCGACCGCGTTCCCCGGCCCGGGCGGCGCACAGCCCCACCCGTCGAGGATGACGAGCGCTACGAGCGGATAGCGGTCAGGCCGATGGCGCAAAGGCGCCTCGGACGCGCGAAAAGCGAGCCAGCCGAGGACGCAGGGAGCCAGCGTACTGCCTCTAAGTACGTTGGCGACCGAGGACGCTGGCCGGCGACGCTTTGCAGCCGTGCCGAGGCCCTGACGCGTCACCGGTCGGGCCGCATTTGTGCGGCCGTCCGGCAAATCGCCGTGAAGGAGTCGACGTCGAGCGAGGCGCCGCCGACGAGGGCCCCGTCGACATCGGGTTGGGTCAGCAGCTCCTCAGCGTTCTCCGGGTTGACGGACCCGCCGTAGAGCACCTGCACATCGCAGCGGCTCTTGATGAAAGCGTGGGCCTTCTGCGCCTGCTCGGGAGTCGCCGTCTTCCCTGTTCCGATCGCCCACACGGGCTCGTAGGCGATCACGAGCCGCTCGTGCGCTTCGAGGACCGCGAGCTGTCGACGCAGCACTTCCTCAGTGTGCCCTGCTTCGCGCTCCGCCTCGACTTCGCCCACGCAGTAGATGACGCCGAGGCCTGCAGAGAGCGCATGCTCCGCTCGGCTCCAGGCGGTCTCGTCGGTCTCGCCGAAATACTGACGGCGTTCCGAGTGGCCGACGATCGCGCCGGCGACGCCCAGCTCCAGGAGCATCCCGGCCGACACCTCCCCCGTGAAGGCGCCGTCGGGCGCCCAGTGGGCGTTCTGCGCATACGTGGTCAGACCGCCCCTGACAGCTTCGGAGAGAGACGTGTAGGGAGGGCAGACAACCACGTCCACGTCGGCCGGCGGGTGGAAGGCGTCGCAGAAGGCCGCGGTCTGGGCCCGCGTCTTGAACATCTTCCAGTTGCCGGCGATCAGCACGCGCTCAATCTTGCGGGATCGCGGCCACGCCCGGGAGCTCCTTGCCCTCGAGCAGCTCGAGCGCGGCACCCCCGCCCGTCGAGATCCAGTCGATGCGGTCGGCGACACCCAGTTCCTCGACCGCTCGCACGGAGTCACCGCCGCCGACGACCGTGTGCGCGTCTGCTCCCGCCACCGCCACGGCGACCGCCTTCGTCCCCTCGGCGAAGCGGGGCCACTCGAAGACGCCCATCGGCCCGTTCCAGAAGACGGTCCTGGCGTCCGCGATCCGCTCGGCGAAAGCCGTGCGTGTCTGCGGCCCGATGTCGAGGCCGAGCCAGCCGTCGGGCACCCCCTCGGAAGACACTACCTTCGCCTCGGCGTCGGCTTCGAACGCGGCGGCGACTACGACATCGGTCGGCAGAACGATCTGAGAATGATTTCCATTCTCACCGACTCGCTGCCGAAGCTCTTCCGCCATCTTGCCCCCCACGAGCAGCGTGTCCGCGCGGGCGGCGAGCGACTCGACGACGCCGATCTTGTCCTCCACCTTCGCGCCGCCGAGCACGGCGACGAACGGCCTCGCAGGAGTTTCGAGCAGCCCGCCCAGCTCCTCGAGCTCGCGTTCGAGCAGGAGCCCGGCGTACGCGGGCAGGAGGTGGGCCACCGCCTCCGTCGAGGCGTGCGCACGGTGAGCGGCCCCGAAGGCGTCGTTGACGTAGAGATCGCAGTCGTCCGCCAGATCCCGCGCGAAACCGACGTCGTTCGCCGTCTCACCGGGATTGAAGCGGAGGTTCTCCAGCAGGCGCAGCCGCGTGTCGTCGAGGAGCTGGCGGAGGCGCCGCCGCACGGGCTCCAGCGAGAGCGAGGGATCCTCGCCTTTCGGCCTCCCCAGATGCGAAGCGAGAACGGCTTCCGAGGCTCCCCGTTCCAGCAGGAGCTCGAGTGTCGGCAACGCGGCGCGGATGCGAGTGTCGTCGGCGACCTCGCCGTTCTCGAGAGGAACGTTGAAGTCCACGCGCACGAGCACGCGCTTGCCCGAGACCTCGGCCTGGCGAACCGATCTCGGCTTAGGCACTCAGAGGAGCCGCTGGACGAGGTCGACGAGGCGGCACGAGTATCCCCACTCATTGTCGTACCAGCCGAACACCTTGACCTCGTTGCCCTTCGCCATCGTCAGCTCGCTGTCGAAGATCGACGAGTACTCGCTGCCGATCACGTCCGTCGAGACGATCGGATCGTCCGAGTACTGGAGGATTCCTTCGAGGCCGTCCTTGTCGGCGGCTTCCGCGAACTTCGCGTTGACGGTCTCGACGTCCACCTCGCTCCCGAGGTGCGCGACCAGGTCGACGATCGAGCCGTCCGGGACCGGGGCTCGGATCGAGATGCCGTCGACCTTCCCCTGCAGCTCGGGAATGACGAGCCCGATCGCCTTCGCGGCTCCGGTCGAGGTTGGAATGAGGTTGATCCCGGCGGCGCGCGCACGGCGGAGATCCTTGTGCGGCAGATCGAGAATCTGCTGGTCGTTCGTGTACGCGTGGATCGTGGTCATGAAGCCCGACTCGATTCCCCAGGCGTCGTTCAGCACCTTGGCCAGAGGCGCGACGCAGTTCGTCGTACAGGAGGCGTTGGAGACGATTCGGTGCTGGTCCTTGTCATACGCGTCGTCATTGACGCCCAGCACGATCGTCACGTCTGGGTCGGTCGCCGGCGCCGAGATCACGACCTTTTCGGCGCCTGCATCGAGGTGCTTTTGCGCGTCCTCGCGTTTCGTGAAGAGGCCCGTCGACTCGAGGACGACCTGGACGCCGAGATCCTTCCAGGGGAGCGCGGCCGGATCCCTCTCGTTCAGAAGCCGAAGCTCGAAGTCGCCGACCCGGATGCCTCCGTTCGACGCCTCCACCTCATCGTCGAACGGACCGAGGACGGAGTCGTACTTGAGCAGGTGCGCCATCGTCTTGGCGTCGCCCAGGTCGTTGACCGCGACCAGCTCGATATCCGCTCCGCGTTTGCGCGCTGCGCGGAAGAAGTTCCGCCCGATCCGCCCGAACCCGTTGACTCCCACGCGAACGCTCATCCGCTTCCTTCCGGTTTAGTGCTCCGTCTCGCGATTCTATCCGTGGGGTGATTTGGCAATTTCTGCCTCCTGACAGTTGCGGCTTCGGACAACGCGGAGTTAGGCTGATCCAGAGCGGGTCCGCGCTCGTCGGATGTCGGATTCAGACCCCGTCCGGCATCACGGTCCGGAGTGCGGTTCAACCGGAGGGGGAGGTCGTCCTCGGAGCTTCCCCTCCGGCCCGCTCGACGTGCCTCGCGCGATAGGCCCGGCGTCAGTGGATAAGGGTCGAGCGGCCTGGGGGCAGAGGCCCTTTCCACACATCCGAAACCGCTCAAGCTGGCAGACTCGGATCGCTGTGCGCATGTGCCCGGTCAAGGCCTTGGCGATCGCCTCGTTGGGTCTCGCGCTCGTGGGGGGAGGATCCGCCTGCGCGGAAGGCAACCCCCGACCGAACATCCTCATCATCGTCACCGACGATCAGCGTGACGGCCTGAGGCCATGCCGGAGACGACACGACTGTTCAGACGTCAAGGCGTCCGTCTGAAGCTCGGTTATGTCGCCGACTCACTCTGCTGTCCCTCCCGGGCGTCGATCATGACGGGCCGCTATCCACACAACACCGGGGTCAGGAGCGACACGCCCCATCCGGAGTACGGCGTGCTGGGCGCCACCGCTCTCGACTCGTCGACGACCATCCAGCGGTACCTCCACGACGACGGCTTTACGACAGCGTTGGTCGGCAAGTACCTCAACCAATGGGACTTCAGCGACGCACCGCCGTTCTTCGACACGTTCACGATGGTGCATAAACAGAGCGACTATTTCCACAATCTCGTGAGCTCGGGCGAACTCGGTCGGGCACCGGACGTGCATCTGAGCGAGACGTACAACACGACGCTCATCCTGCGCCGGACACTCGACTTTCTCCATGCGCACGAGGATGCTTCCCAGCCGTTCTTCCTCTACGTCGCCCCTGAAGCGCCGCACTACCGGTTCACCCCGGAGCCCAAGTACGCAACCGATACGTTCGGAAAGCGGAAGGGTAATCCGGCTGTCTTCGAGGCCGACCGAAGCGACAAGCCGGAATACGTCCGGATGCACCACGCGACGCTCCGAAGCGCCCGCAGCATCCGAACGAAGCAATTCCGCACGCTTGAAAGCGTCGACGACCTCGTCGAAGCGATCTTCGCCCAGCTCCGGTCCACGGGTCAGGCGGACAACACTCTCGCCTTTTTCATCTCCGACAACGGTTACCTCTGGGGCGAACACGGGCTCTTGCGGAAAAGCCACCCTATCGACCCGACGTGCAGGTGCCTTTCTTCGCACGGTGGCCCGCCGGCCCGCTCGAGCCGGGGACGACTGACGCCCGACGGGCCTCCAACGTCGACATCGCTCCAACGGTGATGGACGCAGCCGGGCTGACAGTTCCGTCCGGACAGCCACCGATGGATGGTCGCTCCCTCTTGCAGCCCTGGGTTCGACAGAGATAGCTGACCGAGCACTGGTGCACCACACACGGGTGCTTGTTCTGGGCAGCTGAGGAAACGCGCACGTACCACTACATCCAGTACTACGACGGACCGGATGTCGACACTGCGAACGTCGTCTTCCGTGAGTACTACGACCTGAAGACCGATCCATTCGAGCTCGACAACCTGTTGGGCGACAGCGATCCCGACAATGACCCGGACGTGAAGGCGGTGGCCGCTCAGCTGGCCCGCGACCGTAAGTGCTCCGCGGCGGATTGGCCCCTAGCTGAGCTCTATCGTTCCGCCAGCTTGTGCAACTTGGCCAGGCACCGGTGCGCGGCCGCGGTACTCGCTAGGGCCAGTCGGACGAATCGGGATTGACGTCCATGATCCCGCCGTCGCGACACTCGGGCGATCCGTAGACGGGGTCATTGCGCGGGTACGCCTGCTCCCAGTAGAGGCGAGCGAGATGTCGCGCGTAGTCCTCGTCGATGCCGAGCCGCGCGGCGACCAGGTGGGCGTTCTGCATCGCTCGACACTCGACTACCGCCTCGTTGGAGCCCGCCGAGGTGAAGTGCGTGCCTTCGTGCGTCAGCACGACGAGACCTTCCGCCACGAAGAGCGCCTCATCCCCCGATTCGGGCTGGTTTCCGGCCAGAAGGAACCTCACCCCCTGGCAGGCGAAGGGGTGGAGGTGGATCTCGTACACGCCCGTATCCGCGAGCCCGCTCAGGCTCCTGTGCATGATCTTCTCGAGCCGCTTCCAGCCGGGCTTCGTCCAGCAGCGCACCGTCGATTCGATGCCGCTCACGGCGCGGATCCCGTCCGCAAGTCGGGGATCGAGTTTGCTGAAACGCACCTCGATCGCTCGTACGGCGCGGATGGCATGCTCGGGAGCGACGTCGGGGGGAGATTGCTGCCCTGTCTGCGTGGGAGGAGCCGAGCTCGTCGTCGTCTCCACCGTCGTGCTGTGTGAAGAGGCAGAGCTCGCCGCCGGCGCCGCCGTCTGCGAGGAGCTGCACGCTGAAAGCAACGAGGTGGCGAGCAGAAGCGCGAAGACCCCCTTCATCGCTCCGCCAGCTTCTGCAACTTGGCCAGCCGCCGGTGCGCGGCCGCTTTCGTCGCCGGCGGGCGCAGGCGGCCCGCGAGCTCCCGCAGCGAGAGCGTCGGGTAGCGAGTGCGCAGATCGGCGACCTCGCGGAGCTCCGCCGGCAGGTGCTCGAGCCGTCCCGCTGCCTCGAGGCGCTTGATCGCGCGCAGCTGGGCATCCGCGGCGCGGCTCGCCCGCACGATGTTGGCGTGGTCGGCGTTGGCGAGACGATTGGCACGCGCCTTCGTGGCCGAGACGACCGCACTCTCTCCCAGCCCGAGTGCCGCTTCCTGAGCCCCGACGAAGGCGAGCAGCTCCGCGATCGTCTCCCGGTTCTTCAGGTAAGCGACTGCGTGGCGGCCGCGGTCGTGGACGACGAAGGGGAAGCCCTCCTCACGCCCCAGCTCCGCGAGCAGCTCCGCGCCCTCTACCGTTGCGGCGCGGAGCTCCAGATGCGCGTTGCGCGGCCCGCTGACGGATCCCGCAGCCAGAAAGGCGCCGCGCAGATACGCGGCGCGGCAGCACGGCCTGCGTACGACCCGTCGGGGCGGATGATCGAGCGGCGCGAGGTGCGAATCGACGACGCCCATCTCGTTGAGGGCCTGCACCGCCCGCGCGTCGTCCTCGATGTTGAGGCGGAAGCGCGTCGCACCCTCGAAGGCGCGCCGCCGGAAAGTGTGGATCTCGCTTGCGACGCCGTAGGCCTTCAGAAGCGTGAAGACGCGGCGCGCGACGGCCGGGCTCGACACCTCCAGGTGCACGCCGATTCGTCCGCGCCCACGCAGGTGGATGCTGCCCGCGCCGCGAATGAGCGCCGAGAGCTCGGCCAGCCGGCAGCACGCCTTGCGCGGCTCGATCGCGGCGAGCTCTGCGCGGACGTCCTCAGAGAGCACCTTCGAGCTCCAGCAGCCGGCGCTTGTAGGAAAGGCCGAGCGACCCGTAGGAGCCGAGGCCGTCCGCGGCCACGACCCGATGGCAGGGGACGAAGAGTGGGAAGCGGTTGTGGGCGCAGAAGGTTCCGGCCGCCCGCTGCGCGTTGGGATGGCCGGCCAGCGCGGCCAGCTCGCCGTAGGTGACCATTTCGCCGTAGGGAATGGCCCTGAGGGCGGCGGCGACCTTCGCCTGGAAGGGAGTCGCCCAGTCGAGATCGAGCTCGACATCGTCGAAGGCGACCGTTGCTCCGGCGAAGTAGGCGCGTATGCGCTCGATGACCTCGTGTTCGCGCTGCCTTTCCAGCGCGCCCGCGCGCGGCAGCTCGTGGTTGACCACCCTGTCCTCGTCGAGCCAGATCTCCCCCACCCCCCAGCTCTCGACCTCGTACCCGAGCACTTCCACGGGAATACAATGCCCGTCGATGAGCGCCCCTGGAATCTTTCGCCCTCCGCCGCCGCGGAATGAGCCGGTTCGCGACTATGCGCCGGGGTCACCCGAGCGTGCGAGCCTGCAGCTCCGGCTCGAGCAGATGAAAGGCGAGCGGCCGGAGATTCCCATGGTCATCGGGGGCAAGGACGTGACCACGGGGAAGCTCCGCGAAGCGGTCATGCCGCACGACAAGGATCACGCGCTCGCGGACGTGCACCAGGGCGGCGCGGCCGAGGTGGGGCAGGCGATCGAGGCGGCCGGCGAGGCGTGGGAGGACTGGCACCGCCTGCCGTGGGAGGAGCGCGCATCCATCTTCCTGCGTGCCGCGGAGCTGCTCGCCGGACCGTGGCGGGACACGGTCAACGCCGCGACCATGCTCGGCCAGTCGAAGACCGCGCACCAGGCCGAGATCGACGCGGCCTGCGAGCTGACCGACTTCTGGCGCTTCAACCCGTGGCTGATGACGCGGATGTACGAGGAGCAGCCGATGTCGGCGCCCGGCGCCTGGAACCGCATGGAGTACCGCCCGCTCGAGGGCTTCGTCTTCGCGGTGACGCCGTTCAACTTCACCGCGATCGGCGGCAACCTCCCCACGGCCCCCGCGCTCCTCGGGAACACCGTCGTCTGGAAGCCTGCCGGGACGGCAATGCTCTCGGCCTATTACACGATGCGGCTCCTCCAGGAGGCCGGCCTACCCGACGGCGTCATCAACCTCGTCTATGGGCCCGGGAAGGAGATCGGCGACGCGGCGCTCGGAAGCCGCGACCTCGCCGGCGTTCATTTCACCGGCTCGACCGCGGTCTTCCAGTCGATGTGGAAGACGATCGGAGCGAACATCGAGAACTACCGCAGCTACCCCCGCATCGTCGGGGAGACGGGCGGCAAGGACTTCATCGTCGCGCATCCGACCGCAAGCGCGGAGGAGGTCGCCACCGCCATCGTCCGCGGTTCTTTCGAGTACCAAGGGCAGAAGTGCTCGGCCGCCTCTCGCGTCTACGCTCCCGCGAACATCTGGCCGGAGCTGAAGGAGCGCCTTGTGGAGCAGGTCAACGAGCTGAAGGTCGGAGACGTCTCCGACTTCTCCAACTTCATGGGCGCGGTCATCGACGCGAGCTCCTTCAAAACGCAGCGCGAAGCGATCGCCGAGGCCGAGAAGCACGCGAAGACCAAGGTGCTGGTCGGAGGCGGGGTCGACGACAGCCAGGGCTTCTTCGTCGAGCCGACGGTGATCGAGACCGAGGACCCGAACTTCCGCTTGCTGCGCGACGAGCTCTTCGGGCCGGTCGTGACTGCGTACGTCTATCCGGAAAGCAAGTGGGAGGACACCCTGGAGCTGATCGACACGACCGCCCCGTACGGCCTCACGGGTGCGATCTTCGCCGACGACCGCAGCGCCGTCGTCGAGGCCGAGGACAAGCTCCGCTATGCGGCGGGGAACCTGTACGTGAACGACAAGCCGACCGGCGCCGTCGTGGCGCAGCAGCCCTTCGGGGGCTCGAGGGCGTCCGGCACGAACGACAAGGCGGGCTCGATGTGGAACCTGATCCGCTGGGTCAGCCCACGCACGATCAAGGAGACCTTCCTCCCTCCGACCGACTACCGGTATCCCTTCATGGGGTCGGACGGGGCTGAGGGCGCCATCTAGCGAGCAGGGCCGCCGCCACCAAGGCGGGGATCGAGAGCGCGACTCCCGCAGCACGGACTCCGAAGGAGGCGGCGATCGCCCCGTCCACCAGGCTCGCGAAGGGCCGCAGGCCGAGGAAGGCGATGCTCCAGAGGGCCATGATCCGGCCGCGCTGGTTCTCCGCCACTCCCAGCTGGAGGAAGCTCGTCGCCGAGGTGTTCGACGCGAGGTAGCCGAAGCCCGCGACGAAGAGGAAGCCGAGAGCGAGAGGCAGGAAGGGAGAGAGGGCGAAGGCGGCCACCCCTCCGCCCAGGATTGTCAGCGTGATCGCTGTCCGGACGCGAGACGGTTCGCGACCGGCCAGGACGAACGCCGCCGTGACCGCGCCGGCGCCGAATACACCGATGATGTAGCCGGCGGTCGTGTCGGGGCGGTCGAACGCATGCGCGAAAGCCGGCGAAAGCGTGTTGATCGGATCGGAGCTGAAGCCGACGGCGGCCACGATCCCGAGCGCAACCGCAAGCCGTGGCTCCCGGCGCAGGAGGTCGAAGCTGTCCCGTAGCCGCGTGCTCTCGGGCCGCTCCTGCCGGCGCGGCCTGACGAAGACGAGCGCCAGCGCAAAGACGAGGTACGAGCACGAGTTGACGGCGAAGGCGGCGGCGATCCCCAGAGTTCCGATGGTGGCGCCCGCCAGGGCAGGCCCCGCCGCGCGCGCGATGTTGAAGGTCATCGAGTTCAGGCCCACTGCGGAGGTGACGTCCTCGCGGGCCACGAGCGAGACGAAGAGGGCCTGCTGGGCGGGAGTCGAGAAGGCGGTCGTGAGGCCCTGCCCCAGCCCGAACACGATCACGAGCGGCGCGGTGACGACGTCGAAGTGCGTCAGGAGCGCGAGCGTCCCGGAGAGGACGGCCGCCGTTGGCTGAGTGACGAGGAGGAGCCGGCGGCGATCGAAGCGATCGGCCGCACTTCCCGTCCAGGGCGCGAGGAAGAGCGTGGGCGCGAACTGGACGAAGCTGAGCACGCCGAGGAGAAGCGCCGAGTGCGTCAGCCGGAAGACGAGGATCGCGGCTGCGAGATTCTGGAACCACGTCCCGCTGGCCGAGAGCGCGTTGCCGACGAAGTAGGGAGCGAACTCCCGTGAGCCGATCAGCCGAAAAGCCGCGGCGGGCCCGACGCGCCGCCGGGCGGGCCTGACCTCCGCCGCCGGTTCGGCTATGCCCGTCCCGCCCTGTGGAGCACGGCGTAGATCTGCCGGCCGGTCTTCGCCGGCACCCCCGGCACGCCCTCGAGCTCTTCGGCCGTGGCGGCGAGGAGACGCTCGGGGGAACCGAAGTGGCGCATGAGCGCACGCTTCCGGGCCGGGCCGACGCCCGGCAGCGCGTCGAGAATGGACTCGCGAGATGTCTTGTCGCGCCTCTGCCGGTGGAAACCCAGGGCGAAGCGGTGTGCTTCGTCGCGGACCCGCTGCAAAAGCTGCAGGCCGGCCGAGCCCGGCTCCAGCACGATCGGATCGGGCCGGCCGGGGACGAAGACCTCCTCTTCCCGCTTGGCCAGAGCGATCACCGCCACACGAGGCAGATCGAAGCTCTGCATCGCCGCGAGCGCAGCCGCGAGCTGGCCCTTGCCCCCGTCGATGACGACGAGGTTCGGAATGGCCGCAAAGCCCTCGTCGTAGTCGACAGCCGATGCTGAAGGCCGTGCCCGCGCGAACCGCCTGGAGACGACCTCGGCCATCATCGCGAAGTCGTCCTGTCCCCCTTCATGGCGGATGCCGAACTTGCGGTAGTGCGCCTTCTTGGGCACGGCGTCCTGGAAGACGACCATCGAGCCAACCGGTGCGGACTCCTGGATGTTGGAGATGTCGAAGCATTCGATGCGGATGGGCAGGCTCTCGAGGTTGAGGCGTTCGCGAAGCTCCTCGAGCGCCTCGATCCGGCGCAGCCGCGTCCGCTCGCTTCGCAGGCTGTCGGTCTCGAGGGCCAGCTCGGCGTTCTGCTGTGCGAGCTCCTGCAGGCGGCGCTTCTCGCCGCGCCTCGCCGGCCGCACCTCGACCTTCGTGCCCCGCAGGTCGGAGAGGAACTCCTCCAGTCCCGCGAGCGTGCCCGCATCGGGGGGGACGACGATCAGGGGCGGGATGCTCGGGGCGCTCCCGTAGTACTCGAGGCAGAACGCCTCCAGGAGAGCGTCGAGATCCTGGCCCTCGATGTTCTCGAGAAAGAAGCTGTGGCGATCCGTGAGACGGCCGCCCCGGAGCGGGAACACTTGCACGGCCGCAGTTCCTTTGGACGAGGCGATCCCGATCACGTCGACTGTCCCGATCGCGCGCTTGTCCGCTGCCTGGCGCTCGGCGAGGTGGCGTACGGAGAAGAGGCGGTTGCGCATCCGCGCCGCCTCCTCGAAGTCCTGCCGCTCGGACGCGGCCTGCATCCGCTCCTCGATCTGGCGCTGGATCGGCTCTGTCTCGCCGGAGAGGAAGTCGACGACCCCGTCGATGATCCCGCGGTAGTCCTCCTTCGACACGTAATTGACGCAGGGAGCCAGGCAGCGGTCGATGTGGTAGTCGAGGCACGGGATGCCCGAGTGCCGTCCCGGCTGTGGCCCTTCGCAGGGGCGGAAGCGGAAGACGCGGTTGAGGACGTCGAGGGTCTCGCGCACCTTCTTCGCGTTCGCGTAGGGGCCGAAGTAGACGACCCCCCGGCGGTGGCGCTCCCGCGTGAACATGACGCGGGGGAAGTCGTCGTCGACCGTGACCGCGATGTATGGGTACGACTTGTCGTCGCGCAGGCGGACGTTGAACGGCGGCCTGTGTCGCTTGATGAAGTTCTGCTCGAGGTGGAAGGCCTCGGTCTCGGTGCTCGTGACCATGATCTCGATCCGGTCGACTCGGTCGATGAGCCGGTCGAGGCCCGCTCGAGTGTCGCCACCTCGGAAGTACGAGCGCACGCGCGGCCGCAGCGACTTCGCCTTCCCCACGTAGAGGACGCTGTCGTTCGCTGCCCGGAAGAGGTAGACGCCGGGCTTCGCAGGCAGCGCCTTCAGCTGCGCCTCGATGCGCTCCGTGCGGTTGTCTGTCGCGGTGGACACGCGGCCTAGCCTAGCCAGGAGGAGGGATTACGAACCGCGCACGATTCGTTGCAGCAAACGTGGCGGAAAACGGCCGGCAGGAGTGGTACGGGACGGCCTACGGGCCGGTCGCCAAGAGCGCGCGCTGCCTGGGCGTCCGCAAGCGCGCGTTGGAGGCCATCGTCCAACTGGCGGTGGAGCTCGCGCGCGAGGGCCGGGAAGGCCGCAAGATCGGCACGCTTTTCGTGATCGGAGACGTCGAGAACGTGCTCGCGCGCTCGCGCGCCCTACTGCTCGACCCCCTGCACGGACATCCGGCAGAGGTCCTGCACGCCGACCTACCCGACTTTCGCGAGACCGTGAAGGAGCTGGCCCAGCTCGACGGCGCCTTTGTCGTCGACGACGACGGCACGTTCGTCTCCGCCGGGCGCTTCATCGACGTCGACCTCACCCCGCAGAACTTCCTTCCGGGGCTCGGAACCCGTCACGCGGCCGCAGCGTCCGTGACGCGAGAGACCCGTGCGACCGCGGTCGCTGTCTCCCAGAGCTCGGTCGTGCGCGTCTTCGGGCACGGCGAGGTCCGCGCCGAGATCATCCCGGAGCTCTTCCTCATGTCGAAGGACGGCCTCTTCACCCGCTCGGCCGAAGTCAGCCAGGTTCCGGAGCTCGGCGTCACGCTCGCGGTCGCCGGCGAAGCCGGGTAGGGGGCCCGCCCGCTCGCCCGCGTTGTAGCGGACGGGCCCGCCGGTTCAAAGTACGAAGGAATGTGTCAAGCGAGCGGCTACGATTGTGCCGTGGCCGCGGAGACCTCGACGCAATACGTCGCATACACGCTGTACAAGGTCGATCCTGCCTGGAAGCGGCTCCCCGTGGAGGAGCGCGCAGCCGGCAAGGAGGCGCTCGCCGAGGTCGTGGCTGCGTGGCAGGAGCGGCTGGAGCTGCGCACCTACAGCCTTGTCGGCGTCCGCCCCGAGGTCGACTTCATGGTCTGGAAGCTGACGGAGCGTTACGACGACCTGCGCGAGCTGGCGGTCGACCTCAACGCGACTCCGATCGCCGGCTATCTCGAGACGCCCTACTCCTATCTCGCCACGACCAAGCCCTCGCAGTACTTCGAGGACAAGAGCAAGCGCCCGCGCCGCGTCGTGCCGCGAGGCGCGCCCTACCTCGTCGTCTACCCGTTCGTGAAGAAGCGCGAGTGGTACTCCCTACCGATGGACGACCGCCGCCGTGCCATGGCCGAGCACGCCGCGGTGGGCTCCCGCTTCGTGACGATCACGAACCACACGACGTACTCCTTCGGGATCGACGACCAGGAGTTCATGACCGCTTTCGAGTGCGAGTCGCCTGCCGACTTCCTCCAGCTGATGATGACGCTGCGCGAGACCGAGGCGAGCCGTTACACCGAGCGCGACACGCCGATCTTCGTGGGGACGGCGCAGGAGCTCCACGAGATCCTGGACTCGCTCGACGGCGCCGCCGCTCGGATCCAGACGCCCTAGTAGCTGTAGGTGTGCTCCTGGCGCCAGATGCGCCACAGGGAGTATCCGCACGCGACGAAGACGCCGATGAAGCCGAGCGTCTCGAGCCCACCGGCTGGATAGGCAGTCAGGATCGAGATGCCCAGGTTGATCACGGCGAGCACCACGGCGCCGTAGAAAACCACGCGTGAGCGCGCGCTCCACATGGAGATCTCCTCCCGTCGGTCACGCCAGAGGAGGTAGAGGAAGAACGCGATCGCCAGGAAGAACGCGATCTGCGCGATCAGGAGCAGGCTGTTGAGTGCGATCTGGAGGTTGAGCACCGTGATCACACCCGCGATCAGGATGATGATCAGGAAGCCACGGAGGGTCGGGTTGAGCCGGCTCACGATGCGGTCGTAAACGCGCGGACGGAGAGGGCCGTCGCGAAGAGGGTAGCTCCCACGAACCACGCCAGGCGCCGTGCGGGCACCGGCGGCGCGTAGAGCCAGGGAGACAGGGCGGCCAGGAGAGCGAGGACGCCGTAGAGGTAGTGGAGATGGTCCGGAGCGCGGCGTCCGCTCGAGAGCAGCAGGAGCCCGAGGGCTACCTGCGCGATCAGGAGAGCCTGTCCGGCCGCGAGCACGTGCGCGTAGGCCCGCCCGGGGTAGCGCTTGCGCAGGAGGTAGGACCCGCCCCAGCCGAAGGCGAGCAGGTTGGTGACAACGACGGCGAAAGCGTTGACCTGATGCAGCTCGAGCACGGTCGGGAACCCTAGCTTCCGTAGACTGGAATCGATGATCGAGGAAGGCTTGCCTGCGCCCGATTTCGAGCTCGCTACCGACGTAGGCGAGCGCGTCCGCCTCTCCGAATTACGCGGCCGCCCGGTCGTCCTCTACTTCTACCCGGCCGACGACACGCCCGGGTGCACGCGCCAGGCGTGCGAGATCCGCGACGAGTGGTCGCGCTTCCGCGAGCGGGGCGCCGTCGTGCTCGGCGTCAGCCCTGACGACGAGTCGTCACACGCTCGCTTCCGGGACAAGTATTCGCTCCCCTTCACTTTGCTCGCCGACCCGGAGCACGAGGTCGCGGAGGAGTACGGCGTCTGGGTTGAGCGCAACCGCTACGGACGCAAGTCGATGGGGATCGAGCGCTCGACCTTCGTCATCGACGAGGACGGCAACGTCGCAAGGATTCTGCGGCGCGTAAAACCCGAAGGTCACGCCGAGCGAGTGCTCGAAGCTCTGCCCGGTTAGGACGAAGCGCGCGCGACGCGGAGGCGCTGTCCTCCGCCCCAGACGGCTGCGATCACGATCACGATCGCGCCGACGAGGATAAGGACGGCCTGCGCAGCGACGGCGAAGGCGACCGCGTCGGAGGTGCTGATCCCACTGGCGATGAGGATTGCGGCACCAGCCCCCGCCTGCGTTGCCGCACCCGCCGGCGCGATCGGAAGCGAAGCGGAGGCCGCAGCGGCCACGAGGAAGGCGACCGCGAGCGGGAAGGAGAGCGAGACGCCGAGCGCCCCGAGCAAGAAGAAAAGGCCGACGGCCCGTACGAGCCACGACGAGAGCACGAAGACCCAGGATTTCCAGGCCTCACGTGGAGAGATGACGCGCGCTCCAACCCAGCGCGCGATGCGGAAGCGGATCAGATGTCCGTTCGCAGCAATCTTCGGCATCAGGACGATGAGGACGGCGGCGCCGAGGCCGGCGGCCGCGACGACACCCATGCCCGCGCGCACGGCGACCGAGCCATCCGAGACGGCGGCCGCCGACGACGCGAGCGGCATCAGCGCTGCCGCGTCGATGAGCCCGAGCATAAAGAGGGAGAAGCAAACAGTGGGGACGCACTCGACGCCCGAGTAGCGGCGAACGACCGCAACTCGGACGACGTCGTCGAAGCGCCCGGGAAGGGCGGCACCACCGACGGTGGCTGCGCCCCCTGCGGCTGCAAGGGCCATCGAGCTCGGCTTGTCGTCAGCGGCGAAGAGGCGGTGCCAGCCGAGCGCCTTGAAGAGGTACGCAAGAAGGAAGAATCCGCTCGCCGCAGCCAGGAGACGGAGATCCGCATGGGCGAGCGGCCAGCCAGTCTCCGCGAAGTGGCGCGCGGCGAGGACCGCGACGGCGACCGCCAGCAACCCCGAGACGAGATTGACCACGAGCCGGCCCCGTGTGGTCCGGCAATACCTCAAAAACCCGCGCATGCTTTTCACCATCGTCCTTCTGCGCGGCGCTCTCAACCCGCAAACGGGTAAGAGTTCGTGACGAAAGTGAGGGAGAAGGATCGAGGTCGATTCCGCAGAGGTCTGAGCCGCCAGAGGCTACCCTTTCGCCCCGGACGCTGCGCCCCCTGCCAGGTCCGCGGCCTCAATGAATCGTCCAGGTCCAGCTCGCGGGAGTGGAGTCGACGTTGCCCGAAGCATCGCGGGCGCGTACGCGGAAGACGTGCTGCCCGGACGCGAGGTTCTGGTAGGTCTTCGGCGACGAGCACTGGCGCCAGGACCCTCCGTCCAGCCGACACTCGAAGTGAGAGCCGGCCTCCGAGGAGCGGAACTTGAACGTCGGAGAGGAGTCGTTCGATTGCACGCGCGGGTGCGACGTGATCGTCGTGTCGGGCCGGTGGGTGTCGACGATCGTCCAGCGGCGCCGTGCGGGCGTACGGTCGACGTTCTCAGCCTTGTCGGTCGCTCGAGCCACGAACGTGTGCTCTCCGGCCGCGAGCCCGCGATAGGTGACCGTCGATCCGCAGCTCTGGAAGGTGCGGCCGTCGAGACTGCACTCGTACGTGACCTCGTCTTCGTTCGAGTCGAGGACGAACGTCGCCTTCGGCCCGTGGACGACACCCGACGGCCCCGAGAGGATCGTCGTCTTCGGCCGCTTGGTGTCCACTGTCCAGGTGACGGTGGCCGGCGAGCTGTCCTTGTTCCCGGCCGCGTCGGTCGCGCGGACGAAGAGCTCGTGTTCGCCCTGCGAGAGATCGTGCAGCCGAACGTGGGCCTTGCAGCGCGTGAAGTCCCGGTCGTCCAGCTTGCACTCGAACTTGAGCCGTCCCTTGCCGGCGCTGAAGCGGAACACGGCTCGGCGCTTCTCGAATTCGGCTGAATCGATACGGGTGTTGGGCGCGGTGGTGTCGACCAGCCACCTCCAGGACGCCGGCGAGGCGTCGGCGTTCCCATAGCGGTCGCGGACGCGGGCGGCCAGCCGATGGCGCCCGTCGCGGACGTGCCCGACCGTGGTGCGCGCCCCGCAGCGCTCGAACCGGCGCCCGTCGAGGCTGCACTCGAAGCTCCCCTCAGCGGTCGCCTCGAGCCGGAACACCGCCCTGGCGTCGTTCGAGACCTTCGGCGGCCCCGAAGCGATCCTCGTGTTCGGGACCGCGACGATGACGTACGGCCCCAGGTGCACGGTGTGCGTCCAGTCGCCGTGCTTGTCCCGCGTGCGCAGATTGAACCACCAGGTCCCGGGGGTCACGACCCGGCTGACCGCTCCCTGACTTCCCGCGAGGTCGACGGTCTCGTCCGGGAGCGCCGACTCGGCGCTCCAGAGGATCGAATACCCAGTCGACTCGGGCTCCGGGGTCCAGCTGACCTCGATCGTCGCGTCGCTCGTCTGGGCTCCGGGCTCGTGCGACGTGCTGCGTACGTCGGTCGGATCGTGTGGCCCGCCGCCGCCGAGCGCGAAGGCCACCACCGCGCCAGCAGCGGCTGCTGCAATGACCAACCCGGCTGTGACGAGGAGGAGCGCGCGTCGCGACGGCCTCCAGCGCGCGGGGGCTGCCTGCAAAGGCCGTTCCACGACACGCGCCCAGACAGCCTCCTGGACTCCTGGGGGAACGGCGACCGGGGCGAGGGCGGCAAACACGGCGAGCGGGGAGACTCGCGTAGGCGCCTTTTCGCCCCGCGCCTCGACCACGGACGCGACGAGCTTGTCCTTGAGCCGCCCGAGGCGCGCATCGAGCGTGGACCTCTTGAAGCCCAGCTCGGAGGCGAGATCGTTCAGAGGCACGCCCTTGCGCACCTGGAGGTCGAGCAGCGCGTAGTCGCGGGCGCCGAGTGCCGCTGCCGACCCCCACACGAGCCGCAGGAGCTCAGGATCGCGCAGGACCGGGGCCGGATCGGCCAGGCGACCAGTGTCGAGCTCCGAGAGGCTCGAGCTCCCCTCAGGAATCGTGCGGGTGCGCCGCGCCCGCTCGACCGCCGCCGTTGCCGCGGCAGCGTAGATGGAGGCTTTCACGTGCTCGCCCCGGCCGCGCTGCAGCGCGCCCCGGACGGCAGTAAAGCTCTCGGCGAGGGCCCCGACAGCGGTGTCTTCGTCGCGTAGGATGCGGAAAACGAGGTCGTGAGCGGCCTGGAAATGCCGATCGAAGAGAAGGGCGAACGCCTCCAGCTCGCCCGCGGCGATCCGGTCAGCCAGCTGTTCGTCGGTTAGACGGTGCTCGGCCACCGCCACCATGTGCCCACCTCGTTCCGACGTCGAAAGAGTCTAGGCCTCGACCGTGAGGCCGCTATCCATTCGCCCCGGAACCTGCGCTACCTTCCCGCTCGCGCTCAAGCCCGGCGAGCTGCATGACTTCCATGAACTGATGAGCGACTATGCCGACACAGTCGGAGAAAACTGGTACTCGGACGCCTTCGATGAGCTCAAGGCACAGGGACACCTAGACCCGGCCTCGGGAAAGGCGATGGGTCCTCGGATGCAAGGCAGGCTTTCGGCAGACGGTCGGGCTGTATCTTCGTTCGCTTGAGCCCGACTAAGGAGCGGCGAACCTGCCGACAGTTCTCGACAATGGCCAGCGCCTAGAGCGAGGGCTCCCTTCCCTTGCGGGGAGAGAGCCCTGCGAGCACGCAAAGCCGCCCGACTGGTTGTCAGCGAGTAGAGCTGGTCTTACGGGCGGAGCTCGACTTCCGGCGACCGCTCTGACCGCCGCTCCTGCTGGCCGATGTCGACGAGCTTTGCCGAATACGGCTCATCAACTCGTCTGGCAACTCAGTAGCACGTGTCTTTGCTTGATCCACCACGTCCTTGGCCTGGCGTGTGAAGGAACCGTTCGTCGCCAACGCATAGAGGCCAGCCCCCGCGGCCGGCAGGATCAACCAACGTGCTCCCGATCCATTTCTCCGGCGGCCCTTCCCCTCTGCGGCATCAGCCACATCTTCCAGTCGCTCTGCCAGGTCAATTACCCGCTCAGAGAACTTGTAGATCGCACTCATCTGTAACCCCTCCTCGGTTGCGACCCTGTTTGATCCGCAGCGCAACCTTCATGATGATTTCCTTTCGTGAATGGACGTCCTTAGGAGACCGAGCGTCGCTGCGGCTGCCGCAAAGACGCTGCGCACCCGGCCCCCCAAGATGATGAATCGCTAATCGCGCACGGCGTCGGCGTCGCGGTGTGCGGTGCCTGCCTTCGCCAACCCGCGACTGACGATGTAGGCGGCGGCGACGAATCCAACGATCACCCACGCCCGGGGCGCGTCGAAGTTGTCCGCGACCGCCGCAGCGATGAGCGTTGCGACGATCACCCCGACCATGGCCCAAAACTCCGTCGTCAACGGAGCCCACTTCGTTTCGAACCGCCGTCCGGTCAAGCGCACCCCGGTTCGCTCGGCGCGTTGGCCGACGGTTCTTTCGGTTGCTGCACGAGTAGACATAGACCCCTTTCCTCGGTGAGAGGTGAGGATGCCCCCGAGGGAGGGGGTGAAACTCATAGCTTGCGGTATTCGAAGGAGTAAAGGGCTTAGGGTCCCGGCGAGGGACAAAAGGTCAGCCGTTCGGGTCGGTCGCCTCCGCTATTGCGGCCTCGCGCGGATCCTTTGTGGGCGCGAGCGCCTATCCGATTGCCGTGGTGGCCGGCGGGCCGTTCTGGTGGTTTTGCATGGACCGCCTGAACCGCGGCGCTGGAGGAATGGCAGCGCCGACTGAGAGGACACTTGTCGCCTGGGCGCGGGAGGCGTAGAACTCGCTCACCGCGACGAGGGGAGGAAGCGTGGACCGCAGCGAAATGATTCGCCTCTTCGAGGCGCACCGAGAGGCCGAGGCGGCTCGGGATATCGACGCCATTCTCGAGACATTCGCGGAGGAGTGCTTCCTTGAGACCATGCCGCTCGGCCTACGCAGCGAGGGGAAGGACGCCGTGCGGGCGGCCTACGAGATGCAGTTTTTCTCGGCCTTTCCCGATCTCGCTCCCGACGATGAAGGCATGGCTTACGCCGAGGACGCGATCGCCGTCTGGGGCACCTTGCGGGGAACCAGCCGTGGCGAGTGGCTCGGGGTCCCGCCGGGAGGAGGGCCGTTCTCCGGTTCGTTTGCGAACATCGTCCCGTTTCGTGATGGTCTGAGGCGGGCGAGCTCATCTACTTCGACCTCGCGACACTGTGCGAACAAGCTGGCATCGCTCTGCAAGAGGTTCGTGCCGCGGCCGCTGCACGTCGCGACCATCCCTGATCAGGTTTGCCTACCGCGCTCGATAACGGCCAGCGATCGCCGCGCCAGAGCTGGAGCGTCCCTGCGACACTTGTCGCGTGGGCGCGGGAGGCGTAGAACTTCCCGCTGTGAAACAACACGGTCACAGCGAACGAGGAGGCCCGGGTGACAGAGGAACAGGGATTACCGCTCGAGGAGTATCACCGAGCAGGGCATGAGATCACGAACGGGAACCCTGAGGTCTATAAGACGCTCTACTCCCGCCGCGACGATGTGACACTCGCCAATCCCTTCGGCCCTCCCGCTCGCGGTTGGCGCGAGGTCTCGGCGACGTTGGACCGCGCCGCCGAGAACTTCCGGAATGGTGAAGTCGTCGGATTCGAAAACGTGTCCACCGTCATCACTCCCGAGCTTGCCTACACCCTCGAGGTCGAGCGTTACCGGGCGCGGGTCGGCGGAGCGGCAGAGATCGTCCCCGTGGCAGTTCGGGTCACAACCGTCTTTCGGAACGAGGACGGTGTCTGGAAGGTGACGCACAGGCACGCCGATCCAATCACGAAGCCGCGCCCGCCGGAGTCGGTCCTCCAGACATAGCCCGCGGGAGCAGAGCGTGCCTGCGAGACACTTGTCGCGTGGGCGCGAGCGGAGACCCCTGATTTGAGTCACCTGTAACAATCATTGATAGACTGGTTTTGCTTCTGTTGGAGAGTTAAGAAGCAGCGAATACCGACGGCGCTCGCCGCAACGCCTTCCTTATCCGTTTCATGAGAAGAGGAGGCGATTCTTTGGATTCGCTATTGTCACGTGACTGCATACGAGTGGCTCGGCGTTTGTCCTGGGCGGCACCGTTACACGGCGATAAGCCGAGGCCTCTCGATTTACCCCTCTCGGCCGGCAAGTCGCGCCTCGCCACGATCGGCATAACCGAAGCGCAGATGAGGGAGCTCAGCAGCGCCACCGTAGTCGATCGTCTCGTCGCCACAGGCAGCTCGCGCCTGAGCGCCGAGCGAATCGTCGCAATCGAGCGCGGGCTCGCCGACGCGGGGCGTGCGCGGAGTCACGCGCAGGGACGCCATTAGCTCGCCGCTCGCAGCGGTCGTCGCTCGGCTGCTCGGGCGGAAGCACGAAACCTGAGCCCGGGCACGACCGGCCGGCGCTAGCGGTCTTGGAGCGCGTCGAGCCCGACCGCGAAGGCGACGATCAGTCGCCGGTCGACGTCCCGAATCTCCGGAGCGAGCTCGAGCACGTAGCGGTCGCGAAACTTACCGAGAACGCGCTTGTACGTCCCCATTTCCTGCTCGCCGCGGCGGAGGACGAAGTTGAACGGCAGCCACGTCAGCAGCGAGAACCAGTCCGGCCCCAGGTCGGCGAACCTGCGGACGAGCGCGATGATCCAACTCGCCTCGTACGCTTCGAGCAGCTCGGTGCCCGAAGCGTCACGCACGTTCCAGTGGCTGCGCAGCAGCGAGCGGGTGAAGTCCTTCTGGAGGAGCCCGATCACCGCGTCGTCCGCATCGAGCACCTCGTGCCGCCCGCGGAACTCGAACACCGACTTCGACTTGATCATGAAGAGGTGCGCTTCGTCGTCGGGCGAGACGCGGAAGCGAATGTCCTCTTTGATCTTCATCTTCTTCTGCTTCACGTAGAGCAGAGGCCGGCCCTCTTCGCCGGAGCCGGGCGACGGCATGCTGATCCGGTACTCGTTCGCGATCGGCTTGAAGACCTGCTGCACGAGCAGCCGGTCGGCACTCTCGAGCTCGGCCAGAACGGTACCGGGATCGGCCACAGAGGCCACGACGGCATCGTAGGCGCTCTGTGCATTTACGGGGCTTGTGCCGCGACACGACGAACGAGATCTCTACACAGGAGCCCAGAGGATCCAGCTTCGGCACGGAAGAGGCACGCTGCTTCGAGAGCTTCGAGGGAGCCCGCTTCGGCGGGTTCTCTCGTTTAGGAGTTCATAGCGGCGAGGTGGGCACAACGGAGACATCTGCAGAGATGAGCTCCCTGGTGGGAGGTCGTGAATGTCCGAGCCTGGTAAACCGGTTAGGAAGTGGCAGTCCGAGCTTCGTGACCAAGCAAGGAAGCTTCGAGCCGGCGCAGAGCAATGGCGCTTGTTAGACCAGACAGCAGAAAACCTGCCGGAAGAAGACCCGCGCAGGGTGACGTTCGAGACTGACCCCGCTGTGCTTCAACACGCTTTGGTCATCGTCGGCATCGCCAGACAAATCGAGCTAATTGCTGACGGCCTGGACCGCCCCGTCGCAGTTAGTGACGCGGTGGAGCGCGACGAACTCTGAATCTAGACCCTAAGGTGCGGACTTCGCTCCAGCGAGGCTGAATCCGTAACCGCGGAGCAACGACCGACCGGCTCGCTACTCGCCGCCGCCCTTCCGCAAGCGTTCCGGCTTACGCGGAACGGATCGCCGCCCAACGCGCTGCTCGCAATCGGGTTCGGCTCGAGGATTCGTCAGGTGCGGGGAGATCTACGATGGCTCCATGGTCAAGCTGTGTGAGATCACCGACGAGAATCGGGCAGCCGTTGGAAGCTTGCGCGTATCGGCGGCTCAGGAGCGGTTCGTCGCAGGTGTGTCCGAGTCGTTACAGGAGGCTGACGCCTCGCCGGAAGCGCGGCCGTGGCACAGGGCTGTCTATGTCGATGCCACTCCTGTTGGATTTGTGATGCTCAGTGACGGTGTGGCTCCAGGAGACGACCGTTATCCATGGCGGTACTTCCTTTGGCGACTCCTCGTTGGCGAGCGATTCCAGCGTCAGGGGTACGGAACCGAGACGCTTAACGCGCTTGTCGCCGAGCTACGAAATCGTCCGGATGCTGATTTCCTGTTTACGAGCGCCGTTCCCGGCGACGGATCGCCACTGAACTTTTATGAGCGATATGGCTTCGTTCAAACGGGCCAGATCTTCGAGGACGAGATCGTGCTACGTCTCGATCTCCGCGCCGCCGGTTCGAGCGTCTGAGTAGCGCCGCCCTTCCGCAAGCGTTCCGGTTTGGTTCAGCAGCTCACCAGCCTCGCTCGAACACACCAAGGAGCCGGAGAGGTCCCCGATCCCTGCCGCAGGTGTCCCGGGCATGAGGGGTGGGGTCGAGGGCCTCTCCATCCACATATACCGGTGGCGGAGTGGCATCCCTTACGCCGGACCACCAAAGGAGGCCGGACGCGCTCCCAGCGCGTTTTGTGACGGCGCCAAGGGCTACCCCGGGACAAGGCAAACGTCCGGCCACCCATACCCGCCGCCGCCTTTCCGCAAGCGTTCCGGCTCCGCTTCGCAGCTCCTTTCCGCCAACCTCCGAGTCTCACCGTTCAGCCGCCGCCAGGTTCACCCACTGAGCAGAATCCTTCGCCCCACTTCAGCCCGTAGGTCTTTCCCTCAGCTTCCAGCGTGAGGATCTTGCTCTCGCCGCGGCACTCGATGATTGCCTTGTCGACCGTGAACGGCCACGCTTTCAACGGGCCGTGATGTTGCTTTGACAGGTTGGTCTGAATACTCCAGCTGTTGTCCGGCCCTCCGCAGGCCGAGACGAAGATTGCCGCCGAAAGCGCGAACAGCGAACGTCTCATCATCTGTTGAGACGCGTTTCGCGGCGCGAAGGTTCCGCCCGCCGCCGCCCCCTCCGCAAGCGTTCCCGCTTCACCCCGGCCCGGTCTGCTAACAACCTCGTATGCGAATCCGGGGCGCAGCCCCCGCCGACGCGGAGGCAGTAGCCGACGTGTTCCTCGCCGCGAAGGCCGAGATGACGTACCTGCCCGAGCTACACACGGAGATGGAGACCCGCCGCTGGATCGGCGATGTCGTCCTGCGCGACCTTGAAGTCTGGGTCGCCGAGGAGAACGGTCGCGTGGTCGGTTTTTCTGCGCTCGGCGACGACCTTCTCGAACACCTTTACGTCCATCCGCAGGCGCAAAATCGCGGCGTTGGAACGGCGCTTCTGACCGTCGCGAAGGAGCGTCGTCCGCGTGGCTTTCGGCTGTGGGTCTTCCAGAAGAATGCGGGCGCTCGTCGCTTCTACGAGCGGCACGGTCTCACGCTTGCGCGGCGTACCGATGGGCGAGACAACGAAGAACGAGAGCCAGATGCGCTCTACGAGTGGTCACCTTAGCCGCCGCCGCCCTTCCGCAAGCGTTCCGGCTTCTCGTCTTTTCGTTCCGTATCAGGCCGCGCGGCGGTCACGCCAAGCAACGAAGCCCGCAATCGCAGTCGCCAGGGGGATGACGAACAGGGTGATAAGCCACTCAATCGGGTTGTATGGCGCCGACGCTTTGTAGGGGTTCTCGCCGCTATCCGTTATGGCAGCCCAGGTGAACGGAAGGTGGATCAGCAGGAAGACCGAGGCGGCAACGGCAAAAAAGAGCGTCCCTCCGCCGCGTCGGAAGCGCCAGAGGCCGACGAGCAGCACAAGCGGGTAAACGAGGAAGGAGGGCGTGACTCCATCAAAAATCCAGGAGACCGGCGCACAGGCGAGGCTGGCGAGAACGAGCGCAAGCAGGACGACGCGCCGCGACGAGGTTTGCCACCAAGTGTCTGAGCTGGCCTCCACAGCGTTCCCTTCTGTCGCCAGGCGCATCCTGACAGGCTCCAGCCAGCAAACCTAACCCGCCGCCGCCCTTCCGCAGGCGTTCCGGCCCTCCGTCACCCGCCTCTGAAACAGGCAACCTCGTTACGGGGAAGCGTCCGCCGAACGACGTACGGGCCAACCTTGGCGACAACGAGGAACGGGCCGCGCTGGTCGCACTCCGGAAACACCCGGTGAATCCAAAGGAGCCGCTCGAAGTTCGATGTGAAGTCACCCCCAACCTGAGTTGGAATGTGGGCGCCTTCAACAGTTGGGAGGTGTACGGGGTTTCCCGCCCGATCCCACATCTTCAGCTGCACCGGGAGACGAGCGAGATGGCACGCCGTGCCGCGAGCGTGGCGTACGGTGATCGTCGCCCTTCCGCCAAGGACATCAATCGAAGCAGCGATCTGCTCGGCGGAGCAGCGAAGCAGGGGAGCAGTCGTGTTCTCCGCAGGGACGCTGAACGCATCCGCTGATCGCCGCTGCCCGACCTGCATTGCGGACGCGCTACCTGGCCACGCGCTTCCGCGAAGCGCGTACACGGTCCCCACCACAGCCAGCGCAAGGACGCCGCCAAGAAGGACCCAGGTGAGTCGCGTACGGATCACCTTCGAGGATACGAGCGGCACGCGTATGAAGGTTCCTGCACCCACGCTTTCTTGCGTGGACCACACAGCCCTTAGCGGTGGGACCGTCCCTGCGAGACACTTGTCGCCTGGGCGCGGAACGCCGAAGACCGAAGCGTTTAGTGTCCATCGGCGTGTACCTCGAAGTCACGCTGGTGAACGGACAGAATTATTCGATACCGGTCGAGGAGGGCCACTCCCTGGAACAGGAGCTCGACTTGTTCCTAAAAAGAGAGGGTCGATACGCGACGGACTGGGTTCCGCTCATGAAGGCTGGGAGAGAGCTCTTTGTGCGGTATGAGCAGATAGTCCTCATCAGTCCGATGGGCTAACCGGGAGCAACGGAGCGGCGATGCTTGAGCGTCCCTGCGAGACACGTGTCGCGTGGGCGGGGGAGGCTAGTACTCTGCTCGCGGCGGTTCGTGGAGAGCCTCGTCCTGGCGTCGACGCCCTGGGCAAACGGGGCAAGGCTCTGCCCGCAACCTTTGTGAGGGCCCGAGCTCTTGACAACGGCTGGACCGGCTGAAAGGCTGGCACTCAGCGACGAAAGGATGTCCGTCATGGTGGGTGGCGTCCCCCCGTTGCTGCGGCCTCCAAGTTTCGCCATTGGCCCTCTGGGTGCGGTTGCCTGATGGCGCTCGAATGGCTGAACCACTACGTCGACCAGTCCGGACAGTGGTCAGCTGGGCAGACGATGCACCTCGAGAGCTCAAACGACGTCACGTTCACGGCTACGACCGGACGCGACCTTCGCATTCACGAGACGTCGCGCAGTGGGTCCGTCTTGCTCTCTCCGCAGGGCGGAGAGCTTATGGGCTATGGGGATGCGGAGGTTTTCTTGACGATCTCGTTCGCGGACACGAGCAAACCATCGCAGTATCGATCAGCTCCGCTCGCGACCCCAATTGAGGTTGAGGGCGTCCGCAACCTGAGGCTCAGCCTCCTAATCCCGATTGGAAACCCGGGCTGCGCGAGCGTGCAATACAGGGCCCTGGTCAACGCTCATTGCATCTTCGAGCGCCTCTAGACCTTAATACCAAGCGTCGTCACGAGCTGATGCCGTCGCTCTCGATAACGGCCAGCGCTCGCCCCGGAAGCTCCTACGCGCGGCGCGCGGATGCGCTCTGCCGACTCATCTGTCTGCGGTGCGCGTGTCTTCCTGACTCTTCTCGGTCTTCTGCTTCGGCCCGTCGTCCTTGTCTTCAGCGCCTTCCTCGGCTACGCGCCAATGAGCCTCGTCTGACCGCTCACGGTCGCGGTCGTCGCGTTCTTGATCTCGCTCGTCTTCGCTCACTGTTCTGAGGTTAGCGCCGCTACACGCCTGCGCGCTCGCGTTCCATGACGGAGACTGCGTGCCGCTAGGGAACCCGTGCGCGGAAAGGAGATTCGATGGAAGAGCGTGAGCGGATGGCCGCCGAGGCGGTTGCCATTTACGAGGAGCTCTTCGAGACGTTCAAGGGGCGCCTCACAAGCGATCCAAAGTGGACGGAGAGTCGGATGCACGAGTTGATGGACGCTACGTTCGAAGAAGTCAGGGGTCTGGATCTCCCCGGAGTGAGCACCTCGGACGAGGTCATCGTGCGCGCATCGACCGCGCTCGCCCAGCTGATGGCCGATGCGGTTCTGC